>ERZ834722.1351-NODE-1351-length-23427-cov-6.335487_pt1 | contig 23427 bp, 19 predicted proteins | sample MGYA00519576_ERZ834722 | MGnify/ENA primary metagenome ERZ834722 (study PRJEB31850, sample SAMEA3708759) | human gut metagenome | biome: human gut; feature: human-associated habitat; material: faeces | place: China | collected 2014 ...
CCCCCGACCAGCTGATTACAAATCAGCTGCTCTGGCCAACTGAGCTACATCGGCAGTATTCACCGTTTTGGATTGCAAAAGTAGGCATAAAAAATTTATCGCGCAAATTATTCGGAATAAATTTTCTACTTTTTCACTCTTCTCAAAGAACCGCGCCCGATCGTCCTGACTTCAGGGGCGAAATCGGGTGCAAAGATAGGAAAAGTTTTGGATAACGCAACAGCTACCGCAAAAAATATTACCTCCCCGGGCCAACTATGTCACCCCGCCACCCGGACGGCGTCCCGGCAGCTCCCGGGCGGCAGGATCCCGGGCCTTCGACACCTATTTTTATATGCAAACCCGAATGCGCGCTTTTTCCCGATCTTCGGCGCCAAGGGCCTGCCGCCTTTATCGTTCGGCGCGTTTTGCCGAATCGAGCGCCATCCGGCTTTGAAACCGTCCCGCTTTTTCGTATCTTTACCGCTACGAATTCACGCACTATGGAAACCATCCCCCTCTTCGGCCCTTACGCGCTCCGGCGGCTCCGCACGGAGGACGCGCCGGACATCTTCGCCTCGATCGACACCCAACGCCGCTACCTGGGCCGCTGGCTCCCGTTCGTGGCCGACACGCACCGGATCGAGCAGACCCGGCAGGTGGTGGCCGGAATGCTCGCCGACACGGCCAATCCGGTCTTCACGCTCCGCAGCGGCAACGCCTTTGCGGGACTGATCGGCTTCAAATCGGCCGACGCCGCCAGGCGCAGCGTCGAGATCGGCTACTGGCTGCGCGAGGAACAGCAGGGCAAGGGGATCATGGCGGCCGCCGTGCGGACGCTCTGCGACCTTGCGTTCGGGGAGATGGGCATGCGGCGTGTCGAGATCCGCTGCGGCACGGGCAACCTCCCGAGCAACCGCATTCCGCAGCGTCTCGGCTTCCTCCGCAGCCATGTCGAGGCACAAGGCGAACAGCTCTCCGACGGAGAGTGGATCGACCTGAACGTCTACGTGCTGGAACGCTGAAAACCAGATGGCATCCGCCCCGGCGTCACCCGCAAATCCGATCCGGCCCGATGCCCTACGCCGCGACCAGCCCGATGACGCCGTGCGCGGTTCATCCGGCGTCGCATCGAAAAAAGGAGACCTGCGGAGAGGCCTCCTTTTCATCCTTTTTATCCGTGGCGGCCGGCGGCCCTATTTCTTCTTGATCGAGTTGATCAGCTGCGCGGGCGTCGCCTGAAGGTAATTCTTGCAGAAACGACTGAACTGCGTGTAGTGACGGAACCCGTACTTGTTCATCAGCGCCTTGGTGCTGTCCTCGCCGTCGCGGATGTCGGTGAAGACCTTCAGCGCCTTCTGGCGCATCATCCAGTGGTAAACGCTGTCGTTGAAATGCTCGGCGAAGCGGCGTTTGAAAACCGAGAGGCTCATGCCCGCCAGCGAAGCCAGCTCGGCGACGCCCTGTGCCTTGTCGTAATTGTTGCAGACGAAGACGCGGAAATTGTCCTGCGGCTGAATCATCGACTGGAAGAAGTAGGCATGTTCGGTCGGCGTGTAGAGCACCTTGATCATCATAAAAAGCTCGGTGGCCTTCATCCGGTGGTAGCGGACGCAGTTGAACATCTGGCGGATCGTAAAGAATGTGCTCAAAAGGCGTTCTATCGCCGGATGCATCGAAAGCATGGGGACCGATTCGGTCGGAACGACCGAGTCGTAGGGCATCACCTTGTCGAAAATGTCCTGCTCGCAGAATTCGATCCGATGGATGAGCGACAGCACGACCACATGCGTCTCGTCGTCCTGAGCCGTCACCACGAAGCGTTCGCTGCGGGCGAGACACACGCACTGTTTCGACGTAACCAGACGCACCGTGTCGTTTCCGTGTTCCAGCCTCAACGATCCCGACATCACGAAAAGGATGCGCACCATGCGGTCTGCGGGGAACGTCACCCCTTCTCCGGCTGCAAACGTAAGCTGTGAAAACCGACAATAGGTCGAATCACCGATGCGGCGGAACGGCGCCGGAAACGTAGGACAACTACTACAATCCGCAGAACAACTCTCCTTCAATGCCGACTCCTCAAACTGCGGTTGGGGTTGATAATCCATAAACTTATTTGATCTGTGTGACGTGATTTTACGAACAAAAATACAAAAAAATCAGGAAAAGCAAACAAATCAGCTCCCGTGATGTCAAAAAAAGTCCCCGCCGCGACCGGCAGGGACCCTGAAAAGCGTTGTAACGACGGAAGAACCGCCTATTTGCAACTAATGATCAGAATTTTCGAAGACTCCCAGAACCGCACGGGATCGGTGATGATCAGTTTCTCGACGACCTTGTTCGCGTCGGTCACCAGTTCGTACGACCCCTCGGGATGCGAAGTGACGAGCGTCGCCTTCTTCTGTCCGACGAGGACCTCCGACAGCAGGCGCGAATCGGCCATCGTGAAGCTGTCGAAATTGCTGTTCCGTCCGACGGTCAGCGTCCGTCCGATGAATCCCTGCTTGTTGATGATCTGCGCGTCGCGCAACTCCTTCTCGGCCCCCACGATGTAATAGACCGTGTTGAGCTGGTTCTGCAACTCGACCTTCTCGCCGCTCAGGTTCTCGACCTCGGCGCTGCGGACAGCCACCTCCTCGGTCAGGCTCTTCACCTCGTCGCCCATCCGGACGAGACTCTCGCGCAGCTGCTCCACCTCGGCCTTCTTCTCCGCCAGCTGCCTGTTCATGTCGGCGATCATCTTCTCCAGACCGTCGATACGCAGATTGGCCTTGCGCAGCTGGGCCGCCGAACGTTGCAGCGACTCGATCTTCGCGCGGTTCTCCCGCAGCAGCCGGTCGATGGCCTTGATGTCGTTGTCGATCTCCTCGACGGGACGGCGGCCTCCCTCCGACTCCCCAGCCACGGTGATCAGGTTCTCGCGCGACTTGATCAGCGCGAGGTTCTCCGAGATGGCGTTGATGTCCGCGAACACGGCATTGATCAGCGAGTCCTTCGCGCTGACGACCAACTCCAGCGAATCGCTCCGGCTCTCGGCCTCGACGGCAACCTGCCTGCTCACGCAGGAGGCAAGGAGTGCAACGACGCCCAGCGCCGCGGCGGTTGCTATATGCTTCATCTTGTTTTTCATGGCTCCGACTCTTTAAGGGTTTACGGTCTTGTTTGCCTTCAGGCGCAAATATATGCATAAAAATAAAATCTTGTACGGATTTTTTCACAAAGACCGGAAATTTCCTGCGGGGAATGAAAAACAACGGGCCGCAACCCTCGGTTGCAGCCCGTTATTTCGTAAATGCGCAAGCAGTTTTACTTCGCATTCTTCTTATCGTAGCGTTTTGCGTAACGGCTCATAAACTTATCGACGCGACCAGCGGTATCCACCAACTTCATCTTACCGGTGTAGAACGGGTGAGAGGTGTTGGAAATTTCCATCTTATACACGGGATAGGTTTCGCCGTTCACTTCGATGGTCTCTTTTGTCGAAACGGCGGACCGACACAAAAACACGACGTCGTTGGACATGTCCTTGAACGCCACCAAACGATAATTCTCCGGATGAATACCCTTTTTCATTTCGTTGTTTTTGTTTTTAATTAATGCTTAAGCGCGACAAAGGTACGAATTAATTCGCAACAAACAAGCCCGCGTGCAAATTTTTTCGCACCCGAAGCACCTCGGGGTTGCGCAATCTGAATACTTTTTCTATCTTTGCGCCACGAAAGCGCCCCCGGGGCGCAGGACCGGGCCCATAGCTCAGTTGGTCAGAGCAGCGGACTCATAATCCGAAGGTCGTGGGATCATGCCCCTCTGGGCCCACAGAAAAAGAGGTTACGAATTGCCGTAACCTCTTTTTTCGCACTCTTCGGGAGCGGCGTTATTCCAGCTTCGCCGCGTCGGAGGCCAGCTTTTCGTAGATGGCGACCATTTCGCCGAACGATCCCTCGCCGCGTTTCAGCTCGTACATGAAGACGCCCTTGTAACCGGCCTTCATCAGCGCCCCGTACAGCGCGGGCCAGTCGATCTTGCCCTTGCCCGGAAGCCAATGGCGTTCATCGACCATGTCGTAATCCGAGACATGGACGGTCGCAATCCGGTCGCCGCACGCCTCGACGAAGTGCAGCAGGTCCTCCGAAAGCAGGTGGTTCGTGTCGAAACAGATTTTCACCTCGGGATAAGGGGCGATGATGCGCAGCAACTCGGCCGAGTTCCGCCCGAGGCACGTGCGGGGCAGATCCTCGATGCACAGCTGCGCGCCGATCCGCGCCGCCTCCCTGCGCAATATGCCGATCGAAGCGATGCTGTTCCGGATACGCTGCTCGCGCTCCCCGTCCGCAATCGGTTCGGAACTGGGATGCAGCACCAGTTTCTCCGGTCCCACTTCGCCGCAGATCGCGATCATTTCGGTCAGGAATTCGAGGTTGGCCATGCGGGCGCTGTCGTTCAGCACCGAGATGTCCAGCTTGCGGGAGAACGGGAGGTGGCACGACCAGACCTTCAGACCGGCCTCGTCGGCCATGCGTTTGGCGTGCAGCGCCTTCTCGCGGATTTCAGCCACGGTCCCGCGGCCGCTGATGCCGATTTCGACATACTCCACGCCGGCCTTCGCGGCGGCGGCCATCTCCTCGGGGCTCATGCTGCTGGTCGAGCTTCCGACGCCGAGACACTGGGCCGTCAGGTTGGCGGCGCACACCAGCGCCGCTGCCGTAAACAGAATTCTTTTTTTCATCGCTTCCGGTTATTTGGTGTAGTTTTTCACGCAGCGGACGTTCAGATAAATATCCTTGGCCGCCTCCTGATTGGTCTTGGTCTGAAGGTTCAGACTCGTACCGCTGATGACCAGCGAACGGGCCGTCGAGGCGTTGGTCTGCCCGATGAACCACACGTAGCCCCATTTGCCCAGCGCGCCGCTGTTGAAACTGCCGTCGGCCTTCTGATAGCCCAGCGGATACCAGCCGAAACCGATGCTTTCGGCCCCGTCGACGAATTGCAGGAGGGGTTCCCCGGCGTCCGTGAGCGTCATATTCGCCTGATTCCAAATACCGCCGTCAACGATACGGCCGTTGCCGCCGCGCAGCCATGCGCCGACGTTGCCCGTATTCTTGACCGTGCAGCCCGACTTGTAGAATCCGGCCTTCGTAATGGCATTCTCGGGTTTCCCGTCGTGGCCGCCGGAGAAGGTGTATCCGCCCTGCGCGAAATCGTCGGGAATGGCATACTCGCTTTTGATAGCCATCAGCATGTCCCACCAGTCGTTGGCGTTGGCCACGTGCCAGCCTTCGGGACAGCAGCCGCGTATCTGGACGCCGAACTCGCCCTCCTCCGTACCGTCGAGTTTGAAGGCGTTGCCCACGTCGTCCACCCCTTCGTAATTCTGCACATAGGGACACTGCTCCGCCGTACAGCCCGATATGCCGGTCATCGCCTCATACCAGGTGTAGTAACGGCCCTTTGCGTCGTTCAACCGCTGCAAATGCGACGCCTCCAACCCCGCAACCGAGAAAGCCGTCAGGTCGGGCGCAACGCCCAGGTTGCCGTCCTCGCCCGCTTCGTGGCAGTTCTCGGTCATCCACCAGCGTTTGCCGTACTTCTTGATCGTATAGCCCGGCAGCTCGATGGGGACCGACACGGTGATCGCCGCGAAATACTCGCGCACCTTGCTCGCACCCAGTTCGTTTTTGGCCACCACCGACACCGACTGGGCGGGAATCACCACGTCGTCGTTGACCACCCTGACGGTGATGACGTTGGTTCCCTGACCGTCGATGATCGAGATTTTCGACTTCTCCTGCTCGGCGATCGTCCATTCGTAGGTCTCGGCCCACTGAACCTTCGAAACCGAGAAGGTGAACTCTTCGCCGCCGTTGCAGGTGAGCGTTGCCGGCACCTTCGTGATCGGCCCGGGTTTCTTGGGAACGGTCATCTCCTGGATTTCCTCCTCGGTGTCGCGTTTCACGGCCTCGGTGCAGGCGACCAGCGCCGCAGCGGCGGTCATGCATGCCGCGGCCATCATGTATTTTCGGATGTTTTTCATCGTTTTTGCATTTTAAGTTTTACAAAGTGTGAACCTCGGGATACCCGAACGGATTCTCCACATACCAGCGGGCCTTGTAAATCTGGTAGCCCGCGCGGTTGAACAGCCGGTTGCCCTTCATGTCGCACACCTCGGCCGACCACCAGTTGCTCCCGCCCGACGTGGGGCGCATGACGATCGTGGAATACCCCTCCGGCCCCGTCGAAATGCTCTTGATGGTGTTCTGCTGGAAGATCTCCACGTCGAGGAACTTCTCCGCCGCACAGTCGAACTTGTAGACATGCTGATTCGTCGATACATACATCGCATCCTCCCCGCAGACGGGCGCCAGGTCGTGGGCATCGGTATTCCCCGCCGCCATATCGTAAGAGCGCACCTGCGTCAGTTCCGGATCCGTACGCTTCCCGTTGTAGGCGAGCTTGAGCAGCTGGGCGCCCGTCGCCGTCCAGAGGCAGCCGCGCTTCCGGTCCCAGACCACGTTGTGGGCCGAATGGACCGGCATGGTGAAGGCGGGTCTGGAAACGTAGCTGTCGGCGCCATTGTACACGTAGACGCTCAACAGGTTGCCCGTGCTCGACGCCACGACGACATTCCCGTCGGGCAGCACCTCGGCCGAGTGGGGGTTTCCGCCCGGCTTGGCGTAGAACATCGCCTTCTTGTCCGCAATGCGGATCAGCGCCACGCCGCCGCCCGAAGCCGTGACGAGCACGCACGTACGGTTGTAGACCGGTTTGGCCTCGTCGGGCAGATCGAACCACGCCTGTTCCGCAGCCGAAAGCCCGCTGTCGGCGGCCGTCCACTCCCAGGCGACCTTTCCCGTCGGCTGGTCGATCATCACGATCCGGTTCTTGGCCTGCTCGGTCAGAATCATCACCTTCGTGGCCTTGTCCAGGTCGATCGTCTCCTCCTTGTCGTCGCCCGGCCGCCAGGGAACGTAAGGTCCCTCCTCCTCGTCTTTGCTGCAAGCCTGAAGGAGAAATGCGGCAGCCAGTATCCACAGATATTTTTTCATAATTGCCAGTTAGCGGTTGTCGGATTAATAATTGGGATTCTGTTCGAGTTTCTTGTTCAGCAGGATCTGGTCCGCCGGAACGGGCCACCAGTAGTCGCGGTCGGGGTCGAACGCCCGGACGGCGATGTCCGTGCCCGCATAGTCCTGAATCACGGCGTTCATCACCAGCTCGGCGGTCATCCAGCGGCGGATGTCGTTATAATAAAGCCCCTCGCCGGCGAATTCGACGCGGCGCTCGTGGCGGATGATCTCGCGCATTTCGGACTGGCTCTTCGAACCGTAGGCATAGGTGGGCATGCCGACGCGGCCGCGCACGCGGTTCACGGCGTCGTAAACGGCATCGGAGGGCGTGGCGTCGACCTCGTTCTGCGCCTCGGCGAACATCAGCAGCACGTCGGCGTAGCGGATGAACATGTAGTTGGTCTCGCCGTTGCTGTCGTCCGAATCGCGCTTCTGCGCGTCGTAGATCGTGAGTTTCCGGTGTGCGAAGCCCGTGAACTGGCACACCTCCCCGGCCGGGCAGTTGGCCTTGCCGAGGAACGTGCTCCCGGGATAGAAATTCGTCGCCGCGAAACGCGGATCGAGGTTGTCGTACTTGCCCATCGTGGCCGCACCGTCGGTCGTCGTCCGGTAGTCCATCACCAGATCGAGCAGCGGTGCGTTGTTGCGGTACTGGACGCTGTAAACGTTGAACGAATTGACGGCCGTGTTCTTGGTCTTCGAGAATTCGATGTTGAAGACGCACTCGCAGCTGTGCTCGTTCGCCGGCAGGAAGAGTTTCCGGTAGTCGCCGAACAGGTCGTAGCCCGCCTGGGCCTCCTTTTCGATCACGGCTTTGGCCGCATCGGCCGCAGCCTGCCATTTCGCGGCGTCGTTCGAGGGGTTGACCAGCTTGCTGGCCTCGAAAAGCAGCAGACGGGCCTTGAGGGCCATCGCCGCGCCGCGCGTGGCGCGCCCCTGGTCGGCGGCTTTGGTCCACTGCCAGTCGAGCAGTTCACGGTCGATGATGTCGTTCAGATCGTCGAGAATCGCCCGCACCACCTCCTCGCGCGAGGCGCGGGGCAGCGAACCGTGCGCATAGACAGGCTCTTCGAGGATCAGCGGCACGCCGTTGTAATAGGTCACCAGCATGTAGTAATAGAGCGCGCGGAGGAACTTGGCCTCGCCCTCCATCTGCACCCTGCGGTCGTCGGCCACGACGGCGGCAGGCAGGCGGTTGAGATGGGTGTTGCAGCGTCCGATGCCCTCGTAGCACTTTTTCCAGCGGTTGGCGATGATGCCCGAGCTGTTGGCCGTGTGGGTCCCCTGGGCGATGACATTGTATCCGCCCGCGTTGTTGTAATTATAGGCGTTGGGCGTGCAGGTCTCTTCGAGCAGCGGCGCCGAGTCTCCGAACAGCGCGCTGTTGGTCAGTATGTTGTAACAGCCGGTCATGGCGGCCTCGGTTCCTTCTTCGGTTTCCCAGAACGTCTCGACCGTATATTTGTCGGTGGGAATGGTGTCGAGGTTGCAGGAGGCCAGCGCCGCCGCACCGCAAAGCATCAATCCGATTACTGTTTTTTTCATGTTTTTCCGTATTTGAAGCGATTAGAAAGTAATGTTGAAGCCGAAGTTGATCGTCCGCAGCGAAGGATACTGCATCAGGTTGGTCGACGAAAGGTCGATCTCGGGGTCGAACATCTTCAGCGGGGAGATCGTGAAGAGGTTCTCGCCGTTGACGAAGATCTGGCACTGGCTCATTCCGAGCTTCGAAATCCACCTCTTGGGGAGGGTGTACGAGAGTTGCAGCTGCTTGCAGCGCAGGTACGACGCATCGTAGAGCCACTGCGTGTTCTTGTAGTCGTGCATCTCGGGCGCGCCCGTGGCGGTGTGGAGGATCGGCAGGCGGGAGTTGTGGTTCTCGGGGGTCCACGCGTCGGTCGCCCACTCCTTCAGCACGCCCGCTCCGTTCCAGAACGGGGCTGCGAGGTTGCCCGAAAGATAGGTCTTCACGTCGGCGACGCCCTGGAACTGCGCCGAAAGTTCGAGTCCCTTCCATCCCAGCGAGAAGTTGAAGGCGTAGGTGATGCTCGGCGTGAGGTTGCCGCAGACGGCGCGGTCGTCGTTGTCGATCTTGTCGTCGTTGTTGAGATTCTTGTAGCGGATGTACCCGGGCTTCACGCCGCTGCCGACGGTCACCGAATTGGCGATCTCCTCGTAACTGTTGTAGAAGCCGTCGGCCTGGTAGAGATACCACGCGTCGATGGGTTCGCCCTCGCGGATGATGTTGAAGGTCTTGATGTACTCCTGCCCGTCGAGGTCGACGACGATGTTCTTGTTGTAGCAGAAGTTGCCGCCGAGGCTGTAATGGAAATTCTTGACCGCGCTCCGCCACTGGAGGTTCAGCTCGACGCCGTCGTTGGCCACCACGCCGATGTTCTGCTTCGGGCCGTTCAGGTTGCCGATCTGCGCCGGAATCTTCACGTCGCGCAGGATGCCTTCGGTGCGTTTCTTATAGAGGTCGACGCTGAACAGCAGGCGGTGGTCGAAGGCCTCGAAATCCAGTCCGAGGTTGTAGGTGCGGGTGGTCTCCCACGAGATGTTCTCGTCGACGAAATCCTTGATCGCCGCGCCGCCCGACAGCACGTCGCCGAAGCTGTAATTGTAGCTCTTGTTCGCCAGCACGGCCATCAGGTACTCGTAGTTGCCGATGGCCTGGTTGCCCATCTCGCCGACCGAGCCGCGGAGCTTGAGCACGTCGACCGCCCGGACGTTCTGCATGAAATTCTCCTTGTCGATGCGCCATCCGACCGACACGGCGGGGAAGAAGGCCCATCGGTTGCCCTTGGCGAATTTCGACGAACCGTCGTAACGCGCCGTCACGTCGATCAGGTATTTCTCCTTGTAGTCGTAGGTGATTCGCCCGAAGTAGGAGAAGAGCAGTTCGAGCGACGATCCGCCCGAAATATCCTCCATCGTGGCGCCGACCGACAGGGCGGTGAGCTGGTTGTTGAAGTAGTCGCGTTTCTTGGCCTGGAAGTTCTTGCCGTCGTAACGCTTGTACTCCGTGCCGACCATCACGTTGAAGTTGTGGTTGCCGCCGAAGCTCTTGCCCCACGAAAGGGTGTTGTAGAAGGTGTAGTTGATCGCGTTGTTGTCCCAGTCCTTGGCCGAAACGTAGGCGCTGAAGTTCTTCCGCTCAAGAGTTTTGGGATTGTAGGTGTACATCGCGTGCTTGAAGTCCTTCGAATAGTGGTCGACCTTCACGTAGCCCAGGTTGGCGTTGTACTTGATGCCCCACGGCAGGTCGTAGCCGATGTTGATGCGCCCCAGAATGCGGTGAAGCTGACGTTTGGTGTTGCCCTCGTGCAGCTCCATGAGCGGATTCTCGGGGTTGTTGCGCCCGGGGGTCGAGAGCCACGTCGAGAGCCACTTGCCGTCGGGCAGCTGCGTGCCGAAGATCGGCAGGGCGCGGTTGATGACGTTGACCGTCGTCGATACGCCGTAGATCGGGTCGGTGTTGTAGCGCAGGTTGCCCAGCAGGCTGATGCCCACCTTCAGGCGCTTGGTCACCTGCGCGTTGATCTTCATGTCCCACGAGAAGCGTTCCGCGTCGTCGTTGGCGACCATGATGCCGCGCTGGTTCATGTAACCGCCGCCCAGCGAGTAGGAGATCTTGTCCGTGCCGCCCGAAACGCGGGCGTTGTACTGCTGGAGAAAACCGTTCTGGTAGCAGAGGTCGTACCAATCGGAGGCGGGATAGATGTACTTGTCGTGCTTCATGCCCTCCTCGTATTCGAGGATGTCGTCGCGGTTGTAGGTCACCGTCAGCTTGCCTTCGTTCAGTTCGGCCTGGTTGCGCATGTTCATATACTGAATCGGGTCGGTCACCACGTCGGGCACGTAGGTCGCCGACTGAATGCCGAAGTTGGCGCTCAACTTCACCACCGGTGCGCCCTTCTTGGCCTGCTTCGTGGTGATGAGGATGACGCCGTTGGCGGCCTTGGAACCGTAGATCGAGGCCGAAGCGTCCTTCAGCACCGAGATCGTCTCGATGTCGCCGGGATTCAGCTCGTTGAGCGAATACTCCATGCCGTCGACCAGCACCATGGGGCTGGAACTGCTCATCGTGCCGACGCCGCGTATGCGGATCGTCGCGCCGTCGCTGCCGGGCTTCGACGAAGCCTGGTTGATGTAGACGCCGGGCATCGAATAGAGCGCCTGCGAGGCGTGCGTCATGGGCTGGTTCTCGATCTCCGACATCTGGCGCACGGCGACCGAGCCGGTCAGGTTGACCTTCTTCTGCACGCCGTATCCGATCACCACCACGTCGTCGAGGAGCTGGTTATTCTCCTTCAGCACCACGGTCAGATGCGTCCGGTTGCCCACTTCGACCTGCGCCGCGTCGTAACCGATGAACGACACGCTGAGCCGCGCGCCCGCAGTCACGTTCAGGGCGAATTCGCCCTTCGAATTGGTCACCATGCCGTTCGTCGTGCCCTCGACCAGCACGTTCGCCCCCACGATCGGATCGCCGGCCTCGGTCTCGACGCGGCCCTTCAGCTGGTATTCCCGGCCCCGGCCTGCCGGGTCGGATTTGTAAAGCACGATGTGGCGGCCTTCGAGTTTGGCCAGAATTCCCTGGTCGGCGAGCACGCCGTCGAGCAGTTTCAGGACGTTCTGATCGTGCGCCTCGACCGAAACGCGCTTCCGGAGGTCGATCTCGCTCTCCCGATACCAGAACGAGTAGCCGCTCTGCGTCTTGACCGCTTCGATCACCTCGCGCACGGTGGCGTTCTTCAGCGTCAACGAAATCACGGGATTCTGCGCGTAAAGAGCCTGGGCCGCCACCGTGAACCAACACAGGGTCAGCAATCCGCTCAGTCTGCACAGCATCCGCTGGCCGAAAAGGTCCCGGAAGGACCTTCTGCTGGTAGAATTGTTACTCATAAGGATTGAAATTTAGGTTGTAGTGAAAAAAATCGTGAATCTCTATCGGTTTCTGTAAAGCTCGAAATGGTTCTTGCGGCTGCGGCAGAGGATACGGCTGTCGGCCGAGATGATCCGCATGATTTCGTGGATGTTCTCGCCGTCGACGAACTCACCCGTGAAACAGATCCTGCGCAGCCGTTCGTCGGGGATCGTGATGTCGACGTTGAACTGCCTTTCGAGGCTCCGGGCGATCGACGCCAGGGGTTCGGCCCGGAAGTAGAGCCTGTCCTCCTGCCACGAGAGCACCTGCTCGACGTTCACCCTGCGCAGCGACAGCAGTCCGGAGGTCCTCTCGAAGAATCCCTGCTCGCCGGGACGCAGCCGCACGCTCCGCGACTCGGGACCGCCGTCCACCAGCAAGCTGCCCGTCGCCAGCGTGATCTGGTAATTCTCGTCCTCGGAATAGGCGTGCACATTGAAAGTCGTTCCGAGCACCGTCGAGACGACCTGTCCCGTGACGACGACGAAGGGCCTGCGGGCGTCGTGCTCGACCTCGAAATAGGCCTCGCCGTCGACCTCCACGCGGCGTTCGTCGCCGAACAACGCGGGATAGACGATGCGCGTGCCGCCGTTGAGCCGCACCCGCGAACCGTCGGGCAGCACCACGTCGGACTTCACGCCCAGAGGCGTCGAGACGCTCACCGGCTGCGCCGCGGCGACCAGACGGCTTTCGGTCCGGCGTCCGCCCATGAACCAGCTGCCGCAGACGACGCCCGCCATCACGGCCGCAGCCGCGGCGTAGCGGACGATCCGCATCCGGATTCCCCGGCGGCGGATGCGCGAGCGCACGTCGGCCCACACCGCCTCCCGCATTCCGTCGGCCATGGCGTCGACTCCGGGTCCCACCCGGATGCCGTCCAGCAGCTCCGCCAGCCTGCGGCGGTCGCGCTCCGAACCTTCGATCAGTTCCGCCATCTCCAGCTCCCTCTTCGTATGCTGATATTGCATGATTTCTCCTTTTTGGTCGTATACACATATAGAGTGCGAAAGCCGCGGTTCCGTTTAAGGGAACCGCGGCTTTTTTTCATTTTTTTCATTCCGGCAGGCGTCAGAAACGCGCCGTGAAGAGGAACAGCAGCAGGGAAACCAGCTTCAGGTCGGGATAATGCGTGCGTATGCCGGCCACGATCCTGTCGACGGCGATCTTGATCTGGACCCGCACCGTGCTCTCGGAGAGCGACAGCGCCTCGGCGATCTCGCGCGACGACAGCCCCTCCTGCCGGTTGAGCAGAAACACCGTGCGGCAGCGTTCGGGCAAATCGTTTATGAGACGGCGCACCAGCTCCTCGACTTCGGCCTCTATCAACCGGCTATCGGGAGCGTCTTCGCTGTGGGGGGGGGAATTTCGGTCGATCAGCGAGATGGGAATCTCCTCGAACGAGAGGCAGCGGCGGCGCGTACGGGACTCCTTCAGATACCGGTTCGCCTCGTTGCGCGCGACGACGTAGAGGTAGGCGTCGATGTTTTCGATCCTCCGCAGCGCGACGCGGGACTTCCAGACGGCGACGAAGACGTTGCTCACGACCTCGCCGCAGGCCTCCCTGTTGCGCAGAAAATAGTAGGCGAACCGGAAAACGCTCCGGTAATAGAGATCATAGAAAACCCGGAAAGCGTAATCGTCGTTCTCGCTTACGGAAACAAGCAAATTCTCAAGTTCTTTTTTCTTCTCCACGTCCGGGCATGTTCAGGCTTTCACAAGACAAAATTAGGAAACTTTTTCAGAACCGCAATATACGGTTCCGTTAAAATCCCGCGACGCGGCCCCGGAGCGGCAGCCGCAAAGAGAGAGAGGGACCGCGCCCTCCGCACGGTCCCTCTCTCCGCCGGCCTGCGGCCGGATTATTTCCCTTCGTCGCCGCTGCGGATCTCCTTGCGGCGGATCTTGCCGCTGATGGTCTTGGGCAGCGACTCCACGAACTCGATCACGCGCGGGTATTTATAAGGAGCCGTGATGCGCTTCACATGGTCCTGCAACTCCCTGACGAGCGCCTCCCCGGCCTGCCCGCGGTAGGCCTCGGCGAGCACGATCGTCGCCTTGACGACCTGGCCGCGAATCTCGTCGGGAACGCCCGTAATGGCGCACTCCACCACCGCCGGGTGGGTCATCAGGGCGCTCTCCACCTCGAACGGACCGATGCGGTAGCCCGAACTCTTGATCACGTCGTCGGCACGCCCCACGAACCAGTAGTAGCCGTCCTCGTCGCGCCACGCCACGTCGCCCGTATAATACACCCCGTCGTGCCACGCCTCGCGGGTCAGCTCATCGTTCAGGTAGTAACCCTTGAACAGACCGAGGGGCTTGCCCCCGTCGGTGCGGATCACGATCTGCCCCTGCTCGCCGTCCTCGGCCGAACGGCCGTCGGGGGTCACCAGGTCGATCCGGTACTGGGGATTGGGCACGCCCATGCTCCCGGGTTTGGACTTCATCCACGGGAACGTGGCCAGCGTCAGCGTCGTCTCGGTCTGCCCGAAGCCCTCCATCAGGCGGATGCCCGTCAGACGCAGGAAGGTGTCGTACACGGCTCCGTTCAGCGCCTCGCCCGCCGTGGTGCAGTACTCCAGCGACGAGAGGTCGTATTTGGTGAGATCCTCGCGAATCAGGAAGCGGTAGACCGTCGGAGGCGCGCACAGCGACGTGATGCGGTACTGCTCGATCTTGCGCAGCATGTCCGCGGGCGTGAACTTCTCATGGTCGTAGACGAACAGGCAGGCCCCGGCCAGCCACTGCCCGTAGAGTTTGCCCCACGCGGCCTTGGCCCACCCCGTGTCGGCGATCGTCAGGTGCAGGCTACCTTCGTGGAGGTTGTGCCACAGCAGCCCCGTGGTGATATGCCCCAGCGGATAGGTGAAGTCGTGGGCCACCATCTTCGGCTCGCCGGTCGTCCCCGAGGTGAAATACATCATCATCACGTCGTCGTTGGCGTTCACCCGCTCCGGGCGCACGAAAGGAGCCGCCTTTTCGATGCCGGCGTGGAAATCGAGAAACCCTTCGGGGACCTCGGGACCCACGCTGACGAGCAGTTCGGTGGTGGGGCTTTCGGGCATGGCCGCCGCGATGTGGTCGGTGATCACCCGCTCGCCCGCCGCGACGATGGCCTTGATCCCGGCCGTATTGCAGCGGTAGACTACGTCCTTTTTGGTCAGCAGGTGGGTTGCCGGGATCACCACCGCGCCCAGCTTGTGCAGCGCCAGAATCGAGAACCAGAACTCGTAGCGGCGCTTGAGGATCAGCATCACCACATCGCCCTTTCCGATGCCGAGGCTCTGGAAATACGAGGCCGTGCGGTCGCTTTCGCGCTTGATGTCGGCAAAGGTGAACCGGATTTCGGCGCCCTGGTCGTCGGTCCACAGCAGCGCCTCCTTGCCGGGCTGCTCGGCGGCGTATGCATCCACCACGTCGTAGCCGAAATTGAAATTCTCCGGAACCCGTATGTGCAGGTTCTTCCGGTAATCCTCCTGCGAGACGAAGGAGGTCTGGGATAAAAATCGCTCTACCATGCTGCCGTTACATTATTATGGCCAGAAACCGCACCGTTTTGCCGTCGAGGGCTTTCATCCCGTGCGGCAGGCCCGAATCGAAATAGAGACTGTCGCCCGTGTTCAGCACGATCTCCTTGCCGTTCAGCCCGATCAGCAGGCGGCCCTCCAGCACGTAGTTCATCTCCTGCCCGGGGTGGCAGTTCAGGTGCATCGGGGCGTCGTCCGCAGCCGGCTCGACCGTCACGATGAAGGGGTCGATCTTCCGGTCGCGGAATCCCGCCGCCAACGCCTCGTACTTGTAGGCCTTCTGCCGTTCGACCGACACGCCCTTTCCGGCGCGGGTGATGAAATAGGCGTTCATCTTCGGCTCCTCGCCGAACATCAGCACATCGAGGCTGATCCCGTAATGGCGGGATATGGTTTGCAGCACGTTCACCGAAAAATCGGCCGTGCCGCTCTCCATCTCCCTGTACTGTCCGACCGGAAGGTTGCAGCTCGCAGCCACCTCCTCCTGGGTCAGTTCAAGCGCTTCGCGCAGCCCGCGCAAACGGGTCGCAATCGACTGAATAGGGTCACACATTGTCTTTTCGTTTTAAATGAAAGGTCCGCGCTGCGGGTCCCGGACGAACAGGTTACAATCCGGAAGGCCGCCCGTACGGCCCCTGCGCACCGCACGGGCCGTTTTCACTGGATGCAGGCCGTAAATATACTAAAAACTCTTAAAAACCGCAACTTCGCGCTCCGTTTCCCTTCCGCGCGCCTGCGGCGGCTGTAATCAATCCGGCGGCGGAGCGTTTCGCCAAACGAGAGCGGCGGCCATCCTCCCCGACCGCCGTTTTTCCGCCGGATGCAAAAAAATCCGGGCCGGATTTTGTTTTTTCCCGCAGAAACCCTATATTTGCCTCCAACAACCGGACGAATGACGATTTTCAACCATATCCATCATCACCATCACCACTTTACCGAGGGGTAGGTCGATTATGTATATGTAAGAGGTTATTATAGAATACATGAAGCTCACCCCCTGCGGGTGGGCTTTTTTGCGTGCCGAACCGCAGGTGGGTGTCCGAAAGAAGCAAACAATCAAACACACACCGAATATGTTACGAATAGCCATCCAGGCCAAGGGCCGACTGAACGAACAGAGCATCGACCTGCTTTCCGAAGCAGGCATCCGCGTTGCCGAGAGCAAGCGCAAACTCATCTCCCGCGCGGAAGGGTTTCCGCTGGAAGTCCTCTACCTGCGCGACGACGACATCCCGCAGGCCGTGGCGATGGGCGTCGCCGACCTGGGCATCGTGGGGCTGAACGAAGTGGCGGAGAAAGGATTCCGCGTAGAGCAGGCGATGGATCTCGGGTTCGGGAACTGCCGCATCTCGCTGGCCGTGGAACGCACGGTGGCATACGAAGGGCTGGATTATTTCCGCGGCAAGCGCGTCGCCACCTCCTACCCCAACATCCTCACGCGGTTCTTCGCCGAAAAGGGCATCGACGCCGAAATACACACCATCGAGGGCTCGGTGGAGATCGCCCCGGCGGTCGGGATGTCCGACGCGATCTTCGACATCGTATCGTCGGGCGGCACGCTCATCTCGAACGGGCTGGTCGAAGTCGAGAAGGTCTTTTATTCCGAAGCGGTGCTGATCGCCAACCCGGAAATGGACGAGGCGAAGCGCCGTGAAACGGCACAGCTCACCTTCCGCTTCAACTCCATCCTCGAAAGCCGGGGCATGAAATACGTGCTGATGAACCTCCCGGCGGAGAAACTCCAGGAAGCAATCGTCATCCTGCCCGGCATGCGCAGCCCCACGATCCTGCCGCTGGCGCAGGAGGGGTGGTGCTCGCTGCACGCCGTGATCGGCAAGGCGCAGCTCTGGGAGCGCATCGAACGGCTCAAAGCCATCGGCGCCGAAGGCATTCTGGTGCTGGCGCTCGAAAACATGATCCGATAGAAAACAGCGAACGATATGGAACCGATCAGAGTTTACGACAATCCCCCGCGCGACGCGTGGCCTGCGCTGACGGCCCGCGTCACCCGCGACGACGCCGAGATCGACCGCCGCGTGGCAGCCATTCTGAACGAGGTGCGCACCGGCGGCGACGAGGCGCTGCGCCGCATCGCCCGCCGCATCGATGGCTTCGCGCCCGAACGCTTCGAACTGCCGCAGGCACAGCTCGACGAAGCCGCCCGCAACATCTCGTCCGAACTGAAAACGGCGCTGGCGACAGCCAAGGCCAACATCGAAGCCTTCCACCGCGCACAACTGCCCCGCCCCGTTGCGGTCGAGGTCATGCCGGGCGTCCGCTGCTCGCAGCGCGCCGTGGCGATCCGCCGCGTGGGGCTCTACGTCCCGGGCGGCTCGGCGCCCCTCTTTTCGACGGTGCTCATGCTCGCCGTGCCGGCCGCGATCGCCGGCTGCGCCGAAATCGTCCTCTGCACCCCTGCCGGCCGCGACGGCAGCATCGCCCCCGAAATCCGCTACGCCGCCGCGCTGTGCGGCGTGCGGCGCGTCTTCGCGCTCGGGGGGGCGCAGGCCGTCGCCGCCATGTTCGAGCAGACGGGGCCGGTCGATCTGCTGGTGAATAACGCCGGCATCGCGGTCTACGGTCTGCTGACGGATCTCGACCCCGACGTGTGGCAGCGGCTCTTTGACGTCAACGTCACGGGCACCTACAATTGCTGCCGGTTCGCCATCCCGCCGATGGTGCACGAAAAGGCCGGACACATCATCAACCTCACCTCCATCCTCGGCATGAACGGCGCCTCGTGTGAGGCGGCCTATTCGGCGACGAAGGGCGCGATCGTCGCGTTCACGAAGGCGATGGCAAAGGAGCTCGGCCCATCCGGCATCCGCGTTAACTGCGTCGCCCCCGGCTGCATTGACACCGACATGATCGCAAACCTCAGCCCCGAGGACAAGGCGGAGCTCGCCGAGAGCACGTCCCTCGGGCGCATGGGCACGGCGGAGGAAGTCGGCGATGCGATCGCGCTGCTGGCGAGCGAGCGCGCCCGCTTCGTGACCGGGCAGGTGTTCGGCGTGGACGGCGGACTACTCATCTGAATCAGGCGCAAAAAACAGGTGCATACCGTTCCGGTATGCACCTGTTTGTGTTTTCATTCTGCCTTCGGCGTGTCGGGCGCGGTATTGCCGGGCTTGGCATTGCCGGACGCTGCGGACTTATTGCGTCCGCGGCCGCCGCGATGCCGGCGGCGGTGATTGTCCGCGCGCTTTTCGCCGCTCTGCGCAGCGCCGTCGGCCGGCTTAGCCGCCGGAGCTTGCGCGCGGCTGCGCTCCGGATGCTCACCTGCCGGTTTATCACCGGGCTTGCGTGCGCCGGGCTTGCGGTTGGACTGCGACTTCTGGCGCTGCGGCTGCTTGGGCTTTGCGCCCTCCTTCGCACCGTCCTTCGCGCCCTCCTTTGCGGCATGCTCCGCCTTCGGGGCGGTCTGCGCATCGGCAGGCTTCTTCCCGCCATGACCGCGGGAGCGGCGGCGCGGGCGCTTTTTCTTCTCGCCCTGCTCGGTGTTCGCGCCATCGGGCTTCTTGTCACCGTAGACATCATCCGCAAACAGCTGCGGCAGTGCCCACGGGTCCTCCTTCGGCTCCTCATCGCGCACCGGCTTCGGCCGATCCTTGAGCAGCGACGGCAGCGGTTCGCCCGGCTTCGGACGGCCGCCGGGGATCACGGCAATCTCATCGGCCTGATAGCTTTTGAACACATCCTCACCCTGACCGTCAAGCTTGACCTTCAGGCTGCTGCGCAGGATGTTGACCGACGACACTGTGCCGTAGCCCGCAGGCGTCTCGACAAAGGCACCGACCTTCGGCACGGCCTTGACCAGATCCTCATACGCCGCCTGCTCATAGCGCAGGCAGCACATCAGGCGGCCGCAGGCGCCGGAGATCTTCGACGGGTTGAGCGACATGGACTGCACCTTCGCCATCTTCGTCGAGACGGGCTGAAAGTCGTCCAGAAACTGGCTGCAGCAGTACGGACGGCCGCAGATGCCGATGCCGCCGAGCATCTTTGCCTCATCGCGCACACCGATCTGCCGCAGCTCGATGCGGTTGCGGAACACGGAGGCGAGATCCTTGACCAGCTCGCGGAAGTCAACGCGCCCGTCGGACGTGAAGAAGAACATGGTCTTGTTGCCCTCGAAGCTGCACTCGACGTCCACGAGCTTCATATCCAGACCGTGCTCGGCGATTTTCTGCTTGCAGATCTGAAACGCCTCTTTCTCGCGGCGGCGGTTGATCTCCTCGATGCGCAGGTCGTCCTTCGTAGCGATGCGCGCAAGCGAGCGCAGCGGCTGCACGACCGTCTCATCCGGCACGACGTGGTTTCCGAGAACGCACTCGGCCAGCTCCAAGCCGCGCGAGGTCTCGACGACGACCTTGTCGCCCGTGCGCACGGCGATTCCGTGCGGGTCAAAGAAATAGACCTTGCCGCGGTTTTTGAATTTCACACTGATTACTTCTGTCAATTTGGTATCCTCACTTCTGAACACGCGCCTGCACGCCGGAAACGGACAGCAGGCCAAAGATATGCTTCACGCTGACGTTGGTGCGGCGGTATTGCTCACAGGTCTCGATCAGGCGCAGCTGCTGCGCACACAGTGCCTCCGGCAAAAGCGTCTGCCCCGGCTGCGCCAGCAGCTCCACGAGCCGGTGCTGCACTGCGGGCAAAAACTCCGCAAGCGTCTGTGCCTCCATACCCTCGTGCGCGAGACACCAGCGCAGGAGCGTGATGCGATCCTGCGACGCGACCGCGTGCAGGTAATCGTCCGCCAAAGTGCGCATCTCCTCCGATTCCAGCGGCTGCTCGGTCGGGTCGCGCAGCAGCGCGCAGCGCGAGCGCACCGTCGTCAGCAGCGAATCCGGGCTTGCGGCCGCAAGAATAAACGCCGCGCTGCGCGGCGGCTCCTCCAGCAGCTTCAAAAACGCATTCTGCGCATTGAGATTCATCAGCTCTGCCTGACGCAGAACGTAGACCTTCTTTTCCGCCTCGCTCGGCAGGATGTATGCCGTGGCCGCAACACTGCGGATCTGATCGACCTTGATCACAGGGATCTTGCCGCTGCGATCCGGCTCGACATAGATCACGTCCGGGTGCACATGGTCATAGACCTTGCGGCAGTCACGGCACGCGCGGCACGGGCGCACGCCGTCGCTGCGGCAGAGCATGGCCGCCGTCAGATCGAGCGCCAGCCGCTCGCGCGCCTGTTCAGACTGCGACACGACGATATACGAATGCAGCAGATGCTCCTGCGGTTGAAATTGCAGCATACGCGCGCTCCTTTCCAGCATACATTGTTTATTTTACCCGCTGCGGCCGGTTTCGTCAATCACATTTGCGGGTGAAAACAAAAAAGCCCGTGCCAAGCCCGCGCCCGCAGGCACAAAAAAGCAGACAGCACAGCGGCTGTCTGCTTTTTCAGATGTAAGTGCTCAGGTGTTCTTCTCGAGGTAATCCACGACCTGACGGACGGTGGTCAGCTCGGCCGCCTTCTCGTCTTCGATCGTGATGCCGTAGGCATCCTCAATGGACATGACCAGCTCCACGACGTCGAGCGAATCCGCGCCGAGATCGTCCGCGATGTTGGTGTCCATGGTGATGGTGTTTTCGTCCACTTCAAACTGATGGGCGAGCAGTTGTCTCACTTGTTCGAACATAATACCGTTTCCTCCTAAGTCTCTCGTCAGCTCCACTCACGGCTGACCGGTTTGTTGCTGGTGCGCTGCGGCTTCTCGTAGGAGACCACAACGCGGCGGTTCGGCTCGGTACCAGTCGAACTCGTCGTCACGCCTTCATAATCCTGCAGCGCCGTGTGGATGACATGGCGCTCGTAGGAATTCATCGGCTCAAGCGCCATGCTGCGCTTGTACTTGATGGCCTTGGCGGCCATCTTCTCCGCCAGACGCACGAGCGACTCCTCGCGCTTGGCGCGGTAGCTCTCGGCATCGACGCTGATGTGCATGTGCTTATCGCTGCCGCGGTTGACGGCGTAATTGGTCAGGTGCTGGATCGCGTCGAGCGTCTCGCCGCGGCGGCCGATGACCGCGCCCATGTTGCTGCCGGACAGGTTCACGTTCACGCCGCCGTTTTCACGCGCGGTGATCTCAATCTCCGCCTGGATGCCCATGTGCTCAAGCAGGCCGCTGACAAACGCACGGATGCGCGCGTAGCTCTCCGGCTCATCCGCCGCTGCGGGAGCGGCGGGGGCAGCTGCGGGCTGCTCCTGCGTCGCGGCCGGGGACGCAGCCGGAGCTTCCGCAGCGGTCTCGGGTTCCTCATCCGGCGCCTCATACTGCACGCGGACGACCGCGGGGCTGGCACCGATGCCGAGGAAGCCGGACTTGGCGCGCTCGACGATCTCAACGGAAACATCATCCCGGTCAAGGCCAAGCTCCTCGAGCGCGGCGGCAATGGCCGCCTCTTCCGTCTTGCCGGACTTTTCCAGTGTTTTTAACATCATTCAGTTCTCTCCTGTTTTCCTTCGGGGACTTCGGCGGCCGGCGCCTGCTCCGCCTCGGGAGCGGCGGCCGTCTCCGTTTCATAATGGTCCCGCGCATAGGCACGGCCACGCGCATAACGGCGGTTGCCGACCTGGGACTCCGGCACAGCCGCCTGCTCGACGCCGAGACGCTCGCGGCGGGCGGCGCGCTCTTCACGCGCGACCGCAGCCTTGCGCTCGTCATCCTTTTGCTTCTGGCTGGCCTGAATTTTCTTCTTGCTGGTGTTGGGGTTGACGACGGTCTCGCCGGCAGCCTTCAGGCGCTCGGTCTCGAGACGCTTGCGCTCAAGCTCCGCGTCGCGCTCTTTTTCGCGCGCGATACGCTCGGCGTCGAGCTTGTCGAGCTGCTTGTTGAAAACCTTCGTCAGGCTGACATCACGCAGGATGCCGAGGATGCTGTTGACGATCCAGTAAATGCCCAGAGCGGCCGGCATCGTATAGCAGATCCACAGCGACACGAGCGGCATCATGATCATCATGGTCTTGTTGGTCGTAGCGGCCTGCTGCTGATTGGTAGCGGGCTGCGGCGTCATCGACGTGCTGATCTTCATGGACAGCCACGACAGCACGGCCGAGACGATCGGGATCAGGAACAGGCCCAGAGCCGGAAGCCAGACGGCTTTGTTGCTCCAGTCAAACGTCCAGATCTTGAACGACGGCTGCTGGCCCATGTTCAGGCCGATGAACGAATAGTCGATATCCAGCAGCTTGCCCGAAAAATCACCGAGCGCGCCGGTCACGGCGTCCCAGTTCTGATGGATCAGGTCGGCGATCTGGATCTCCTGATAGGCAGACTTCGTCTGTGCGACATAGCCCGCATTGGTCGTGACCCAGTCGGTCAGCTGCGTGACTGCTTCCGCGCCAAGGCCCATCATCTTCGTCAGCGGCTGACGGATGACGCTGTAGAGCGCGATCAGGATCGGGAACGGGATCAGGCTCCAGAGGCAGCCGGACATCGGGTTGATCTTCTCTTCCCGATAGAGCTTGGCCATCTCTTCATTGAGCTTTTGCTGGTTTCCCTCGTGCCGGCGCTGAAGCTCCGTGATCCGCGGCTGAAGGCGGCTGGTGCGCATCATGCTCTTCTTGCTCTTGGCCATGAACGGAAGCAAAATCAGGTTCACGACGACGCCGAAGAGGATGACCGCCCAACCGTAGCTGCCGGTCAGCTCATAGAGTGCTTTGAGCAGCCAGGCAAAGGGTGCAGTAATCCAGGACATAAGACGACTCCAATTCTTAAATTCTTAGGATTTCCCGGTCATGGCACCGGGTCATAAAATTCGTGCTCACCCGTGTGGAATGGATGGCACCGGCATATGCGCTTGATGGCCAGCCACGAGCCCTTGAGCGCTCCGTATTTCTGCAGAGCCTCGAGCGCATATTCCGAGCAGGTCGGAATGAACCGGCAGCAGGGCGGTTTGAGCGGTGAGATATACC
>ERZ834722.1355-NODE-1355-length-23359-cov-5.951596_pt1 | contig 23359 bp, 20 predicted proteins | sample MGYA00519576_ERZ834722 | MGnify/ENA primary metagenome ERZ834722 (study PRJEB31850, sample SAMEA3708759) | human gut metagenome | biome: human gut; feature: human-associated habitat; material: faeces | place: China | collected 2014 ...
TCAAGTGCAGAAATTCCTATCGTAGAAACACGTCCTGATTCCTCGAAAATCTGATCGCGGATTGCTATCGTTTCCGGCAGATCCAGATTGTACCAGGTAATTTTACCGTTATCCATGCGATAAAATCTCGTATCCAGGCCACAAGCAATATTAACCACCGTACAATCAGGATTTTTCTCTATAAAATTCTTTACTAACTCATCAAAAACTACCGTTCTGGCAATTACCCCTTTTCCCATCGTAGAATCCCTGGCTGCTGTAGAAAAATCATAATCAATTTCGTCGACTAATTCTACCGCCTTTGCATCATAAAATTTATTATGTTTACTTTTGGAATACTGGGCTCTGGCATAGAAGCTCTGAAGCATTGTCTCAGCATTACCACTGATAGTGGGTTTTATTCTTGCACTCATACATTTCCCTCTTTTGCAATATAGTTAGATTTAACTAACCCCATTGTAACATACCTTATGCAGATAAACAATTTCAAATTGCATTTAAGCGAAAAAGAAAACCTGGTTCCAGATTTAATGTGGTTTTAATGGACCATAGTCGTAGCTTGCTGTTGCGCCTCGCATTCTCCAGCCGGACTGACTTGAGATTGTGACACCTGCGGGCGAACACTTTTATAGAAAAAGTCTCATTCTTGTCAGCGATATCGAACAGATAAAACGGGAAACAAATGTTGAAAACAAAATATTAACTTTCTGCTTTTTGTAATTCTGTAAACTGGAATCTGTCTATTAACCTTATGGATTTCACAATATCCAATCTATACTTATTATTTCGAATATTCGGATTGACATTTTCTCTACCATATTGTATTATCTATTCATAAAAGAAATGGGTTTTGTGCCAAGTAAAGCCTTATGGCTCCAACGGGGTGCTCGTTTCTTTTTTTATATCCAGAATATCATACAAATACATTTTTCCATCGTTTGCATGCCTTATTATCAAAGATGCATGAAATACGTTATATCTTTCAATATCTTCATTATCATCATATACCGGTAATGCAAAATAAGTATCATATCTATACCAGCCATTCCTTGCATTCCAATTATGTTTCCCCTTATTATTTTCTCTAAAATATCTGCCTGTTGAAATTTCTATCATTTCAGGAATTCCCTGTGTTGCATTCGCTTTAGCCTTTGCAACTGCTCCATTCAGCCTTTTGGTATATACTGATCCCGAATACTCACTTGGCAGATCCGATCCGATATATATAACATCGCCGGTAGACACCACCTTATAAAAATCACCGACATATTCTTTCAAATATGCCCGCACTTCCTTCCAGTCAATGGAACGTTTTCCTTTAAATCGGATATCGTTAATTACCACAATATTATTTCCATCAATATTCTGAATGACAGAAACATTCCGCTGCTGTTTCTTGGACTGGCTGCTATCGTTGATTTGCTTGCAAGCATCGAGAAGTGCCAGATAACCGATCATTCTTCGTCTGCTCTCTGTATCGGATCGCCGAAACAGTTCAATCATATAATTTTCTTCTGACACATAATCGTTGGTTGCAGTCTGTTCTGCATCTTCTTCGTCGCAAAGCAATTCCACAAGTGTCATATCTAGTGCCTCGCATATAGACACCAATTTATCCGCCTGTGGATTGATCTGTTTCTTTCTCCAGTCACTGATGGTACTGGTTGCAATGCCTGTTCTTCTAGATAATTCCGTCTGGCTCATATGCAGTTCTTCAAGTTTTGCAAAAATTTTCTCATATATCTTCATGATACAACACCCTTTCCACTGCTCGTATTTCCGATTTTTCGGATATCATATCATAAATAGTTACGTTTATCAATACTCTAGCCGCTCTGCAAATTGGAATTGATCGTGCTCTGTCTTTCGCTAATGCAACTCCATTTTACTGTGCAAACATAAGTTATGCCCGTCTCAAGATTCGCTTTATATCATCCAGATTTTCAACAAAAAAGATTCCCTCCTGTCGCTCGTTAGAAGATAATCCTTTTTCAATCATATGATTTAGAAGTGCTTTCAAATCATCGTAGTAACCGTTCAGGTTGTAGAGAATGCAGGGTGCCTCCAGATGTTGCAAAGACACCTTCGACATTACCTCTGCAATTTCCTCCAATGTTCCCGTGCCGCCCGGGAAGGCAATAAAGGCTTCTCCTAACTCAATCATTTTGTTTTTTCTCTCAGACATATCCTTCGTCACAATCAGTTTTGTCAGTCCATCATGTTGAAACTCATTTTCAATAAAAAAATTCGGCTCAACACCCGTAACATCACCGCCTGCCTTCAATACACTGTCTGCCAATGCTCCCATTAAACCACCTTTAGAACCACCGTAAACAAGTGCATTTCCACTGTTTCCAATCCATGCCCCCAATTCCTCAACTGCTTTTCGTAAGCATGGGTCATTTCCTTCGTTTGCCCCAAGATAAACTGTTATATTCATTAAAAATTTTCTCCTACAACTTCCGATTGTTCGAGCTTTTCAAATACTAACGTACTTAATTCTGTTCAATAAGTGATTTATAGTAGTTACCAAAGTCAGCAAGTGAATTAACAATTGGAAGCATTTTTGTTCCGAGTTCCGTTAAGCCGTATTCAACTCTCGGTGGCTGCTCATGGTAATCGTGGCGATATGCCAGCCCATCACTCATCATTTGTCTTAAACTATCTGTCAAAACCTTTTGTGAAATACCATCTATACTTCGTTGTAGCTCATTGAATCTCCATGGACGCTCTTTCAAGTTACGCAAAATCAGCAGTTTCCATTTTCCTCCGATAAGAGATACTGCTGTTGCAACTGGGCATTCCGGTAATTCTTCTTTTGCTCGCATAATTCTCACCTCCGAGTCTATTGCAACACATTCATTTTTGAGTGTACAGTTACAAAAAGGTGCGTGCTTGTTTTTGTATGTGTCTCACACTATACTAATACCAAGCAGCCAGAAACTACAAATTAACTATCTGTAATATGTACTCTTACTCATGCCAAGCTGTTTCATCAGTTCAAACGGACGGATTTCTCCTGACACCACTTTCTGATAATGCTCTGAAAATTCATCAATCGGCATCACTGCTGGTCTGCCGTAATCATCCCATTCACCACGAGCCTTTTTAGAATCTATACCTTCACGCTGTCGTTTCTCTTTCTTCTCAATCTCTGCCTGAGCCATAGCTGCATATAGTTCTATAAGCATATTATTGATGGTTTCCATCAGCATACGAGCCATAGCATTATCCAGCTTTGATAAATCCATAAGTGTAGTTGGAAGTTCCAGTATCTTTACACGGATGCCATTATCCCTGTAATACTGCAACTTCTTTAATGTCTCCTGCTTATTTCTACCAAGCCTGTCTACCTCAGTAATAATCAACTCGTCACCTACTCTTAATACATCCTCTTTTAATACCTGATATCTTGGACGATTAAAATTCTTTCCTGTCTGCTGGTCAGTAAATATCTTTTCCAGTTCCAGATTGTTCTGCTCACAATAAGCTGTAATCTCCTTGATGCCTCTGTCTAAATGCTGTTCTCTTGTACTTGTTCTGTGATAACCATATCTCTTCATGATTATTTGCTCCTTCCTTAGTCCTGAAATGTGTACTTTTTGAAACTACTAAAAAAGGACTGATAAACAGTCCCGAAATGTATGTACATCCCTTTACGAAACGTTCCAGTATTTTTGTATACTTTTTGGCACCACCTCCTTAAAAATGGGTATAAAAAAAGAAGGTGTATTTCAACCTTCTTTCTATACTACGCTGCTCTCATCAATCGCTGATTTGCTACATAAACACCAAACCCATTATCAACAGCCATTATTGCATACATACAGAGTGCATTGCCAATTCTTTGTATGTTAGAAACTGGATATTCTGTTTCTAAATAAAATCCTATTATATCCCCTTTTGTTATAATTTGTGAAATATACCTCCTATTCTTTGTCTGTCTGTTAGAAGCATTAACAAAATAATTATTATGTCTAATTCTTGCATTCTCTAGAATTTGCAATTCGTTCAAATTAAAAGCTGAAGACAATCTTGTTGCTATTTTCATTTCCACATAATATTTATTTGGATACATCTCTAAACCTCCTTAATTATTCATGTAAAATAGTAATTATTCTTGCTATTTTATCATTAGTCTCGCTATCCGAGTTTTTAAGCAATTCTGCCATTTCTGCTATCAATGCTAATCTCTGAACCATCGGAATCTGAACATCCTCTGATTCAGGCATAGGTATGACTATATAATTCAATATGCGATTACCAACAACTGCTTCATTATATCTACCATCACAGTATTTCATTAAGTAAGCAGATACGCCTCTCAGATGATTCCCTATACTAAAGGTTTCTACAATCTCTTCTGGAATCCGCATATCCATAACCACCTGTGTATCATTTACAATTCGAGGCAACTCTATTCGAACATTATATTTAGAGTACAGATTTAATGATGCACTTTTAGCCGCTTTTCTCAAATCATGAATACAATCAACCGCATGCCATTCTGAATTAGCAAATTCTATTTTGACAATTTTTGTTACTAACATATTAATCCTCCTTTCAGTAGTAGTTACTATTAGCAAAATAATAATAACTCTTTTTTATTTGTGTGTCAACAATTATTTTTACTACTTTAGCAGTACCACCTACTACTTTTTATTCTAACATCTCAAATATTTTGAATCAATCTTTTTGTTATAGATATCAAAAAAGAAGGTATCTTTCAACCTTCTTCTCTGACAACTTATAAATATAAGAAATGACACCATCTCACCCTTGATTTATCGTCATAGGCGAAGCGTTGTCAATACTTACAAGTTTTTACACTTATTCAATATTCTTTTCTTATGTTTAAAATCGTATTTGCAAATCACTTTTTTTTACACAACCTGTAAAACCTTCAATATACTTTGACAACATATTTTTCACTTTTTGCAAATCATCATCTGATGTATTTGGACCCAGAATAAAATTTGCATCTTTCCACTTTCTCAAATCAAATTTCAAATCTATATACTCTAAATCATTTCCATATTGGTTAATTGCAGCATTCATAAATTTCTGAAATAACGTATCTCCAAATTTAGCAATATTATCCATAGACATTCCCTGTAATAAGAATCGGATTTCTTTTTGAAATGCCCATGCCATAGGTTTTACTCTACCAATCTTATAGTTTTCTTCAGCAATGTATCCTCTTGGATGCCCTGTTAAAAATTTTGGTTTCTCTTCTGTATATTCTACAGGAACCAAAAATCCATCATCATCTTTACTATGTATTTTAAAGGCTAATACACGGTCATCTACACAGTTCTTAATATGACAATCTTTGATATCCGCATCGACGCTCAAAAAATTGTCATTTGCTTCTATTCTTACGCCTTTCATCTTATCAGTATACATAAACCACATTGGGATACTTTCTTCTCCGCACATAGTCCAACTACTTGCATAATAATAATGTGAAAAATCAAAATCATCTTGACTTCTCCCCTCAAGTAAATCATCCATGTTTTTTAATGCATTTAATCTAATTGTACCATTCTGCAACATTAACTCTAATGTATTAATCTTTGTATAATGATAAATTCTAGCCATAGAACACTCTCCTTTTTCCATAAAAACTAAATTAATTTATAGTACCTCAACGCATCCTTAATATACTCCACCTTCTCCTGCGGACACTGCTTCACTTCTTGATTTTCCTTCTTGGAGTTATTATAATTCTCGCCCATATCCAGACCACACATCCGCTTCACCTGTGCAATATAAGAAGTATGCACATTCACACCATACTTTTCCTTCACATATTCCTTAATCTTTGAATAAGTAGCCTTTTCCTCTGGTGTATAATTACTCTCTTCATCAGGCTCCATTGTAACCTCAATCTTAGGTGTATCTTTTTTGAGGGATAATTTGACAACTGTCTCCACATGGCTCGAAAGGCCATGATTGATGTCGGCATATTTTAGATTGCGCCAATCCTTCAACCAATTTCCGTTCGTTCTCGGAAACATATCCACGGTTTTTACAATCCAAAATGTACCTACACTATTGCTTTCCATTTCCCTGTCTAAACCTCGTTTGCAACAGGGAAGTGGTCAGCGTTTTTCTTTGTATTTACTATTATAGTGACGACTTCAGCAGCCAGCAATTCCCGTTGCCTCAACCCTGGCGGTTTCGTGTGCAGGGGATAGGTCAACGGCACTTTCACAAGCTTTAGAACTGTGTAATTCCCATGCACTCGACCTTCATTTATCCATTTCTTCCATGACAATGTTTGAACTTTTTACCGCTACCGCAAGGACAAGGTTCATTTCGTCCAATCTTCTTAGATTTAACGATAGGAGTATTGGGCCTAATTGGTGTTATACCCTTTTCCATCAAAGTTAATTGCCTTAATCTGTAAATATATTCTGAGATGACTAAAACTCCCTGAAACATTCTCAATGCTTCATTTTCAAACTGCAACAAATACTCTTGTTTCCGTTTTGAACAGTCTTTAGGATTGGGTATATATGTAATACACTGTGTGACGGTATCATATTCCACGTCATTATGACCGATAGCATTTCTCAATTTTGCATTTAGAATTATATCTGCAAGAGCAACATGTGGCTCATTTGAAGAAATATAGTGAAATCTAGTCGCTTTTGTTGCAGCAACAAAGCCATCAATAGAAGAAATATTCTTCTCTACTGGTGCCATTTTTTCAAAATCATTTCTGATTTTTATGTTATCCAACGCAATAGGAATAATAAGCAAATTGCCTAATCCTTCGTATACATCTAAATAAAACTGTTTAACTGTATCAAATGTACTTGTTGTAGAGCCTTCAACACTCAAATCAAATTTATCTGTATAAAACTGTAACGCAAATGCCGGAATCAATGACTGATAGACCGACATAAATTCATCCATTAGCTTATATATTAAATTTTGAAGTTCTTCCAAATGATATCCGCTGTGGTTTTCAAGATAGTTCAGCAGTTTTCTCAATTGTGCTCTATCCAATTTAAGTATGTTAGAGCTAAAATCCATATTATTTAAAAGTTCTTTTTTCAGCGGAGCATAAAATGCATGTACATCAATCATATGAACTGCTCTTAATAGTTCATACTCATCCCTGCACTGGAAATATTCTCCACTAAATATTTTTTGAATTTCTTGCTTTACATAAGGACTATTTACTTTAGATAAATCCTGAATTCTTTTATAGCTTGTCCAGCGTTTTGCAGCATCAGATAACTGCCTTACAGATGTGGAAAACTCTTCATACCCTTCATCCATTATCTCAGCAGCTCGAATAAATGGAGTAAGCACGTATCCCTCATCTTCAGCTACCGGCCTCTGCTTAAATACAGGGAACTCTCCAGAGCATTCCACAATGTATTTTTCTTTGTCTTCTTCATTGCAAATATCAGCATTATCAAAATGGTATTCTAAACCGGGAGCATCCTGTCCAATCTTTACTCGACCAAACAAGGAAGTCTTACATTCACCACAAGTCACTACAATCGGGTGAGACTCTTGCCACCCTACTTGAAGTCGCACTCTGGTAATACATCCACACACTTGGCATTTAATAAAACAATTATGTACCACTTAATGCACCCCTCTCTACAGGTGTTTTTTAACATCATTAAAATGCGATTCAGCAATTCTATCCATCTGTGCTGCAATCTCTGCAAACGGTAAATTCAAATCCAGCGTTCTGACACTAATTTGATTTCCGTGCATTTGATATATATTATCTGGTTGAATCACAGCATCTGTCTTTGCATACAACAGCATTCCTGAAACTATATTATCAGTATCACCAAACTGATATTCACGGTTTTTTACATAGGTGAATATCTGATACAGGTTAGTCGAATGCAAAGTATGTTTATCGAACTGAACTTGTGTTGTACTCGCATAGTATTTTGCATCAATAATCAATACCGTACTTTCTCTTTGAAGATGAATGTCACTCTGCATTATTGGAAGCATATCGCCAATCCCGTCATCCAATGACCACGGTATCTGTGAAGCACTGACGGATAGTTCTGGATAGTGTTTTTTATAATATTCAAGGATGAATTTCTCATACAGGCGACACATTCTCTGCTCATCAAGAAAATCCATCAGCTTTGTTGTTCCATCTGTGTTTGTCTGGAGCAGACCTTTTACTACCAAATAACATATCGAAATTAGCATCTGGTAGGACTGATTGTTCCTGTTATACTGCAGATTCCAGTTCACAGAGTACAAGTCAATCGGTGTTACATCTGCAAAGAATACCATTAGCTTACGGAGTTCCTTTTTTCTACTTTTTTCAATATCTGCTTTCAGAAGAACCTCCACGGTTGATTTGATGATTCGATTCATCGTACTATTAACAGAAAAATCATCATATGTACAAATCAACTTTTTTCTAATCATACTCTGCGTTTTTATGGATTCGGCAATATCAATTTTGCCTCGGAGTGATGATAATTCCTCCGTCTGGGATATATATTCTTTCCCAAGTCCACGCTTCAGCTGGACAGCGATACCTTTTGCCAATATTGCTGCCATCAGCTCTGCAGTATTATTAAATTCTTCAGTAGCTATTCTTTTGTACCCCTGTTCATTCAGAACTTTGAAGGCATACGACAGCATATAATAGACATTTTGAACCGGTATCACTTAATCGCACTCCTTAAATTACTACTCCAATCTTTCACTTTTGTTGGCTCATCAAACCAGTATTCCTTCAAAAGCGGAATCAGCTCATACTCAACAATTCCAGACAATACTTGGTCATCAATCGTGTCTGGTGACAGATTGCAAAAATAGCTATGCCCTATACAGAAGCCATCGCCTAATGATTCATCATTAGATATCACATTATTCAGGCTCTCCACACAGGCAATCAGTTTATCAAATTTCTCATTTTCTAAGCTCATTCTATATTCTCTGAATCCGTCCGTTGTAAAGCCTGGCTTGATTTCAAAGAAAGCAAATCTTCTTCTGAGCGCATAATCCAACATAGCCAAGCTACGGTCAGCTGTATTCATCATGCCAATGATATAAATATTCTTAGGTACAGAGAACTTCTCATCAGAATATAGAAGCTGTAACGAAACGCCTCTTTTGTCATTCTCAATAAGCATAAACAGCTCACCGAATATTTTACTTAGGTTACCCCTGTTGATTTCATCAATGATAAAGAAGTAATCATTGTCTCCATCGATTTCAGCCTTCTTACAGAAGTTATAAAAAGCGCCTCGTTTCAGTTCAAATCCATCCGTCGAAGGTCTAAATCCCATGATGAAGTCTTCATACGAATAGCTCTGATGGAACTGAACCATCATAACTCTTTCTACATCTTTTACTCCCATCATAGAAAATGCGAGTCTCTTGGCGGCAAAAGTCTTACCAACACCGGGAGCACCCTGAAGGATAATGTTTTTCTTTATACGAAGAATACCAGCCAGCTTATCGTACTCTTCCTCTGGCATGAAGACCTCTGACAGGAAATCGTTTTTTGTATATACCGGGTAAGACTTCTCAACTTCCTCAACATCTTCTTCAGACTCATCCTCAAATAAAGCATTGAGTTTTTCGACATAATCTGTATAGGAAGTAATATCAGTGAGGGTTTTCATGACTGCCTGTCCCGGATGAGGCCATTCTCCTTTATGGGTCCAATTTACCTGACGAGTATTCTTGTATTCGTCGGAGCGCTCTCCATCAAATTCATAATCAGATGTAACAACACCCCGGCCCACCAGTTGATGCATACCTTTCTTTACAAAGATGATATCTCCAACCTTCATCTCATTCGCAAACTGCCATGTAGCATGCGCAGCGTTTTTATAGGAAAGTTTTTCATCGAAGGTTTCCTTCATTTTTACCTTCATTGCATCCTTTGAATCAAACTCTCGGAGGTCACCAATCTCGCCCCAGCCAATTGCCATAATACCTGCATTATAGAATTCGTCCCACATACATGAGCCTTCACCGGGGGCATAAATCCAATAGTGGACCGTATCAACATCATCCGCAAGTGTGTCACTTACCTTTGTTGCCGCTTTCTTTTCTGCAGCTTTCTCCTGATTAACCTGTTCCGAATATTTCCAAGCATCGAAGGACAACTCTTTAAAGTCTTTCAATTCACTCTCTGAGCTCTGTAAATAGCTGCGCAAGGACTCTACTATTTGAAAATACTTAGATGAAGGAATCTTAGCTTCAATCTCTGGTAGCCCACTGACAATATCAGATGGAACCTTTCCGGATTCATAAATATACCATTCATTTCGACTATCCAAGTTCAGAAATGAATTCGGTGAAATCCAGTATAAGGCCATTGTAATCTTGCTATTTCCGTTACCTTTTTTATTGATAGCCAAATCAAAATAGTGTGCAACTTTCTCTCTGCGGTCAGTAGTAGGCTCCTGCGCATAAGCCAAAGCGGAGGCAAACAGCTCCCATAACTCATCAATGTCACTCTCTCCACGTTCACCAATAAAATAATAGAACGTAGCATTCTGAGGATTGAGCACTGGCAGGCTATCAAACGATGTAGGCACTGCTGTTTTAACATCAAATAGTTTAGCAATTGCTGTTAAAATCTTGATGCGATTGTCATCCTTCAGTTTCTTGTTGAAGAGGCCAAACACAGTAAAGGGGTCAATATCAATGAGATTATTGTCCTTTTCCAAAGTAGGCATATTCATACCTGTCATAGTATAAATCGCCTTCACCTTTTCTACGAGTTCATCTCTTCTATCTTTATAATCTAAAAGTTTTGAAGCGAATTCCTTATAAAAATTCACCCAATCAAATTGATTTTGTTCGTTCATATCAGTTACTCCTCCAGAAACAGTTTCGGAGCATTAAACCTAATACTTGCTGCTTCTGTCATCACACTTGTGTTACCACAACCCAACAAAGATAAACGTAATCTTAACTCATCAGTGCTTCCATCATGGGCCACATACTCGTCTTTATGTTTTTTGATAAAAGTTGCAGACTCTCTTGAAAAGCCATTTCGCTGCAACAAAATCGTTAATGGATTTGTGGTTCCAAACTCGACGTATTCATACCAGTTATTATCGAACTCATCGACACCATGAATCTTTTTATATTCGTTAGAGAACCTCAGAAAATAGTTTGAAATACTAAACAGCACAATATTTCAATAGCTTCTAGCGTATCAGCAAACACTACATTCCTGTGTTCCTTCGAGTTATCATTATAAATAGTTGGCGGCTGGTATGCTGAAACCCTAAAATTCTCCGGATGTTGCTTATGATAATCAATTGCTCTCTGCATGATGTAACTCAATCCAGAGCCTTCCATCCATTGAGAAAGTATTACCGCATACCATTTTCTCTTTGATTCGTTTCCAAGTGTCGATTTCTCGTAAACAGGCCAGTCAAATATTTTTGAGAGCTTGTTGAAAAAATCAATGATGTCATTGTATTTGAATCCATTTTTAGAAGACGGATATTCCAACCCGTTCTTAATGGCTATAATTAGCCTCTTGGTCTGGTCTACAGAAGTATTAATATCATCATCCGGCAATGTAGGTGAACTATTGAACTTTTCTCTAATCTGGCGTTCATCCTCCACTGTTAGGAAATCTGAAAACTCCCTATGTACAAGGCTATCACGTTCTTCCATAATATCTCTAAGAAGGATAAGACCAAACTTACGCATCATTACATAGGATTCTTCTGACTGGTCTTCTCTACGCTTTGGTATTTCCGAGCTACCACTTTTAATGATATCTGCAATATACTTCTTTTCGACTCTTTTGAGTGCTTTTGGATTACTTTCAATTGACAATTCTTGCTCAGGTATCTGTTCTTGAAGCATCTCAATATAGCTTTCTGATGATACTGACTTCTCATCCGAAACAAAAAATACATTGCCATAAAGGTTATAGCTGATACGCCCAACTCGACCTATTAGATTTCTAAAATCCACTGGGTTCATTTTGCGTCTAAAAATTTTATTGTCTGTAATGAATAAATTGTCAGCCGGTAAATTAACACCTTCCAAAAGAGTACTTGTACAAAACATGATTGTGATGTTACCCTTTTGGAACAAATCTTCTATGCGAGTACGTATAGAAGCTGGCAAATAACCAATATGATAAGCCACACCTTTTTTTATCATGCTGGCAAGGTAATAGTCTCCATGCACTTCTTGCACGATATCTTTTGACAGCGAATCTAACTCTGGGTCATTCTTATCGTGAATACCTCTGGATTCAGCAAAGCTCCGTGCTGCAGCTATTGCCTTTGCTCGGCCATTGTAATAAACAATAGTTTGACTGCGTTGCTCAGGCGGTAATCGCAGATTTTTCCCTTCGAACAATAACAGCATGTCATTAAGGGTGACATCTGACTTTTTTATAGAAGCAATCTGAATCCGCTGATTTGTACGCTCGTTATAAACCGAAATATTATTATTGATAAGGTCCATAAGAATCTTTATCTGTACAACTGGAGAGTACGTAGTAGCCAGCTTACTCTCGTCGTTACTTTCAATAGCCTCATTCATCAGTCGCAAATATACCTGTGGATTAGGAATATTTGGTGATGCAAAAATAAAATGAGGTTTCTTCTCTTTCTGCAGAAGCATGTCAACGACTTTATAGTAAAACGGTCCTCGGCTATTTTTTCCTGACAGTTTATGCGCCTCATCAACAAACAGATAATCCACTTCCAATGATTGATTACTAATAAGAAGATACAGCAAGCGCTCTGGAGTAAGAACGAAGATAAAATTATGCTTTTCTTCAAGTGCGATATCACTTGCTGCCGTTACAACTCTATAATTACACTCCTTAAGATTACCTTCTAGGTCGTTAATTATTTTAGACCTAACTTCATTGATTAGCGCTTTTGTCGGCACGATAAGTGCATAGTTTTTCTTAGCGCCATGCAGGATTTCGTCTTTGATAAACATTCGCATTATAAAAGACTTTCCCATTGATGTCGGACCAGAATAACTAAAACAAGGGTCTGTTAAATGGTCATACGCTTCTTTTTGAGCACTGAAAAATTTCATTTCTGGTGCTGCCGGAATCGTTAGATAATCATTTCTGAATTGTTCGAATATCTTTTCAAACACATTAATATCCTGATATTCAGAGTTGATAATCTGCAAGCCTTGATGGTTTCCAGTACTCGAAAAAACAGAACCAGCGTATAACTTTACCAATGCGTCTTCTGGATGCAACTCATTCAAAAGAATAATTAACTCTTGAGCCCACATCTTATGGCTATCACTATTAGTCGGATGAGTAGATTTCGACAGTAAATCTGCAAATCTGAGTGCATCTTTCAGATTATATTCTCTTTGCCTATCTTGAATCTGAAAAAGTTTTAGTGCGTAATTGAACAGGATATTCTCATGAAGTTCATTTAAATAGGCATTGCTTTCGATATCGACAAATATAGCTCCACCTAGTGTTTTCTTATCGCTCATAGGTCAACATCTCCTTTCAACACTGCTTCCATGATATCCTTCTTATCCGCTTCACCATCATTAAAAGGTAGAACGTAGAAATAGAATGAATGTAAATTCAAATTATTGTCACGGATTTTCTGGAGAATATAGTCAATATTACGTCGAATATCCTCCTGCATTTTTTCTTCAACTATTCCCGGAAACTCTGCGATACTATATTGATTCGGGTCCAAGCCAATTGTATAACCCAAGAAAATACCATATGAGGTATTATAATTGACTGTCGGATTAGGTGAAGGAATAAAAATCTGTTTTGCGAGTTCAACTTCGTCATCATTTAGGAGCCTGTCAAAAATGACATTGTCAACCATATGCAATTCTTTATCTTCGTTCTTTTCTATCTCGACAATGCTCTCAAAGGCTGCATCAATTGCATATGTTAGGTCTCCAACAATGCTTGAAGCACCAAATACCACCTGATGATATGGAACTCCAGATACACCGCTTGTAAGCAGGTGTATTCCATCGCATGAGCTTGCATACTGCTTAGCGTCAGTAGATAACTCCACCCGGCTCATTAGCTTAGGTGCCTTTAGTTTTTCCTCCAAAAATGAATACAGTAACAGTTCTCCCAGCTCGGAGCCCGTACCCTTTATATCTGCTCCACCATTCTTCTGAAGCACTCTCAACGCCTGCGATACAATCGCAAAAGCATCCCCAGTCACTTTGAAATGTTCGATTTTCGCACGAGAGAACACATAGTCACCTATATTTCTATATAGGAGCTTTTTCATTTCTTCCGGATTAAACTTATTGTTACGGATGTTTAAGTGAAAAAGGCGCAGCTCTCCCTGCGTTATCCACGATACCGGGCTTGATTGTGTTACTTCACGAAATACCGCATCAAAATCTCCGTGTACAGTTTTAGATAAATTATCGCTCATGCTGCGCCTCCTTCATTATTCTTTCTTTGCTCCGTATGGCGTAGGCGACTCAGCTACCATACTTGCATTTGTTTCAACTTGTGAGTATTCAATACCTTTTGAGCCTCTCTTTGGGTCGTATGTCATATTGAATACCATATCTGAGAGCCATTTCTTAAAGGACGGATTGTCCTGAAATTGTTTGAATAGCTCCATATTGTCGGCCATCACTGAGAAGATAACCTGCTGCAATGCTCGTTCACTTTCCATACGAGCGTTTTGTTTATCAGAATTTTTCATTGCATTCTGATAACGTTCGTCCTTTGCTACCATGTCCGGAATTGCTACAATCTGGCGTCTGACATTGTCAGGCTCCTTCCAGTCAATATTTCCGAACATATCATTAAAGTCGCTTAGGATAATTGAAAGTAAATCCATTTCCGGATTTACAATATGACCACTTTTTCCTGCAGGAACAGGTGCAACCTCTGCATCTTCATCTGCCAATTTAATAGACATTGACTCTTGAGCCTCTAATCTATAGCTATCAAGGTCAATAACATCTAAAATCCCTTCAGAGAAATCATCATCACGAGGTGATGGAAGTTTTGGAATAAGCAGATTCAGGAAAATAGACAAACGTTCCCATTCCGCATTTCCATACGGAAGTATAGCTCCAAGGAAACCATAGGTACGACAAAACGCCTTTGCAGAGCTCTTGAACTTAATCTGGTCTTCTGTATCCAAGTTCTTATAAATCACAGCACATGCATCAAGGATAGGGTCAAGCCTATCTCTTTCTGCTCCATCAAGATACAGATTTACCAGCTGTTCTACATTCTCCTCCGAATAGACCTGATATTCTTCCATTGTCGCTATCAAATCGTACAGTTTATTAGGGTCGGTTTCACCAGAAAGCAATGTTGTTCTATAATATCTGGAGAAAGATTTCTCTATCATATCAGGGCTGTTTGCAAAATCCAAGACGAAAGTATCATGCTTCTGCGGATGGCATCGATTCAGTCTGGACAAGGTCTGAACAGCCTTAATATCATAAAGCATTTTATCCACGTACATCGTATGTAACAGAGGCTCATCGAAACCAGTCTGGAACATATCTGCAACAATTAGAATTCTGTACGGGTCTGTCTTTAGTGTCTTTGGAATCTTTGCATCCGGGAACCCATTCAATCCTGCAGATGTTAATGCAGGCTCTTGCCCCTGATATTTATGCTCTCCAGAGAAAGCAACAATTGTCTTGTACGGACTATGACGTGCTGCAAGGCATTTATTAATCGCATAATAATATTCGACGCAACGAGGAATACTTGCTGTTACCACCATAGCTCTTGCTTGTCCGCCAATCTTACCCTTTGAAATCACCTGCTCGTGGAAGTGCTCAACCATCATTTCAGCTTTTTGAGCAATGGTATAGGTATCACTTTCAACAAAAGCACGCAGTTTTTTCTGAGCACGTTTTTTATCGAACATCGGGTCATCCTGCACCGTTTTCATCAACTTATAGTAGCTTGAAATTGGTGTGTAATACTTCAGCACATCAAGAATAAAGCCTTCCTGAATTGCCTGTTTCATCGTGTATGAATGGAATGGTCTGTGCTGCAATTCACCATTCTCATTCAAAATAGGGTTGCCATTTTCGTCGGTAACAACTGTTCCAAAGGTCTCCAAGGTTTTATTCTTAGGCGTTGCTGTAAACGCAAAGTAGCTCGCATTAGTAAGGAGCTTTCGACCTTCCATCATGGCATTGATTCTATCTTCATTATCAACTTCATCATCTGTAGCCAATCCGGAAAGTGCCAAATTCATCTGAGCAGAGTTGCGACCGCTTTGACCAGAATGTGCCTCATCGATAATTACAGCAAAATGATTAGCCTTATGCGCAGCACCTATATCCGGCACAACATATGGGAACTTTTCTACTGTAGTGATAATAATCCTCTTGCCACCTTGGATAGCTTTTCTTAGGTCGCCTGAATGCTCTGCCCATGCAACCGTATTAGCCACCTGCATGAACTGCTTGATGTTGTCTCGAATCTGCTTATCAAGGATTCGACGGTCAGTAACAACAAGGACAGAATCAACCATCGGATGTCCGTCCCTTTCGAGTCCAATAAGCTGATGGGCCAGCCAAGCAATAGAATTGGACTTTCCTGAACCAGCACTGTGCTGAATCAAGTATCTCTTTCCAACACCATTTGCCTTTACATCAGCGAGTAAGCTCTCAACTGCATCTAGCTGATGGTAACGAGGGAAAATCTGCTTCACTGATTTTTTCTTTGTTTCTGGGTCCTCTTCAACAACGACCTGCGCATAGTTTTCAATAATACGACTCAGCTTATCCTTAGTAAGAATCTTCTTCCACAGATAATCGGTCATAAGGCCATCTGGATTCGGAGGATTACCTGCTCCATCGTTATAGCCCTTATCAAAAGGCAGGAACCAACTGTTCTTCCCATCTAATTTGGTACAGAACTTAATGCGTGCATCATCAACGGCAAAATGGACCATGCAGCGTTTGAACTGGAATAACAGCTCTCTTGGGTCACGGTCGTCTTTATACTGTTGAACAGCATCATCGACATCCTGCTTTGTAAGCTGATTCTTCAACTCAAAAGTAATAACCGGGAGGCCATTAATAAATACGCACATATCCAGTGCTAGTCTTGTAGAGTCATTCGAATACATCAGCTGGCGTGTTACGCTAAAAATGTTCTTCTCATACATTTCTTTTGCCTTAGTGTTATTTTCTGTAGGAGTAAGATAGAACATAATTAGGTTTGCAGGGTAGACTTTCACCCCATTGCGCAGTACGTCGATAATACCCCTCTTCGCAATCTCACCTTGCAAACGATTCAAAAACTGTTTCTTTTTCATTTCGGCCTTGAATACACCCAGTTTATCTAAGGCATCCGGCTGTGTATCCTGAAGAAAGCGGAATAAGCGTGTCTCGTCAATGGCATAATCACGGTTGTAATCAGCATTTGTTCCTTGCTCATAGCCGTTATGCTCGACAAGCCATCTTACAATCAATGACTCCAATCCGTTTTCTTTCGTATTTGTGAAAGCCATAAACTACTCCTCCCCTCCAGTCACATTATCTTCTTCATCCTCAAATTCTTCGTATTCCGAATCAATTTCTGTTATATGTTCATATTGAGGAATATCAATATTCCTTACATCTATTTTTCCAGTAACAACATCTGAAATCAGCGATTGTCTCAATTCCATCAATACAGAAATCTTTTTTTGTATAAGAAGAATCGTTTTGTCCAATACTTCGCATTTATTGTCAAGATAATGGACAATTTCTTTCTGTTCCTCTATTTTAGGCACTGGAACGAATAATCGTTTGATAGTTCCAATGGACACCCCACCTATCAAGCCAGTCATTTCTTTTTTGAATTGAAGGGCAAATATATCAGAGCTCAAAAAATAGAACAAAAATTTCGAATCAATATCTGTGGCAACAAAAGCACACAACTTATTTACAAATGCGACATCTCTCGTTATATATGCTTTTTTTCGACCTGCGCTTCCTCCTTCAATACAAAGCAAAGTACTGTTTTTAGGAGCAATTTTAAATGTCGAGTTTTCAGGAACATATAAACCATTTTCATAATTTGCTGTAGCACTTTGCAAATCAACGTCTTTCGTTGCAATGTAAGGAGTTTCTGTTACTGTCGTATAGTCATCCTTTTCGGAATCGCTAATACTGTCTCCGTTGTACATCTTGCAAACATATTTTAGTTTCATTACCTTCCAACCATCAGGAATTGAACCTATTACGGGCTCTGTACAAGTAATAAAATTAGTATGTATACCTGCGATTCCTTTAGTAAAAACAGACGATAATTCAACTTGTTTTTCTTCGTTGATTGCACGAACCTGCTTTTTTAAATTGTTTATAAGCGCATTGATTTTAGATATTTTCCATTCCAAATAATCTACTATTTTTTGTTGTTCCTCTTTTGAAGGAACCGGGAAATCAATTGAAAACAATTGTTCTGGATACAGCCTTAGTCGAGATGGTCTAATTCCTGTAGATAAAGAATGATATACATCAACTAGCGTAGGCTCTCTCAACAAAAGGTCAAGATAGTCCGGTAAAAAGTCATCGTTCTTCTGACGATAAACATTATACGAAGGACTAATAACGCCTCTATATTTTGATACACCTATTGCCCCTTGCCACATCCACATGGTATTAGCAGCAATATCATTTATTTCACAAATCTTATACCCAACTAATGATTCTGCCTTGAACATAGAGACATTCTTCATTTTACGTGGTGTTATACCAGTAATATGTGAAACTGTCAGCAGTTCTTCTTTTCCTTCCTCGGAACGGTTATCTACAGAAGAAAATAAATGTTTTCCTTTCTTACATTCCCATCGTGAAGGATAAATTCTTTTATCGCTAGGATTGTTATCATTCAATATCATCTTTCAATCCTCCAATAATTTCTTCTGTCATCGCATCGCCCAATTCTTCCAGCTCTTTCAATTCTCTTAGTATCTCATCAACATTACGTCTTTCTGGAGTATGGTAGAAAAACTTGTTAAATGAGAAACCGTACCCTATCTTTTGAGATTTCATATCAACCCAAGCATCTGGAGCATAAGGAAGAATTTCCATTTCTATGTATCTATCAATACCTCCCGGATAGTCTAAAGGAATTTGTTCTGATTCCCTAAGCTCAGTATCTGCAACCCCTTTAACCGGTTTTGCACTCCTGTCTTTTTCAGTAATATACGGACGAATTTTATTCAGTTGTGCCTTTTTCAGTTTTGTTGCTTTCGCAAAAGCATCCCAATCATCTAATTGTGCAACTTCTGATGCCTTTTTGATTCCATCAATTACAAGTTGCAATTCTTCTGCCTTCTTAAACACATCCCTAGGAATTCTTCTATCCGGATAAATTCGTAGGCGGAGAGGACGTTCCACAGTAACATTCCAATATCCTAATTCTTCATTGTTAAATACACGGCTAACTTCGCTCTCTTCCATATCCATAAAAATACGCATTATCTCTTTTCGAATTTCGCTAGTCAATTCACAGTTCTTTTTACCCATATTCTTACGGATGGGTTTTTTCATCAACGTTGCATCTATAAGCTGCACCTTGCCTACTCTACGAGATTCCTTTTTATTTGAAAGGACCCATATATATGTACCTATGCTAGTGTTGTAGAACATGTTCTCCGGAAGCGCTATAATCGCCTCTACTAGGTCATTTTCAATTAAATATCTACGGGCATTGCTTTCTCCGCTGCCTGCATCGCCTGTGAATATGGAGGAACCATTATGGACTTCTGCAATACGGCTTCCAAGAGGCGTATCATGTTTCATTTTCGCCACATTATTAAGTAAGAACAATAATTGACCATCGCTAGTTCTTGGAATCATAGTTAACTGGGTTCCATCTTCTAGATATGCGTTAAATCGACTATCTAATATATCTTTCTTGCCACCCATTTTCTCAGCATCTATCTTCCAGCTCTTTCCGTAAGGTGGATTGGCTAACATAAAATCGAACTGACGAGTTGCATGTCCATCTGCAGATAATGTAGAGCCATATGCAATATGCTCTGCCTGTTCACCATCACCCTTTAGCAGCATATCTGCTTTACAGGTAGCATATGTTTCTGGCTGTACTTCCTGTCCAAAAAGATGAATAGATACATTTTTACCTCTACGTTTAGCAACAGTGTAAAGTCGTTCCTGTGCAACAGTAAGCATACCTCCAGTTCCGCAGGCGCCATCATAGCAAGAATACGTTGCATCCATAATTTTATCTGCAATGGGTACAATAATAAGGTCTGCCATCAAATCGACAACATCACGAGGTGTCCAAAACTCACCGGCTTCCTCATTATTATCTTCGTTGAATTTTCTTAGAAGTTCCTCATAAATGGTTCCCATTCCATGATTATCAAGAGCAGGCAACTTAATTGTCTGCATCGTATCATCTGTATAAACAGGCTTAGGACTTAAATTCATAGTTGGTGAAACAAATTTTTCAATCACAGCTCCTAAAACATCCGCTTCAACCATCGTGTCAATCTGATTGCGGAATTTGAATTTATCTAGTATTTCTTGAACATTAGGAGAAAATCCATCCAAATAAGCCTCAAAGTCAGCCTTCAGCGTCTGCTTCTTGGCACGGCTTGTTAAATCTCTAAGCAAAAATGGCGATGAATTACAGAATGCCTGACCTGCAGCATTGCAGAGTGCAGGCCACTGGTTTGTGATTCCAGCCTCATCCATCTTTTTCTTCATTTCAAGAACTGCTGGTTTTGTATCCTCCAGCATTGCATCCAAACGACGAATAACCGTCATAGGTAAAATGACATCACGATACTTGCCACGAGTATACACATCTCTTAAGCAGTCATCTGCAATTCCCCATATAAAATTAACAATTGCATTTTGCACTTGATTATCCATAAAAGTTTACCTTAACCTTTCATTTGTTTTTACAGTATTCTATGTTAATACTAGTCTATTAGGTATCCGTTAATCTGGACTTATTCATCGTCTGTCGAAGAATTATCGTCGGCAGCGCCTCCGGAGCGAATCCATTCATCCACTTCGGATAATTTAAATTTCCAGAGGCGGCCCACCTTATACGCAGGCATATTTCTTTTTGCAATCCATTGTAAAATCGTATCTCTTCCAACACCGAGATACTCCTGCACTTCTTTAATCGTCGACCATTTTTCAATAATCTGTTCCTTCACTTTGAACCTCCGTTTTAGTTTCTCTTATACTTAGCATCTATAGTTACACTAAAAATAGTTTCTCTTTCAGGAAAGCAGTTCTGCCCATCAGCATCTTGCATTTCCCATTTACAATAAGTAATTCCATCAAAGCCACGGCCATCTATGGTCGTGGTTATTTTTATGCTCTGATTCGGCCGTACATCCGGCAATTCAATGACAGATGGATTAGCTTCCGGACGGTCTTTTTCACCTCTCATATAGACGAGTTTTCTTCCAGCCCAGACTAGTTTACCTGTATTCATAATTTCCCACTGATGAAGGACTTTATCATAGCTTTGAATCACGTGAGTCCGATTGTAAAACGCATTAACACTATCCCCATTGTATAAAGGCTGCGGCAATGCACCTGTTATTTCTTCACTGGTGTTTGCCTTCTCAGCTTCATACGTCATTGCAAGAATATCGTCAACCTCATCTGTCCCATTAATCAATTCCTGCATCTGACGGGTCAAAGCAACACATAGCGCTTTTTTATTGCAATCTGCTTTCTCTGGAATACCAAAGTCAGCGATTGCTCCTGCTACATCTGTAATACTTTCCTCAAAAAAAGTAATTAGCTCCTGAGTCCTGTCTGCACCACCGAATCCTGATTTTAGTTCATCTGTAAAAGGTTTTCCGCCAGAATACAACTGCTTCGCATAGCTATCAGAAATAAAACTATTACCTGTAGCATTGAACAATCCTTTCACAAAAGCTGTTTGACTTTTAATTTGTTTGCAATAAGGTCTCACACCTTTACAAAGTCTTGAAAGGTTCAATCTGACGCCTCCTTTCTCAAATAAATATAACTATCCAGATTCCATTATATTACTTTAATCGGCAAAAAACAATCCTTTACTATATTAATAAATTTTAAATCCTTATAAACCGACTTTAATCCACATTTGGAAGAAGTGTCTTCAGAAGTGTCCAAAGTGTCTTTTTTCAGTGTCTCAGCCCAATTTCGAGTGTCTTTTTCAATTGGTAAACTCAAATCATCAAAATTAAGGCAGGTGATTTTAATGACAAAATCTGAAAGGAGAATATGGCTCACCAACATCGAGGATGCCGCTGATGCTGTGGCAACCGAATATGGTTCTGAAGTAGCCAAATCTGTGTTCTATCGCTACGGCGCTCATGGAACCTATGACCTAAGCCCCTGCTATTACAGCGAGGTCTTCGCTGATTTGGAGCTTATCGCAAACGACAATTAAATAAACGCCCTGAGCAAGGCGTAAAACTACTCTCTTGGTCATCAGCTCACCATCTTCGTGGCCACGTGGTGTGTTCGTAGTTGATGAACAAGAAAACATTATCAATAGAGTGCCAGCTTACGAACGGCTGGTCACCAGAAAGAAGCGGAGTGATCCGCACGAGGTGACCATCTTATGAAAAACACTGGCAGCCATAACGGTTATCTCCGCTTCGCAAATGAAGCCAACGGAGGTAAAAGTTATGGCAAACAAAGTAAAACAGAGTAAAGAGTATCGTATCTACATCAAGGAATCCAAGAGCTGGGTAGACGTTAACAAGGAGTTCTACACGAACTACTACCGTGAAATCAACGCCTACCGCAAGCGTCAACAGGAACATGGCCGTTGTGTTTGCCCTGCAAGCAAGCGCTACTTATGCGACATGGATTGCTTCACCTGTCCTTATGCCAAGGCTGGCGACCAGCTTTCCCTCAATAACACCGTGCGTGACAGCGATGGAAACGAAAAGAGCTGGCTTGAAGATGTACCGGATGAATCTGCGGCTATCGCTGAAGTATTAGAGGATGCAGAGCTTCTTAATGCCCTCTACGCAAAGCTGAACGAGCTGGACCCGGAAGGCCGTCTTATCTGCCAGCTTATTATGGAAGGAAAATCGGAACGTGATTGTGGCAAGGAAATGGGTCTCTCTCGTAATACATTCGTATATCGCAGGGACAAGCTGTTCCAGAAGCTCCGCTCCGAGCTTAAGGACTACCTCTAATATGAATGGTCGTCCTCTGATTCTTCAGGGGACGACTTTTCTTTTCAAAAAGTTTTTATATTTTTTCGGCCAAACAGCCATCTCACCTCCATTGAGTAGTGTAAGGCGAAACAAAGCGACCTACAGAAAGCGAGGTGAACATCGTGAATAAGACTTTTCACAACAGAAGCGACACTGACGCAGAAGTGATTGCTACTCTCACTGCAATCAGTCAAGTATCCGCAAGA
>ERZ834722.1357-NODE-1357-length-23352-cov-6.228227_pt1 | contig 23352 bp, 20 predicted proteins | sample MGYA00519576_ERZ834722 | MGnify/ENA primary metagenome ERZ834722 (study PRJEB31850, sample SAMEA3708759) | human gut metagenome | biome: human gut; feature: human-associated habitat; material: faeces | place: China | collected 2014 ...
TTCAGCCGGGTGCCGCAGTGTACGATCTGCGGCACGGCGGGCTGTAAAAGCTGTACATCCACGGCCTGCACGGCTACGACTGCGCCGTCTATTTCGGTGATCTCGCTTGTGACCTGCTCGGCGCCGTCCTGCCCGCCCTGTACGGTCTCGGTCTTGCCAAAGTCCAGCGCGGGGTCCTCAACGGTCTGTGTCTCAAAGGGCAGCGCCTTTGTCACGGTCTCATACCGCACGACCTTGACCTGCAACAGGCCGTCCCCGTGCTGCAGCGCCTCTATCAGATCAGGGTAGGGTGTGACCGCTGCAGCAGGGTAGATGCCGTCCACCATGCGCAGCCCATGCACAAAGGCTGTCTGCACACCCTCGCGCTGCCAGGGGCGGCGCAGCGCATAGAGGAACTGCCGCAGGTGGTCACCCTCGGTGGTGATGAACTGCAGCGCGCCGTCTATGTAGACGGCGGTCCCCTCGGTGATCTCCCCGCCGGAGGCGCGCAGGATGGCATCGGCAATTTCCCGCTCGGTCAGAGTAGGGGTATCTGCGCCGCCTCGGACAAGGGTGTACTCCGGCTGTATCTGCCAGTCGGCCACCCCATGGATGCGGGCCTGCACATCGGCGCGCGCTGCCTCAAAGGCTGCTTCACCGGCCACATAGCCGACACTTTGGCCGTTTACCTCGACCCGCAGCACAAAGGGCTGGGAAAGCGCTGTGTGCAGGTAGACGGCCAGCGCTGCGCAGGCCAGCACAGGCAGCAGATAATCTGCCAGCTGCCGCGGGGCGCAGAGCGCCGCCTTGAAATTTGCCGCCGCCCGCACCACAGGCCGCAGCAGCACGGCCAGCAGCGTAAGCGCGGCCCACGCGGCCCACTGTGCTGCCGCCCACACCCTGCGCGCGAGGCGCACGGCGGTATATTCGACCTGAAAGCCGACAAAATACAAAAAATCACCGAAGGTCAAAATAAGAAACCTCGTTTTCAAATCGTCCGCAGGGGAGATGGGTGTTTCCGCAGGCCGCCGATAAAATCCATCCCTATCGGCTCGGCACATAGCCCAGCGGGTCTGTGCGGCTGCCGTTCACCCGCAGCTCAAGATGCAGGTGATACCCGCCGCCGGTGCCGTAGACGTTGCCGGTGTTGCCCACATAGCCCAGCAGATCGCCGCGCCGCACGGCGGTGCCCTCCGCCACGGCGATGCTGCTCATGTGAGCATACAGGCTGTCATAGCGGCAGCCGTCATCCGCTGTGCCGTGGCTGACCTGTACGCAGTTGCCGTAGCTGTTCATCGCCCGCGCAGCGCTGACGATGCCGTCCGCAATGGCGTAGATCGGTGTGCCGCCCGGCGCGGCAAAGTCGGTGCCTCTGTGGGGGATGCCCCATGGGTCCGCCTCGCCGAACTGTGTTGTGATGCGCCCGTAGCTGTCCAGCGGGCAGCGGAAATTAAGACTGGTCAGCCGCAGCTCTGCCGTCGTGTAGCGGCGGCTTTGCGCTCGCACATAGGCATCAAGCGCGGCAGTAGCCTCCTCGTAGGCTTTTTTCGCGGCATCGGTCACGGTGGTCTGGGCCTGTGCGGCGGCCTGCTGGGCGGTCAGTGTGCTGTTGGCATCCAGCAGGGCAGCTTCCAGCTGGCTCTGCGCGGTGTGCAGGGCAGTCTGCTGGCCCTCCAGCTCGGCTCTTGCGGCCTCAGCGCGGCGGGCGGCGTCCTCGGCCTCGGCGCGGGCCTGCTCCAGCGCGGCGGCCTCAGCGTCAAGCTCGGCCAGAACGGCACTGTTTTTGGCGCTCATCTGGCGCAGCACGGTGTCAAAGGTCAGCAGCTGGTACAGGCTTTTGGCCTGTGTCAGCAGCCAGAGCGCCCCGCCGCCGTCCAGCCGCTGCATTGCGCGCAGCTGCTCCTTGCAGACGGCAAGGCGTGCATCGTATTCCGACTGCTTGGCGTCCCGGGCAGCCTGTGCGGTTTCCGCATCAGACAAACGCGCGTCCAGCTCTGTCTGTGCCTGCTGCACGGCAGCGGTTACCGCCTCAATCTGCCCCGCCAGCTCGGCGGCCTGTCCGTTCAGCGACTGGATCTCGCTCTCGGTCTGGGCCTGCTGCGCCTGCAGCGCGGCCAGTGCGGACTGCGCGGCCTCGTACTCCTGCCGGGTTTCGGTCTGGTTTTGCGTTAATTCGCCCTTTTTATCATCCGCATAGGCGGCAAAACCCGAAAAAAGGGTATAAAAAAGCAGCCCCGCCGCCAATACAGCGGCGGGGAAGTGCCTGTATTTCATCTTGTTACTCCGCTAATAGGGCAGTCCCGGTCAGGTCTGCGGGCGCGCCGTCCTGCCGTGCCTCAAAGTGCAGGTGCGGCCCGGTGGAATTGCCGGTGCTGCCCACATATCCCAAGACCTGGCCCTGAACCACGGACTGCCCGGCAGAGACGAGCAGCGACTTCATGTGCTGATACTCCGTTTCCAGCCCGCCGCCGTGGTCAAGGACGACATAGTTGCCCTTTTCAACATCGTAGTCGGCGGCGGTCACGATACCACCGGCAACGGCGTAAACCTCCGCGCCTTCCTCGGCGGCAAAGTCAATGCCGGGGTGGCCGTTTTCGGGGGCATAGCCGCTGACCTGCGGCGGGGGCGCGACCGGCAGGGTAAAGAGATCCACGCCGGAAAGGGCGGCAGCTCCATCAACGGCAGTCGTCTGGTCGGAAGCAGCGCGGCGCACGGCCTCGGCCAGAATTTCGTCTGCCTTTTCCTGCGTCAGCTCGGCGGCATCACTGCCGTCGTAGGCGGTAAAATACCGCGGCTCCGTAAGGACGCCATTGACCTGCATCTCAAAATGGCAGGCGTTGCCGGTTGTGTTGCCGGTGTGCCCCAGATACCCGATGACCTGCCCGGCGGTGACGGTCTGGCCGACCTGCACGGCGCAGGACTTCATGTGGGCGTACAGCGTGACCCAGCGCAGACCGTCGGCGTCGGTACCGTGGTCGATCTCCACAAAATTGCCCCAGCTGTAATGCTCCTGCGCGGCCAGCACAACACCGTCCGCGGCGGCGTAAATCTCGGTGCCCTCGGCAGCGCACAGGTCGTCGCCCCGGTGGCTGTTCTCGGTGGCAAAGCGGGAAATATATTTGTACTTGACCGGGCAGACAAAGCGCGGGCTGTTCGCGGCATCGCTCAATGTCGGCAGGGCAGAGGTCTGTACCACCGGCGCGGGCGTTTCAGCTGGCTGGGCGGTCTCGGCGGTGGCCGGGCTTTCCGGTGCGGCGGTCATGGTCTCGGGCTGTGCGGACAGCTCCGGCCGGACCATACAGGCGGCAAAGCAGAGGCCGACCACGGCTATGCAGACCGCCAGTGCCCCCGCGCCCAGACGGCGGTAGTGCAGCAGATGCACGATGCGCCCCTTTACGCTGCCCTGCCCGAAGGTCAGGCTGCCCGGCACCCGCTGCCCCTGTACAGCAAACTGCAGCAGCGTTTCGCAGTAGGCGCTGCGCTCGGGCAGGGGGCGGCCCTGCACGGCGGCCTCATCACAGGCGGCCTCCATGTCGCGCTCAAAACCGCGGAACGCCAGCCATGCCAGCGGGTTGAACCAGTGCAGACAGACTGCGGCATAAAACAGCGGCTTGGTCAGCGGGTCGCCGCGGCGGATGTGGGTCTGCTCATGCAGCAGCACGGCCTGCCGGGCCGCGCCCCGCAGACTGTCCGGCAGATAGATGCGCGGGCGCAGGATGCCCAGCGTGAACGGTGCAGCCACACAGGCCCCGCCGTAGCAGCCGTCCGGTGCCTTGCAGGCCAGCGCAACGCTGCGGCGGAGCCGCCAATAGCCCGCGATGCCGCGCAGCGCCAGCACCAGCACACCGGCCAGCCAGACTGCCGCCAGTGCATGCCAGGGGGACAGCCGGGCGTACCACGGCAGCGCAACCACGGCGGCGGGTGCTGCCGTGGCCAAATCCGGAAGCGGCAGCGCGCCCAGCTCCTGCACGGTGTCGGCGGCTGCAGCCAGCGGCGCGCTTTGCGGGCGGGGCAGCCGCAGCGGAATGCCCCACGGCAGCACGAACCGTACCCCCACGGCCAGCCACAGCCAGCACAGCAGACGGCTGGGGGCGTGGGCGCGGCGCAGCGCCCGGCAAACGCACCAGACTGCCGCTGCGGCCACCGCGCCGCGTGCGCTGAGCAGCAAAAAGGAAAGTACGATACTGCGCATAACTACCCCTCCTTTTGTTGGGCGGCATCCAGCAGAGCGCGGATCTCGGCAGCCTCGGCCTCGCTGATCGGCTTTGAGTTGAGGAAGGCAGCTACAAAGCGCGGCAGGCTGCCGCCGAAGGTCTTGTCCACCACGGCGGCACTCTCGGCCTGCTGGACATCCTCCCGCCGGATCAGGCTTGTCACCTGACCGTCTGAATTTTGCAGCACACCGCGCTCGCAGAGCTTCTTCAAGACGGTGTAGGTGGTGCTTTTTTTCCAGCCCAGCGCGGCGGCGGCCAGCGTAACAAGCTGCCCGCTGGGCAGCGGCTCATTGTCCCACACAAGGCAGGCAAAGCGGTATTCGCCATCGGCAAGGCGGAGCGGTTCATGGTTCAGCATGGGGTAACTCCTTTGGTTTACTGTAATAGACCCATCTTTATCTATAGTCTACTACAATAGACCGAAAATGTCAACAAAAATTCCCCTATGATGAGAAACTGCGGAGAAAAAGCAAAACCGGATACCGTGCGCGGGGCTGAATAACCCCGCACACGGTATCCGGTTTTGTATGGCTGCAGCGCCTGCAAAGACAAGAAAAAGGCTACACCCAAAGTAGGATGTAGCCTTTAACATGGCGGAAAGAAAGGGATTCGAACCCTTGAGGGCTTTAGGGGCCCTACACGATTTCCAGTCGTGCGCCTTAGACCAGCTCAGCCATCTTTCCATATTCTTTTTGCGCAGCGCCTGACTGCATGAGCTATTATAACAATGTGCGCGGGAAATGTCAAGCATTATTTTGCGGTTTTTTAAAAGTTTTTCGCGGCTGTGGGCGGCATGGGCAAATTGTATGCAAATTATGCGCTCAAACTGCATATTTTGCGCGTTTTATCCTCTTGCAAACGGCGGCGTATAGTGCTAAAACTATAAGGGCGTCATCGCGCTCGGCGTATTGGCAGTGGGCATTATGCGGTCATGCCGGAGAGAATTACCATGCTGTAAGGAGAGAGGATAGTTCATGTATTCCATTTTTCGCGATTTGGCGATCATTATCCTGAGCGCAAAGTTCTTTGCGCTGGTCGCCCGTAAATGCAAGGCCCCGCAGGTTGTGGGCGAGATCCTTGCCGGCCTGCTTATCGGACCCTGCCTTTTGAATCTGGTGCAGACCAGTGATGCAATCTCGACCTTTGCGGAGATCGGCGTTGTGCTGCTGATGTTTACGACCGGCCTTGGCACAAACTTGAAGGAGCTGCTGCGCGCAGGCCCCATTGCGACCCTCATCGCCTGCATCGGCGTTTTTGTGCCGCTGGTGGGCGGCACGCTGCTCTACAGTGCGTTCTACGGCTTTTCCGCCGTGGGCAGCCCGGAATTTTATCGCGCACTGTTCATCGGCACGATCATGACGGCCACCAGCGTATCTATCACGGTGGCCACGCTGCAGGAGCTGGGCCACCTGAAAAGCTTCCTCGGCACGACCATTGTCAGCGCGGCGGTCATTGATGATGTCATCGGCATCATTGTGCTGACCTGCGTACTGGGCGCCAGCTCGGGCGAGGGTACCGGCATCGGCGGTGTGCTGATCCAGACGGCACTCTTCTTCCTGGTTGCGGTCGGCATCGGCGTTGTCATCCACTTTGCGATGAAGTGGCTCGACGCCCGCAACCCCCATACCCAGCGCATCACCATCGTCAGCATTGCTTTCTGCTTTGCCATGGCCTACATCGCTGAGCAGTACTTCGGCATTGCCGATATTACCGGCGCGTACATTGCGGGCATCGTTCTTTGCACGATGCAGGACGCACCGTATGTCGAGCGCCGCGTTGACATCAGCAACTATGTCATCTTTGCCCCTGTGTTCTTCGCCAGCATCGGTCTGAAAACCGACATCAGCGGCCTGACGCCGGAAATTTTCCTGTTCTGCATCTGCTTTGTTCTGGTGGCCCTGCTGACCAAGATCATCGGCTGCGGTCTGGCGGCCAGAGTCTGCCGCTTCAACTGGGGCGATTCCTTCAAGGTCGGTGTCGGCATGATGACCCGCGGCGAGGTCGCCCTGATCGTGGCCCAGAAGGGGCTGGAGGTCGGTGTCGTCGATCCCGTCTATTTCACGGCGGTCATCCTGCTGATCGTGGTGTCCAGCGTTGCCACGCCGCTTGTGCTGAAGGCGTTGTTCACCAAGATGCCGCCTGTGGCGCATCCGAGCGAGGCACAGGCGTAAAAGATACCCAGACAATCAACCTGCTGCAACGAATAATCCGGCAGACGCCTCAAAAAGCGCCTGCCGGATTTGTTTTCTATTCTGCGTTGTGCAGGTGATTGTCTACCCACTTGATGAGCAGCTCCAGCGCAACGAGGTTGCGCCCGCCCTCGGGCACGATCAGGTCAGCCTTGCGCTTGCTCGGCTCGACAAACTGCTCATGCATCGGCTTGACGGTGGTCAGGTATTGGCTTACCACGCTGTCCAGCGTGCGGCCGCGCTCCTTGACATCGCGGACGATGCGGCGCAGGATGCGCACATCGGCATCGGTGTCCACAAAGACCTTCATGTCCATCAGCTCGCACAGCTCGGGGGAGTCGAAGATCAAAATGCCCTCAACGATGATGACTGGTGCGGGCTGCACCAGCACGGTCTGGTTGCTGCGGTTGTGGATGGTGTAATCATACACCGGCACCTGCACCGGATGCCCGGCGCGCAGCTCCCGCAGATGGGCGATCATCAGCGCCGTGTCAAAGCTGTCGGGATGGTCATAGTTCAGCTTGCAGCGCTCCTCATAGGGAAGCTCGTCATGGCGCTTATAGTAGCTGTCATGGTTGATGACGCTGACCTCATTGCTGCCGAAATGCTCCCGCAGCTTTTCGGTCAGGGTGGTCTTGCCGCTGCCGGTGCCGCCGGCAATGCCGATGATGATGGTATTCATAAGCTGCTGCTCCTTATACATCCAGTTTGATCTCGCGCCCGGTGGGCTGGTAGGCCCGGCACACAACGCCGGTCATCTTGAACATGCGGCGGCTGGCCACACAGGCGTGGGTGTCGTGATATTTGTCCGAAAGGTAGATCAGCTCCTTGATGCCGCTCTGGATGATCGCCTTGGCGCACTCATTGCAGGGAAAGAGCGTTACATACATCCGTGAGCCGCGCAGGTCGTGATTGGGGCTGTTCAGAATGGCGTTCAGCTCCGAGTGGCAGACATACATGTATTTTGTCTCAAGGTCATCGCCCTCGCGCTCCCAAGGCATATCATCGTCATTGCAGCCGATGGGCATGCCGTTGTAGCCCAGCGACAGGATCTTGTTCTCCGGGCTGACGATGCAGGCCCCGACCTGACTGTTGTTGTCCTTTGACCGCATGGCGGAAAGCAGGGCAATGCCCATAAAATACTCGTCCCAGCTGATATAGTCCTGCCGCTTCATAGATGCACCGTCCTTTTGGTTTTTTCTTTATTATACTGTGCCGTGCGGGCCTGCGCAAGATGATTGCCGCAAATATTTGCGGCGGGTGGCCTCGCCGCCGCGCAGGTGACGCTCGGCCTTGTTTTTCTGCACGACGGCCTGCACCTCGGCCCACAAGCCGGGGTTCTGGCGGCGCAGCCGGTGCTGGTCCTTCCAGATCGTGGATTTGCTTACGCCGAACACGGCTGCCGCCGCCCGCACGGTCGCGCCGCTCTGCACAATATACCGCCCCACCGCAGCAGCGCGCTCCTCAGGGTCGCCCTTCATAGCCTGACCTCCTCGCATAGAATTTCCTGTCAAATCCTATGTGAAAAAGTGCGCCGATATGCCGGAAAAAATGGGCTATAAAATAGAAGGGGCTTAGTGAATCTTATACACCCGGCAGCCGCCGTTTTCGTACCACAGGGGGTACCGCTGCGCATACCATTCCTCGTTGGCATCGGCAAAGCGGCTGTAGACGGAGGAATCGAACACGGCGTACTGTACGCCCCAGATCTGCAGGGTGACAGTGTCTGGCGTTTCATACAGGGTGCGCATGGCGTTGTATTCATCGGCGTAGTCCATGCCGTGGTAGTAGACATAGCTGCCCGACCCGCACAAGATCTGCCGCCCCGCCAGTGCAAACACCGGCGTCAGGTGGCTGTCACTGGTCAAAAACAGCGCATCGCTCTCGGCGTTCTCGTCAATATACGCTGCCAGTGCAATGTCATCGGCGCTCCACTGCTGATAGTCGCTCAGCGCCTCCCGCCCAAGGGTCAGCACGCTGCCGAACATCGCCGCAAAGCAGCACACCGCCAGCCCCAGCGCCCGCCAGGGCAGGGCACGCACCTTTGCAAACAGGTCGGCCAGCAGCTGGGCTGCCAGAATACATCCCAGCATATGCCAGACATACAGCAGCTTATTGTTGTCATAATTGTTCGGCTGGAATACAACGAACTCCGCCAGCGCTAAAATCGCCAGGCCGCCGCCGTACAGCCACCGCTGCTTTGGCTTGGCATGTACAAAGGCAGGCACCAGCAGAAGATACACAAGGCCGATGTTTTTGATGTAGAACCAGAGATAGCTGTCCTTCAGGGTGCCGTCATTCCGGCCGTTGATCCAGTTGAAGTGCAGCCGCAGCATCTGCTGACCGTCCAGACTTTGCGCCAGCACGGTCGGCAGCATCTGGAAAAGCCATGCCGCGCCGCAGACTGCGGCCAGCCCCAGCCATGGCAGCAGCGTCTCTTTGTGTGCGCCCTGTGTCAATGTGTAAAGCCCGCTCACCAGACAGAGCAGCACCAGCGCCAGTGCGCTGTGCGTCTGCAAAAGCGGCAGAGGCAGCACCAGCAAAGCAAGCCAAAGCCAGAGGCGGCGTTCGCCCTCATAGCAGAACCGCCACAGCAGATACAGGGCGGGCAGCAGCACGCACCAGCCAAAGAGGGTGGCGCGCTGCGGAATCAGCAGATCTGCGATGGGGTTGACCCAGACGATGTTCTTCTCAACAAAATTGGTCGGTGTTGTGTAAAAACCGGTGAAGATGCCCGCAAAATCCGCGGCGGAGCCGAGAAAATACACAAACCCGAACCCACTGCCCATAAAAAACAGATAGAACGCAAGGCTTGCTTTGGCAGCGCTGCCCGTCACACGGCGGGCCAGCTGCCAGAACATGCCGTACACCGAGAGAAAGGCGGGCAGCATCGGCAGCAGGTAAGCGGTGCGCAGATCCGCCCCCAGCAGAAGAAAGACACTGGAGACCGTTTCGCAGAGGAACGGGTAGCCAAACCGGTGTGCGCCGCCCAGCAGGGGATAGCGCGGCGGAAATTCACCGCTCTGCGCAATATAGCGGATGAACCCCAGATGCATCGGCATATCGCCGTAGCAGCTCTGCCCGGTGTGGAGGGTGCCGTTTACTGCGTGCAGCACATGGGTGTGCAGCAGAAACAGCGTCACGGCGGCCACTGGCAGCAGGCAGGCCCAGCTTGCCCCGCGGTCGGGATCCTTCGCGGTCCCACGCAGCGGGGTGCCGCACCGCAGCAGCACCCCGCCCAGTACTGCTGCAGCGGCACCCGCCAGCCCGGCGGCCGGCAGGGTAAAGCCGAACGGCAGGGCAAACAGGGCGGGCAGCACCGCCAGCAGGGATACTCCAAGTCCGCACCCCAGCGGAAGGAGGACGGCGCTATCTGCGTCCGGCACGGCCCGGCGCGCCAGCAACAGACCGACAAAGAGAAACAGGAGCAGATAGCAAACGGATACGATCATGATGAGTCCTATACCCCTTCCAGATCAAACGGCGGGGTGTACTCCTCCCGGGCGCTGCTCTTTTCCTGCATGTAGCCATCGGTCAGCCCCAGCCGGACGGCCTCATCAATGACTTGCCGGTACTCATAGGTCGTGATGCGCCGCCCTAAGCCGTGCTCGGCTGCCTTATAAAAAGGTGTGAACTGGCTCATCAGGCTCGGGATAAATTCCACACCGGTCTCTGCCCGCAGCACTGCCAGCCGCTGCAGCACCGCGCGGCTGTCCGCTACATGGCCGGGCAGGGCCAGGTGCCGCACGATGACGCCCCGCTGCAGGTAGCCGTCTGCATCATAGATCGGCGCGCCGGTCTGCACAAGCATCTCGCGCAGGGCGGCATCTGCCACGGCGGGGTAATCCTGTGCGCAGGAAAGCTGCGCCGCCAGCGTGCTGTCGCAATACTTATAGTCGGTAAGCCAGATGTCCACATACCCGGCCAGTGCGCGGACAGCCTCAACGGTTTCATAGCCGCCGGTGTTGTAGACAACAGGCAGGGCAAAGCCCGCCGCTCTGGCAGCATCCAGTGCCTCTGTCACCCAGGGCAGATAGTGGGACGCCGTGACCAGATTCAGATTTTTGGCGCCGCCGTTTTGCAGCTGCATAAAAATATCGGCCAGCCGCTCGGCGGTGATCGCCTTGCCCACCTCACCCTGACTGATGGGGTAGTTCTGGCAGTAGCAGCACCGCAGGGTGCAGCCGCTGAAAAACACCGTGCCGCTCCCGGTGGCGGCATCGGGGTCGCCGCTCAGGCAGGGCTCCTCCCAGTGGTGCAGGGCGGCGCGGGCCACCCGCAGGGTATCATCGGCCCCGCAGAAGCCCCGCTGCCCGGCGGCGCGGTCGGCCCCGCAGGCCCGGGGGCAAAGGGTACAGTGGTGCGGCAGCTGCATGGCAAAAACCTCTTTCACAAAAAACTTTTCTATAAGTTTACCACAAACCGGGAAAGTGTGGTATACTATATCTACCAATATCACAAAATAAAGGAGTGTGCTTTTATGTCTACCCCTCATAACCGCGCGGAAAAGGGCGATTTCGCCAAGACCGTTCTGATGCCCGGCGATCCGCTGCGCGCAAAGTTCATCGCGGAGACCTTTTTGGAGGATGTCCGCCTCGTCACCGATGTGCGCGGTATGCTCGGCTACACCGGCAGCTATCAGGGCCGCCCCATCAGCGTTATGGGCAGCGGCATGGGTATGCCGTCCATCGGTATCTATTCCTATGAGCTGTACAGTCAGTACGGTGTGGAGAACATCATCCGCATCGGCTCTGCCGGCTCGTATACCGACAAGGCCAAGCTGTTTGATGTCGTGCTGGCGACCGGCGCGTATTCCGAGAGCAACTATGCCGTGACCCAGAGCGGCGACACAGACGACATCCAGACCCCCAGCGCCGAGCTGAACAACGCCCTGCGCCGCAGCGCTGCCGCGGCAGGCATCCCCCTGATCGAGGGCAATATCCATTCCTCCGATGTGTTCTACCGCCAGCCCAGCGATGCCAAGCCGACCTACTGGGAGCGCCTGCGCGATGAAAAGGGCTGTCTGGCTGTTGAGATGGAGAGCTTCGCCCTTTTCCACAATGCAAAGGTGCTGGGCAAGCGGGCAGCCTGCCTGCTGACCATCTCGGACAGCTTTGTCTCGCCGGAAATCACGACAGCCGAGCAGCGCCAGACCAGCTTTACTGCCATGATGCAGGTCGCGCTCGGCGTGGATGCCTTTTTGGAGAAGTAAGCATGGAAAAAGCTGAGATCCGGACCCTGATCCGCGCTGCGTTTGAAGGGCAGGGGTTTGCCTATGCGCCGTATTCCCGCTTCCATGTGGGGGCGGCACTGCGGGCCAAGGACGGCCGTGTGTTCAAGGGCTGCAACATCGAGAATGCAGGCTATACCGCTACGAACTGCGCCGAGCGCACGGCGCTGTTCAAGGCCGTCAGCGAGGGTGTGCGCGAGTTTGATGCTATCGCCATTGTGGGCAGCAAGGCGGGGGAGAAGAACACCCTTGTCACCGGCCCCTGCGGCGTCTGCCGTCAGGCACTCTATGAGTTCGGCGGCCCGGGGCTGACTGTAATCATGGCCAAAAGCGAGGAGGATTACATCGTGACGACCCTCGGCGAGCTGCTGCCCTACGGCTTTGGCCCGGCCAATCTGGAATGACCCCAAAGGCAGGGAAACTATGCCCCTGCAAAGAAACGAATACCAAGGAGATTTTCCCGTACCCATGAAGAAGTTCTTAGCATTGTTCCTGACGCTGACCCTGCTGGCGGGCCTGACTGCCTGCAAGGGCAGAGAAGCCATCGCCGAAGCACAGGCGGTGCATGTCGTGACCGCCCCGACCGATGACGCCACCTTTGTCTATGAGCCGGAGGACCCGACACAGGTGCTGCCGGGCGGGCAGACCATCGCGCTGGTGACCGGCCCCGGCGGCACGGACAGCGGCGAGGATGCCATGCTGTGGCAGGGCGTACAGACCTTTGCCAATACCTACCATTACACGGCCGTAAGCCAGACGGCGGCGGGCAGCACCGCCGATGATGCCGAGGCTGCCCTGCGCGCTGCGGCCGAGAGCGGCGCAAAGCTTGTGGTCTGCCGCGGCGAGGTCATGGGTCAGGCGCTCTACCGCATTCAGGAAAACTACCCGGATGTGCATTACCTGCTGTTTGACGATGAACCCCATAATGACGACTACAGCGCCTACAAAACGGCCAATCTGGTCCACTGTGTTCTCTTTCAGGAGGAGCAGGCGGGCTATCTTGCGGGCTATGCCGCTGTGACCGAAGGGTATACCGCGCTGGGCTTTGTCGGTACGCGGGAGGTCCCCGGCATTGTGCGCTACGCCACCGGCTTTTTGCAGGGCGCAGAGGCCGCTGCCGAGCAGCAGGGTGAGCGCGTGAGCCTGCAGACATGGTTCGCCGACACGGATACGGTCAACGATGCCATCACCCAGCGGATGATCGACTGGTATAATAACGGAACAACGCTGATCATGGTCAGCGGCGGTGACCTCTATACAGGCGTTGCTAACGCTGTCAACCAGACCGGTGCCAAGGCAATCACGACAGACTGCGACCGCACCGATCAGGGCGACCGTATCCTTGCCAGCGCCGTTAAATGCTACAATGCGGCGGTGCAGCGCGAGCTGTACACCTTCTTTGTGCAGGGCACCTGGGATGCCCAGAGCGCCGGCCAGACCGAGAAGACCGGCTTTACCAACGGCGAGGTGGCGCTGCAGGCCGGCAGCCAGTGGCGGCTGGACAACTTCAGTCAGGAAAGTTACCGCAAGCTGTATGAAAAGCTGCGCACCAGCGCGCTGCGGGTGGATACCTACTCCGACCTTGACACGCTGCCCGACACCCCCAATGTCACACTGACCCGCCTGCGCTGACACAGCCCGTACAGCGGCTTTGTTATGCTTTTGTAATGATTTGTTTAGCGTTTTGTCATTGAATAACCGCCCCAAATGCGGTATACTGAACTTATTACGGCAGGGAACCGCCCTGCCGGACAACTGAAAATCAACCTAAGGAGATTAAAACCATGAAAAAGTTTCTCGCTTTTGTAATGGCTGCCAGCATGGCGCTCTCTCTGGCTGCCTGCGTCGGTTCTACCCCCGCAAGCTCCACGGCCAGCACCACGACGGAGGCTACCTCTGAGGCCGCTGCTTCCACTTCCGGCAGCAAGACCGATGTTGCTTTCGTTACCGATGTAGGCAACATTGATGACCAGTCCTTTAACCAGTACACCTGGCAGGGCGTGCAGGACTTCTGCAGTGCCAACAGCCTGAACGCCAACTACTACCGCCCCACCGAGGACTCCGACGCTGCTCGTCTGGAGCAGATGGACAATGCTGTCAACGATGGCGCTAAGTCCATCGTCGTTGCTGGCTACCTGTTCGGTTCTGCCATCGCCGAGGCACAGGAGAAGTACCCCGATGTTCAGTTCCTCGCGCTGGATGTTTCCACCGCCGATCTGGGCGACAAGGCACCTACCTCCAACACCGCGCTGATCACCTATAAGGAAGAGCAGGCCGGTTATCTGGCTGGCTACGCCGCTGTTTACGACGGCTACAAGGAGCTGGGCTTCCTGGGCGGCATGGCTGTTCCCGCTGTTATCCGTTACGGCTACGGCTTCGTGCAGGGCGCTGACGCTGCTGCCAAGGAGATCGGTGCTACGGATGTCAACATCAAGTACTGGTACTCCGGCGGCTTCGCTGCTACCGATGAGGTCAAGAACAAGATGGACGGCTGGTACTCCGAGGGTACTGAGGTTGTCTTTGCCTGCGGCGGCCCTGTCTGCCAGAGCTGCGACGCTGCTGCGCAGGCCAACGGCGGCAAGATGATCGGCGTTGACGTTGACCAGTCCGGTCAGTTCGACACCGTTGTCACCTCCGCCATGAAGGGTCTGGCCGAATCTGTCAACGAGGCCCTGACCGATGCCCTGAACAACGGCTGGAAGTTCAGTGAGACCTACTCCGGCAAGGAGACCAAGCTCGGCGCTGCCGAAAACTGCGTTGGCCTGCCGATGTCCACCAGCAAGTTCACCAAGTTCACGCAGGAGCAGTACGACACTATGTATGCTGCCATTGTGGACGGCTCTCTGGTCATTGACGACAGCTTTGACGCCGATGTACATCCCGCCGTCACCAATGTGACTGTTGACTATCAGAGCTGATAGCTTAAAAGTATGACTTTTGACCGCCCCGTGCCTTGCCGCACGGGGCGGTTTTTGCGTATAATGGCAGGGCTGTCCGCGATTTGACAGGCAAAGCGGATGGAATGACCATAATGTGACAACTTTTTGTGCAAAATCTCTTGTACAAAAATGAAATTTTCTGTATAATATAGAGTACTAAATTGTGTACAAGCCTGTACACATCGAAAGGGGCGTGCAACGGTTGACAGAAAATTATGTCATCGAAATGCTGCACATCACCAAGGAGTTCCCCGGCATCAAAGCCAATGATGATATCACCCTGCAGCTGCGCAAGGGCGAGATCCATGCCCTGTTGGGCGAAAACGGCGCCGGAAAATCCACCTTGATGAGTGTGCTGTTCGGCCTGTACCAGCCGGAAAAGGGTGTTATCAAGAAAAACGGGCAGGAGGTCAAGATCAACAACCCGAATGACGCCAATGCGCTGGGCATCGGCATGGTGCATCAGCACTTTAAGCTGGTGGAATGCTTCACCGTGCTGGATAACATCATCCTCGGCGTGGAGGACACAAAGCACGGCTTCCTGCAGAAGGACGAGGCCCGCAAAAAGGTCATGGCGCTGAGTGAGAAATACGGCCTGAAAGTCGATCCCGATGCGCTTGTCAGCGATATTTCGGTCGGCATGCAGCAGCGTGTCGAGATCCTGAAAATGCTTTACCGCGACAATGAAATTCTGATTTTCGATGAGCCTACGGCTGTTTTGACCCCGCAGGAGATCGACGAGCTGATGGCCACGATGAAGGAGTTTGCCCGCGAAGGCAAATCCATCCTCTTCATCTCCCACAAGCTCAACGAGATCATGGAGGTCTCCGACCGCGTGAGCGTCCTGCGCAAGGGCAAGTATATCGGCACGGTCAACACGAGCGAGACCACCAAGCAGGAGCTTTCCAACATGATGGTCGGCCGCCCCGTGCAGCTCGAGGTCACGAAGGACGAGGCCAAGCCCGCGGGCGAGGTCTTGAAGGTCGACCACCTCTGCGTCCACTCCCACGTGCAAAAGCGCAACGCCGTGAACGACGTTTCGTTCACCGTTCGCGCGGGAGAGATCGTCTGCATCGCCGGTATCGACGGCAATGGTCAGACCGAGCTTGTCTACGGCCTGACAGGCCTTGATAAGCCGTCCTCCGGCACGATCACCCTCTGCGGCAAGGATATCTCTCATGCCTCTATCCGCCACCGCGGCGAGCACATGAGCCACATTCCCGAAGACCGCCACAAGCACGGCCTCGTGCTCGACTTCACACTCGAGCAGAACATGGTGCTCCAGCGCTTCAACGAGCCGCGCTTTGAAAACCACGGCTTTATCAACAACAAGGCTGTGCGCGACTATGCCAACTACCTGATCGACAAGTTCGACGTGCGCAGCGGCCAGGGCGCGATTACGCGCGCGCGTTCCATGTCCGGCGGCAACCAGCAGAAGGCCATCATCGCCCGCGAGGTCGACCGCGACAAGGACCTCATCGTCGCCGTGCAGCCCACGCGCGGCCTTGACGTTGGCGCGATCGAATTCATCCACAGCCAGCTCGTCGCTGAGCGCGACCGCGGCAAGGCGATTTTGCTCGTTTCGCTCGAGCTGGACGAGGTCATGAGCCTCTCTGACCGCATCCTCGTCATGTACGAGGGTGAGATCGTCGGCGAGCTCGACCCGAAGAAAACCACCGTCGAAGAGCTCGGCCTTTACATGGCCGGCGCCAAGCGCATGGCGAAGGAGGAGGCGGCCGTATGAAAAAAGAACACTTCCTGCAAAGCGAAGGCTTCAAGACCGTCGCGGCGTCCGTCCTCTCGATCCTGATCGGCCTCGCCGTCGGCAGCATCGTCATTTTGATCGTCGGCCTCACGAGCCCGAACCTCTCGCTCTCCTCGGCGTGGGACGGCATCCGCATCGTGTTCGGCGGCCTGTTCTCCACGGGACGCGACGCCTCCGGTACGCTGATGTGGGGCTTCAACCCGACGAATATCGGCAACATGCTCTTCCGTGCCGCGCCGCTCATCATGACGGGCCTTTCCGTCGGCATGGCGTATAAAACAGGCCTTTTCAACATCGGCGCGCCGGGCCAGTACCTCATCGGTACGCTCGTGTCGCTCTCCATCGCCCTCGGCCTTCCGTCCGAGACGATGTCCACCACGCTCATCTGGCTGCTCGCCTTCCTCGGCGGCACGCTCGCGGGCGCGATCTGGGGCGCGATCCCCGGCCTTTTCAAGGCCCTGCTCAACATCAACGAGGTGCTCGCCTGCATCATGACGAACTGGATCGCGGCGAACCTCGTCACGTGGCTCTTTGATATCAGCAACTTTAAGAACGTCACCGAGTCCACCAAGACCGGCTACATCTACAAGACGACCTACAACGGCGTTGCCACCGCGAAGATGGGCCTTGACAAGCTCTTCCCGAACTCCCAGGTCAACGGCGGCATCCTCATCGCCATCGTCTTTGCAATCGCCGTTTACGTGATGATGTCCAAGACGACGTTCGGCTATCAGCTCAAAGCCTGCGGCTCCAACCGTCATGCCGCGCGCTACGCCGGTATCGCCGACAAGCGTAACATCGTCATCTCCATGGCGATCGCGGGCGGACTGAGCGCGGCGGGCGCTTCGCTCTACTATCTCTCCGGCAACACAGAGTTCTTCTGGTCCACGTACCAGTCGCTCCCTGCCATCGGCTTCAACGGCATCCCTGTTGCGATGCTCGCCTCCTGTAACCCCATCGGCATCATCTTCACGGCGCTGTTCATGTCGATGCTCGATATCTCGGGCCTGCAGCTGACGAACCTGACGGCCTATAACGAGTACATCACGAACGTCATCATCGCCGTCATCGTGTACCTGAGCGCCTTCTCGCTGGTCATCAAGATGTGGATCGGCAAGCTCGGCAAAAAGAAGGACGACGGCGCGGATGCCAACGCGGAGCCCGCACCGGCGGCAGCTTCCGCACCAGCCGGTGCACAAGCGGAAACGGAGAAAGGAGGCGACGCGAAATGACATTCCTCATTCAGCAGACGCTCATTTATGCCGTCCCTCTGATGATCGTGGCGCTTGCGGGCGTGTTCGCCGAGCGCAGCGGTATCATCAACCTGGCGCTCGAAGGTATCATGGTCTTCGGCGCGTTCATCGGCGTCTGGTTCGTGCGCATTTTGCAGACGAGCGACGCCATCCTCTCCCTCAAGCAGAGCGGCAACTGGGTCGCGCTTCAGGGCGTGGAGTTGCTCACGATGCTGGTCGCGGCGGCCTTCGGCGCGCTGTTCTCGCTGCTTCTGAGCTTTGCCTCCATCAACCTGCGTGCCGACCAGACCATCGGCGGCACGGCGCTGAACCTGATGGCCCCCGCGCTGGTGCTGTTCTTCATCCGCATCATCGCCAACCAGAATACGCTGCAGATGCTCACGGGCGACGCGGCGAGCTGGTTCATGATCAAAAAGTCTACGCTCGGCATCGACAAGAACACCGACCTCGGCTTTTTCGGCGAGACGTTCGTCAACAAGGTCTACCTTGCGACCTACGTCTGCATCCTGCTTTTCATCATCCTGTCGATCCTGCTCTATAAGACGCGCTTCGGCCTGCGCCTGCGCGCCTGCGGCGAAAATCCCCAGGCGGCGGATTCGCTGGGCATCAACGTCTACAAGATGCGCTACGCGGGCACGACCATTTCCGGCGCGCTCGCGGGCATGGGCGGCTTCGTCTATGCGCTGACTACGGCGAACTGCGCCTCGAACGGCGACGTGGCGGGCTTCGGCTTCCTCGCACTGGCCGTTATGATCTTCGGCAACTGGAAGCCCGTGAATATCGCGGTCTCCTCGCTGCTGTTCGGCCTCTTCAAGTGCATCGCGGCGAGCTACGCGAGCATCGACATCAACGGCGACGGCGTTTTCATGCTGGCGGAGATCGGCATCAGCGCCCATCTCTACCGCATGCTGCCGTACATCGTCACGCTGCTCGTGCTGGCGTTCACGTCCAAGAGCTCCCGCGCCCCCAAGGCCGAGGGCATCCCCTACGACAAGGGTCAGCGCTAAATTACATAAGAAGCGGTATGGCGCAGCCATACCGCTTCTTTGCAAAATGAAAGAGAGAAATATATGGAAGTTAGAGAGATCACAGCGGCAGAGGAGAAGCAGCGCATCGCGCGCTTGATTTTAGAATCGCTGCCCGACTGGTTTGGCATTCCAGAGGCGCGCGAGGAATACATCGAAAAGAGTGTTAAGCAGCCGTTTTTCGCCGCGTTCGACGGCGAGAACGCCGTCGGCTTCCTTTACCTTGCCGAAACGGGGAGGGATACGGCGGAACTCTATGTCATGGGCGTGCTGAAAGAATACCACCGCCGCGGCGTCGGCAAGATGCTCTTTGCCGCAGCGAAGCAGCGGGCGAAGGAGCTTGGCTACTCGTTTTTGCAGGTCAAGACCGTGCAGATGGGGAAGTACCCTGAGTACGACGCGACGAACCGCTTCTATCTCGCCCTCGGTTTTGGCGAGTTTGAGGTATTCCCGACGCTCTGGGACGAGTGGAACCCGTGTCAAATCTACGTGATGAGCCTGAAATAAGAAAATGTTGGAACTTTTTCCCGCCGTTTTGCGTCTATAAAAGCAGAAAAACAGGGGAGGGAAGCATATGACCGTCCGCGAACCGAAAAAACGCTCTAATTTGCGGCTGAAGCTCGGCGGCGCGTATTTTAGCGCGCAGCGAAAACTCAGATGGCTTTCGATGCGGAAGCATTTTGCGCGCGAGCGCAGCGGGGAAGACTTAGCATATCAGGCGTTTTCCCACCATACGCCGCTCATGCGAAAGCTCAAGGACGTCGACATGCAGCTCCAGCGCAACAAGGTGACGAATCTCCGCCTCGCCTGTGCGCGGCTCGACGGGCTTTTGCTGCGCCCCGGTGAAACGATGAGCTACTGGTATCTCATCGGAAAGCCGACGGCGGGGAAGGGGTATCTGCCCGGCATGATCCTGCGCAACGGCGGGTATCTGGCCGCGACGGGCGGCGGGCTCTGCCAGCTCTCAAACCTCATCTACTGGATGACGCTGCACACGCCGCTCACGGTCGTCGAGCGCCACCGCCACGGCTACGACGTCTTTCCCGACGCGAACCGCACGCAGCCCTTCGGCAGCGGTGCGACCTGCTTTTACCCCTATCTTGACCTGATGATCCGCAACGACACACAGGACACCTATCAGATGCGCGTCCGCGTCGGCAAAACAGACCTTGAGGGCGAGTGGCGCGTGAGCGCCGAGCCGACCGAGCGCTATGAGGTCGTCGAGCGCAACCACGAGATGCGCGCGCAGTACTGGGGCGGCTACATCCGCCACAACGAGCTCTACCGGCAGACGTTTGATTTGCAGGGCAAGCTGCTCGCGGAGACGCCTGTCGCCGTGAACGACGCGGTGATGATGTATTCGCCGTATCTGGAAGAAAGCAAAAAGGAAGGCTGAAAGCCTTCCTTTTATTCAGCCGTTTCGTCCGCCTCTTCGGGCGTATCCTCTTCCTCGGGCTCTTCCCACGGCTGCATCGTGGCGACGCAGCGGTTGATGTTCTTGCCCTCGGCATAGAATTTGGCCTCGTAGTCGGTCATCACGCCGCACTGTCCGTTCGCGTGCAGATCGCGCGTGACCTCGGAAAGGGTGAAGCCAAACTGCGGAATTTCCTCGATCGACCACTCAAACAGCGGGTCGTTGTCGGTCTTGAAATGAATTTGGCCGTTGTCCTTGAGCACCTTGCGGTAGAGCTTCAAGAAATTGCCGTGCGTCAGCCGGCGCTTGGCCTGCCGCTTGGGCGGCCACGGGTCGCAGAAGTTGACATAGATGCGGTCGACCTCGCCTGCATCGAAAATTTCGGGCAGCTGGTTGGCGTCGATGTCGATGAAGAAGACGTTGTGCAGCTCTGCCTTCGCCGCGCGCTCCATCGCGACGACCATCGCGTCGGGCACCTTTTCGACCGCGATGAGCAGCACGTCGGGCTCCGCCGCGGCCGTCTCGACGGTGAAGCGGCCCTTGCCGCAGCCGAGCTCCACGCGGATCTCCTTCGCCTCGGGCATCAAGTCGTGCCAGCGGCCCTTGCGCTCGTAGGGGTCCTTGATCTGATACGCCCCGCACCGCTCCATGCGGGGAAGCAGGTTTTTCTTTTTGCGCATTCGCATAGAATGAACCTCGTTTTCCTATAATTAAAGCCTATCATATCGAAAATTGGTGCAAGAGACAAGTCATTTTAAAAATTTTATACAAGAGTTGCTGCATTGGGAGAAAAGATCATTGAAAATGCAACGTTTCTTGCAGTGACACCGGAAAAGTGTGAAACTTTTTTGAAAAAAGTGATTTTTCTCTTGCAAATATGCCTTGCCGCCCATATAATAGGGGGCAGTTGAAGAAGACAGGAGGAGACACACGATGTCTTTTGTCAAATATGAACCCAAGGGCAACATTGCCTATCTCATCATTGACCGCGAAAAGGCGCTCAACGCGCTCAATTCTCAGGTGCTCGCCGATCTCGATGCCGCGCTCGACGCGGTGGACTTGAACGAGATCCGCTGCCTGATCGTCCGCGGCGCGGGCGAGAAGTCCTTTGTCGCCGGCGCGGACATCGCGCAGATGAAGGAGCTCAGCAAGGAGGAGGCCGAGGCCTTCGGCAAGCAGGGCAACGACGTCATGCGCAAGCTCGAAGCGTTCCCCATCCCGACGATCGCGGCGGTGGGCGGCTATGCCCTCGGCGGCGGCTGCGAGCTCGCGATGAGCTGCGACTTCCGCATCTGCTCCGATACCGCCGTCTTCGGCCAGCCCGAGACAGGCCTTGGCATCACGCCGGGCTTTGGCGGCACACAGCGCCTTGCCCGCCTCGTCGGCCCCGGCATGGCCAAGCAGATGATCTACACCGCCCGCAACATCAAGGCGGACGAGGCCTACCGCATCGGCCTTGTCAACGCGGTCTATCCGCTTTCTGACCTCTACGCCGCGGCGGAAAAGCTCGCCGGCCAGATCGCTGGCAACGCGCCCATCGCGGTGCGCGCGTCCAAGCAGGCCATCAACGACGGTCTTCAGGTCGACATTGACCGCGCCGTCGTGATCGAGGAGAAGGCCTTCGGCTCCTGCTTCCAGAGCGCCGACCAGCAGGAGGGCATGGGCGCCTTCCTCGAAAAGCGCAAGCACGAGCCCTTTATCAACAAGTGATTCCATAGAATTATCTATTTATATTGTAGGAGGATACACACAATGAAAGTTGCAGTTTTCGGCGCCGGCACCATGGGCAGCGGCATCGCTCAGGTCTTCGCGGCCAAGGGCCACACCGCTCTGATGTACGCTTCCAGCGTCGCTTCCGCTCAGCGCCACAAGGATAAGCTCGCCGCTTCCCTGCAGAAGCGTGTCGAGAAGGGCAAGATGACCGAAGAGGCCAAGGACGCCATCCTGAACAACATCCTCGTCGAGGAGAAGTCTGCCGCGGCGGATGCCGACCTCGTCATCGAGTGCGTGGCGGAGAACATGGACACCAAGCGTCAGCTCCTCGGCGAGCTCGACGCGATGTGCAAGGAGAGCACCGTTTTCGCGACCAACACCTCTTCTCTGTCCGTCACCGAGATGGGTCTCGGCCTCAAGCACGCCGTCATCGGCATGCACTTCTTCAACCCCGTGCCCAGCATGAAGCTCGTTGAGGTCATCCGCGGCGCCAACACCACGCAGGAGACCTTCGACTTCATCTACAACCTCTCCAAGGAGATCGGCAAGGAGCCTGTCGAGGTCGCTGAGGCTCCGGGCTTCGTCGTCAACAAGATCCTGATCCCGATGATCAACGAGGCCATCGGCCTGGTCGAGACCGGCGTTGCCTCTGTCGAGGATATCGACAAGGCCATGATGCTCGGCGCGAACCACCCCATGGGCCCCCTCGCCCTGGGCGACTTCATCGGCCTTGACGTGTGCCTCGCCATCATGAACGTCCTCTACAGCGAGACCGGCGATCCGAAGTATCGTCCCGCTCTGCTGCTCAAGAAGATGGTTCGCGGCGGCCAGCTCGGCAAGAAGTCCGGCAAGGGCTTCTACGATTACAGCAAGAAGTAATCCGTTCCTAAAAGGATAAAAAGGGGAGGAAGTTTACAAAAACTGCCTCCCCTTTTCTCTTTTGGAATGGAAAGGATTCCTGAAAATGACAGAAAACTGTCATAAAAGGAACGGAAATGTCAAAAAGACTTTAATGAATTCGGCGAAAAGCACGAATTCCAAAAAGGAATGATAGTTCCTCTTGCGAAAATGAAACGCACAGGATATAATGAAAGTCACGGAACTGATTTGTGAAAAATTAGACAATCCAATTATTTTTATAGTGAAGGAGCAAAAGACTATGGATTTCCATCTGTCCAAAGAACATCTGCTGGTCCGCAAAATGTATCGCGAATTTGCAGAAAATGAAGTCAAGCCTTTAGCTGAGGAACTCGATGAGGAAGAGCGCTTCCCCATGGAGACCGTCGAAAAGATGGCCAAGCTCGGCATGATGGGTATTTACTTCCCGAAGCAGTACGGCGGCGCCGGCGGCGATGTTCTCAGTTATGCCATGTGCGTGGAGGAGCTCGCTAAGGTTTGCGGCACCACCGCTGTTATCGTTTCCGCCCACACCTCCCTCTGCTGCGCTCCCATTTTCGAGAACGGCACCGAGGAGCAGAAGATGAAGTATCTGCCTGACCTTCTGTCCGGCCGCAAGATCGGTGCGTTCGGTCTGACCGAGCCCGGCGCCGGTACCGATGCCTCCGGCCAGCAGACTACCGCTGTCAAGAACGAGAACGGCGACTACGTCCTCAACGGCAGCAAGTGCTTCA
>ERZ834722.1360-NODE-1360-length-23320-cov-4.098388_pt1 | contig 23320 bp, 18 predicted proteins | sample MGYA00519576_ERZ834722 | MGnify/ENA primary metagenome ERZ834722 (study PRJEB31850, sample SAMEA3708759) | human gut metagenome | biome: human gut; feature: human-associated habitat; material: faeces | place: China | collected 2014 ...
GATCTTATTCGTGCCTTTCTGCACGCTCAAGCATGACAAACCCTTATCGGCGGCGGGAGTTAATTCTGCGGCGGTTCCGTTTACCGTTACGTTCCAGCCCTCATCGTACGGAACGCTCAGCAGCAGGTTGCCGTCATCCTTGGCGGTATATTCACCTTCGATCCTTCCGTCCCCAAAAACCGTCGGAACAAATTCACTCGTTTTAAGCTCGTTAATAATCTGCTCGAAAACGTCCAGATTGAGGGCGTAAAAGACCGGCTCATTGTCTTGGGGCATGTCTGTATAGCCCTCTGCGACTCCGATTGACACCGTATGCTGGCTCGGGGCGTCCGATGCATCCGCAATCTGGCGGATATTATTGTCGAATCTCCAGGCCTCGTTTTCGATCGTTCGCTGGTCGATGGTAAGGGTGACGGGCCAATAACTGCCGGCGGTCGCATCTTTGTTGATGTAGAGATATCCGATGGAGCTTGCCGGAAGAGTAACGCTCCATTGCTTTAAGCTATCGCTATTCTCCGTACTCGTGGCCTCGACCTTGGTATAGAGCTTGACCTCGCGGCCTAGGATTTTGCTGTAGAGGTCGTTCTGCTTTTCGAAGGGGTTCTCGCTCTTCAGCGTGCTGTTTTGGATATCGCTTGAGGCTGCGACGCCAATGCTGAGCGCATAGGGGTTCTCGTACACCGCGCTTGTGGGGTCGGCCTGATTCGTCTTGGATAAAACGTATCCCGCAGGCACGTTTTCAGGAATGGCATACTTGACTCCCAGTAGGGCATCGACGGCGAGAATGGGCTCAGCATAACGGGTCGAGAATTCGCCGACACTGCTGTATCCAAGGGAGTTGAGCAGTGCGATGGCCTGCGGGTTGTTGGCGGACGAATACGAGGACAGCTGGTTGTATCCAAGCGTCAAGCCTTCGTTGAGGGCGGCGCTATCGACACGCGTGGTCGTACGGTCAATGCGGTAGAACGACGCCGAAGTCTGGTCTTGAATAGCCGTGATCGTGTCGGTTGCGGTGGCGATATAGGCGCTGTTGGCTTCTTCGGAATAGCCTGTGTACAGCTGGTTCCACATAACATGGGCGTTGGCAAATAGTTCAATTGCCGTGAGTGCCAGGAGTGGCATGATGATGGCCGGACGATGGGCTCGACGTAATGTTGGCCGCTCTTGGAGTTTCTGCAGCGCGTATCCTGCGGCCCACAGCGCAAAGAAGCTCAGCAAAAAAGCCGTGCGCGAGTAGAAGCCATTGGGAACGCGCATGCCGCACCAGATGTACTCGAGCGGGCTCAAAACGGAGTTGGCGACCAGGATTATCGTGACGACGAGTGTTGCAATTCGCGTCTTGATTGAAACCGTGCGGTTAACCAGTAGGCTTACCGCGAGCAGCATCATGATGATGCCGCAATAGAACTGCGGTGTGCTTTCGTTGTTTACCCACATGCAGGGAAGAAAGCCCCTGATGAGCGACTTGAGGCTGGTTTTAAGTAGGGGGCCGAGTGCCAGAACAGGTCCGCCCTTGGACATGGCAAGGATGGTCGGCAAAAAGGTCCAGGCGGACAGAAGCAATCCAAGCGCGATAGCCCCGGCGAACCGCAGGGCCCGATCGAGCATGAGCTTCCAGCTAAATCCTTTTTCTGCAACATAATCGACAAATTCGACCAATACGAAGATGCAGAGGAACAGGATGCTGATGTAGGCCGTATACCAGCAGAACATGACATTGAGCGCCATTGCGATGACGAGTCGAATCATACGCTGCTTGCGAATGAGCTCGTGGCATCCGTAGGCGCAGATGGGCAGCAGGATGAGGCAATCGATCCAGAGTGGGTTGCGCAGGTTGCTGATGGTCCAGCTGCAAAACGTGAACGAGAGGGAAAGCAGGAATGCGGCGGGCTTGGACAGGTCAAAGCGCTTTTGCACATACCAAGCGCTGCTGATGTGGATGCAGCCCAGTTTGAGCGCGGTTATGGCAAATACGAAGAGCGTCAGCTTGTCTGCGGGAAACAGCACGCAGAGCAGGTTGAAGGGGCTGGCGAGGTAGTAGCTATAGAGCCCCCATGTGTTCATGCCGAGTCCCTGCGAGAAGGAATAGCGAAGGTTTGCCTCGCCTAAAAGGACGCGGCGAAACCACGCGAAGAAGTCGATGTATTGGTATTTGAGATCGTTGGTGAGAAACGAGTTGTCGCCAAGGGGGTAGACATGCCCCGCCGCTGCAAGTGCGACAAAGAGTGCGACGGAAAACGTGAAGCAGGCGGCGTAGAACGCCACATTCTTGAGCGTGCTGTTATTGGGCTGTGTCATCAGATTCCTCGTTGGACTCTCGGATGATATAGATGGGGCGGCGCTTGGCCTCCAAGTAGGCTTTTGCCAGGTACTCGCCAATGATTCCCAGACACAGGAGCTGCATACCGCCAAACAGCGTAATGAGGCAGGCAAGGGAGGGCTATCCGCCTACGGGGTCGCCCCAAACAAGCGTTTTGACCAGGATGACGATAAATCCTAGGATGGCGATGAGGCAGAAGACGATACCCGTGAGGGCGGCGAGGGAGAGTGGCGCCGTGGAAAACGCGACGATGCCGTCGATGGAATAGAGGAGCAGCGACCAAAAGCTCCATTTGGTCTCGCCGGCCACGCGGTTGACGTTTACGTAGGGGAGCCATTTGGTCTTGAAGCCGACCCAGCCGTAAATGCCCTTGGAGAATCGGTTGTATTCGCCCATGGAGATGATGGCGTTGACCATAGGTCGCTTCATGAGCCTAAAATCGCGTGCTCCGTCGACGATGTCGGCCTTTGAAATGCGGTTGATGATCTTGTAGAACATACGGGCACAGAACGACCTGATAGGAGGCTCGCCCTCGCGGGTGGTCCTGCGTGTGGCGACGTTGTCGTAGTCTTCGGTTTGCAGAATCTGGTACATCTGCGGCAGGAGCGAGGGCGGGTCCTGCATGTCGGCGTCCATGGTGGCGACATAGTCGCCCTTTGCGTGCTGGAGTCCGGCGAGTAGCGCCGCCTCCTTGCCAAAGTTGCGCGAGAAAGAGTGCCAGCGGATGGCGTATGGGTGCGCCGCCGCAGCTTCTGCTTTCATGACGGCGAGCGTTTTGTCTGCCGAACCATCGTCGATGAGGACGGCTTCAAAGGAGATGCCGGGGTCTTGTTGGGTCATGATGCGAACGACGCCATCGAGCTCTTTGAGAAAGATCGGAAGTGATTCCTGCTCGTTGTAGCACGGCACGACGATGGAGATGAGCGGCATGGTGGTTTACCTCTCGCTTTGCTTGGAAGTAGGGTGGCCGGGCTGGTCGTCGTAGGCGTATTTGCTGTACACGTTGACCTCCCACTGCTTTTTTTCGACCTTTGCCACGGAATCGAGGATGAATCCGGTCGCGAGGCTCAGACCGCACAGGAACATAAATGAGGCGGCGAGCATGGCAGTGGGGAAGCGCGGGACCAGGCCGGTCTGAAAGTACTCAACAAAGATAGGAATGCCCAAAGCCAGGCCGATAATTGCGAATAGAAGCGCGACGAGGCTGAAGAACTTCAGCGGGCGGTAGTCCTTGAACAACGTGCCGATCATCGCGACGACTTTAATGCCGTCGCTCACGGTATTGAGCTTGGACTCGGAACCCTCGGGACGGTCGCGGTACTCGATGGGCACATCTTTGATGCGCCAGCGGTGGTCGACGGCGTGGATTGAGAGCTCGGTTTCGATCTGGAATCCCTCGGAAAGCACGGGGAAGGTTTTGATGAAAGGACGGCTCATGGCGCGGTAGCCGGTCATGACGTCATCGAAGCTGTAGCCATAGATCCACTTGATCATGGCGCGGACCAGATTGTTGCCAAAGCCATGGAAGGCGCGCTTGTTCTCCTCGGAGTAGGTGCCGTTGGAAAGACGGTCGCCTACGGTCATATCGGCCGTGCCGTTAAGGATGGGCTCGCAGAGGGTTTTGGCCGCCTCGGCGGGGTAGGTGTCGTCTCCGTCGACCATCAGGTAGCAATCGGCGTCGATATCGCGAAACATCTGGCGGCACACGTTGCCCTTTCCCTGGCGGGGCTCAAAGCGGACCGTGGCGCCGTGCTCGGTAGCGATGCGTGAGGTATCGTCCGATGAGTTGTTGTCATAGACATAGACCGTCGCTTGCGGAAGCTCGCGGTGAAAGTCGTCGATGACCTTACCAATCGTGAGCGCTTCGTTGTAGCAAGGGATGATGACGGCGATGGATTCAGAATTCACTCAATGCTCCTTATATATTCAATCCCTGAAAGTATAGCCGTTTGGGCTTGGCATCCTAAGATGTGGGTTAGTTCTCCAGTTTTGTTGCGCGTATCGTTTGCATGGCCGTCGGGTCTATACTGTTCGTTTGTCAACGATTACGAGTAAAGGAGTTGCATCCGTGTCGGATCAGACAAAGCAACAAGAAACTCGCAGTCTGCCTGCGACGTTTGCTAAGAACGAATTTGAGAAGGACGCGTTTATCCTTCGTCAGCTCGTTACCAAGGATTTTAAGATCAAGTATCGCCGCAGCGTTCTGGGCGTCGCATGGTCGGTGCTCAACCCGCTGCTGATGATGATTGTCATGGCCATCGTGTTCTCGACGATTTTTGGCCAGGGCCGCAATGGCTCAATGACGCCCGAGATGTACCCGCTGTACTTGATCGTGGGTAACGTTACCTTTGCCGTCATGTCCGAGTCTACGAACCAGGCCCTGACGTCGATCGTGGGTGCTGCCCCTCTGCTCAAGAAGGTTAAGGTGCACCGCTGGGTCTTCCCGGTGCAGAAGGTGCTCTTCTCGCTGGTCAACTTTGCCTTCTCGCTGGTCGCCGTCGCCATCGTTATGCTGTGGTTCCGCGTTATGCCTTCTTGGCACCTGATTCTGCTGCCGGTTTGCCTGCTGCTGCTTATGTGCTTCTGCATGGGCCTGGGCATGATGCTCTCTGCCCTTACGGTCTTTTTCCGCGACGTTATGCATCTGTGGAGCGTCGTCATTACGGCTTGGACTTATATTACGCCCATCTTCTGGACGACTGACTATATTGCGCAAATGCCGCATCTCGTGCGTATCTTGATGTATGCGAACCCCATGTACAACTATCTGCAGTTTATGCGTGATATCTTCTTGTTCCAGACTACGCCCTCGCTTATGACGTTTGGTATGTGCGCCGCTTGGGCGGTCCTTGCGCTTGTTATTGGCTACACCGTGTTCCATAAGTCCGAGCGCAAGTTCATCCTCTACATCTAAGGAGTGCTGTGATGACTGAATCTGTTGTTGATTACAGCGAGCAGCCTCTGGCTGTCGAGGTCGACGACGTCACCATGATCTTTAACATGGCGTCCGAGTCGCTGACCAACCTCAAGGAGTACTTCATCAAGCTCGCCAAGCACGAGCTGTTCTTTGAGGAGTTTAGGGCGCTTAAGCACATCTCGTTCGAGATTCATCGCGGCGAAGTTGTCGGTCTGGTTGGCACCAATGGTTCCGGCAAGTCTACGATGCTCAAGATTATCGCTGGCGTGCTTGAGCCTAGCGAGGGCAGCGTTAAGGTACACGGTAACATCGCGCCGTTGATTGAGCTTGGTGCCGGCTTTGACCCCGAGCTGACCGCCCGCGAGAACATCTATCTGAACGGCGCCCTGCTCGGCTATACCAAGGAGTTCATCGACGCCAACTTTGACGGCATGATCGAGTTCGCTGAGCTGCAGAACTTTGTCGACATGCCGCTCAAGAACTTCTCCTCGGGTATGGTGGCGCGTATTGCCTTTGCAATTGCGACGATTACCGAGCCCGATATTCTGATCGTTGACGAGACACTGTCCGTCGGTGATGTGTTCTTCCAGCAGAAGTGCGAGGCCCGCATCCAGCACTTTATCCAGAGCGGCGACGTGACGGTTCTGTTCGTTTCGCACTCCATGGAGCAGGTTGAACGCATCTGCCAGCGTGCCGTTTGGATTGAGAAGGGTGACCTTCGCATGGACGGCCCGGTCGATGAGGTCTGCAAGGCGTACCGCGAGCAGTTCAACTAGGTTATAATTACTTGCGCCTGACAGGCTTGCGCTTGCTTGGGCGTGCGGTTATATGCTCCATTAGCTCAGTTGGATAGAGCAGGGGACTTCTAATCCCAAGGTCGACGGTTCGAATCCGCCATGGAGCACCATCGTTTATTAAGCCCGGACCGCTTGGTGGTCTGGGCTTTTTTCATGGACTCTTAGATGATTCTAAGGGCTCGTTATTTCGCCTTCAGACACTCGGGTAAGACGCTTGCAACTGCATCCATTGCTTGCGGCTTTAGGTACTGTTGGTTGAGTCGTGCCTTTCTATAGGCGTAGCGAGTATCTGCCGAGTATTTGACCAACACATCGGTGAAGAATCGCTCCCAGCTCAGGTAGTCGCGGCTTTCGATGTAGTTCGATGGATCCTCAAGAATCTTTGGGATATCGTTGCTGGGGATAAGGCCAGATCGCAGAAGCGTCCACTCAAACGATTCTGGAAGAAACAGACGAACGTTCTTGTAAACGCGCTGCCCCAGCACCTTTTCGATGTAGGGGCCAAACGCTGCGCCATCTCCTATGGCGAGGACGTTTTGCTCGGGACATTCGTGAATCGTTCGCTTTAGATTTGCTACGCCGGTGGCGGTATAGCAGGGGATTCCCAGCCGATTGCACAGAGCGCTGTAGAATTGATATCCCGACTTACTGTCCTCGACAACTACGGCGTCGGGTATTTCGAATCCAACATTTAGATCCTGATACAACATGCTTGCCGTGTGGTCATATAGCGGCTTGGTCACCGAGTAGAAGCGTCTGTCGCTCTTGCGGCCATTAATTGTCTTGCTTGTGGTGTTGACTAGCTTTAGGATCTCGTCGACGCTGTAGGGGAGTTCGTTGGCGTCGCGACGAGATATCAGAACAAAATAGTTGGACGAGCCGTTTAAGGCTTTGGCGAAGTCCTTTGAGTAGATAAACTCGTTGCCTTCATCTAGAAAGACGATCGAATCTTCGATGATTGACAGCTCGCGCTCCCAGCGTCTGCCGGAAAGCGTTTCGCAGGGCACGTCGCAGCTGAGCATAACGCCGCTTTCCGGTCCTCGGTCGTTGTAGTCGCGAATCATCGAGATGAGCGTCGTTTTGCCCGTGCCGCTGTTGCCGCGTATAAAGGAAATATTGCGCTTAAACGTGAGTGTGTATTTGACCTTTGCACGCTCGACGACAACGGTATGTGTTCCCTTCATTACTCATCAACATCCAAAAAGTCATTTGTGGCGCCGACAAACTCCCGCATGTTTTTGACGATGCGGCCATCGTTTTCAATGCGGATTTCAAAGTTTTTCCAGGGGAACTTCATGATGTGGTATAAGGTCACCAGCACATCCTGCTCTTTGCCGATCTTGAGTAGCCAGCGGGCACAGTTGTCTCCGCAGGTGGATGCGTTGAACACCATATTTGGGAGATTGCGCACTAGCAGCAGCGTCTTAACGCCGCCGGACAGTTCGAATGGGGTGATCGAGCCCAGCTGTTTGCTTACGATGTTGTGGGGACCGATGAGCTCTGATCCGTCCACGCTTTTAATAATCTGTGCGGCCATAGGGTCTTCGAACCATGAGTCCAAGTATGAGTTCCTAAAATAGGTTTCGGTATCGTAGATGGAACCGGGGTAATCCCCCAGATGGATGCTTAACATGCGCGTCTCCAGACGTTGTGTGACTGCAATGATTATATGCCAGTAATAAAGTGCCGCCAGTAGCGAGGTTGCTGCTGTCGGCACTGGCATTATTAGCGTGTGAATCGCGTTGATGGATTTGCTCGCGAGGCTACTTTTCGATACGCTCCCTCAGCAGCTTCAGAGCGTGAGCGTAGCCCTGCAGGCCCTCGCCGGTGATGGTGGCGAAGCAGGCTAGGCGCGCATAGCTCACTTGGCGGAAGTCCTCGCGCGTCTCGACGGCGCTGATGTGTACCTCGACGGCAGGGATGGCGACGGCCTTGAGGGCGTCGAGGATCGCGACGCTCGTGTGCGTGTAAGCTGCCGGGTTGATGACGATGCCGTCGACCTTGCCGTAGGCCTCTTGGATCTTGTCGACGATGCTGCCCTCGTGGTTGGACTGGAAGACCTCGACCTCGTCGAAGCCCTGTGCAGCGCCCGCTTCCTGGCAGATCTGCACTAGGCGGTCGTAGTTGTCGCTGCCATAGATGCCCGGCTCGCGAATGCCGAGCATGTTGAGGTTGGGGCCGTTGATGACGAGTGCTTTCATGGTTGCTTCCTTTGCGATTGGAAAACCACCACAAAGGTGCCTGTCCCCTTTGTGGTGGTTTTGGTTAGAGAGCGGGTGGGAGGGTGTCGAGGAGGGCTTGGGCGGTGTTGGCGGCGCAGTCGCGTGAGTCGATGATGTAGTCGGCCCAGGAGCGGTAGCGCGGCATGCGCTGCTCGGCGAGCTTGTCGATGCCATCGCGCGCCGTGATGGGGCGGCCCTTGTGGGCGAGCTCGTCGAGCTTGCGATTGAGCATCACAATCTGGCTGTTCTGGTGCAGCAGCGGGTAGTTCTCGTCGCGCGTGACCACGCCGCCGCCGGTGGAAAGCACCAGGCCGCTGCGCTTGGAGATGTCGGCCAGCGCCGCCGTCTCCTGTTCGCGGAACGCCGCCTCGCCGCGCTCGACGATAAAGTCGGCGCAGGGCATGCCCAGGCGCTCCTCGAGGGCGCGATCCAGATCGATGTGCTCTCGCCCCGTGAGCAGGGCAATCTGCTCGCCCACACGGGTCTTGCCCGAGCCCGGCATACCGATCAGCGCGATGTTCTGTTCGCGGCGAGAAAGACGTTCCGTCACGTCCAGGATGCGCTCGCGCGGGGTGACCTTGCCGGTGTAGCGCTCGACGGCTTGCGCCGCCTGGGCTACAAGCATCAGCAGGCCGCCGATGCAGGGGATGCCGCGGCGCTCGGCCTCGAGCATCAGACCCGTGCGGGCAGGGTTGTAGACAATGTCGATGACGCCCTCGAGCGCATCGAGGCCTTCGAGCGTGCAGGGAGCGTCGGGGCAGTGGGGGAACATGCCGGCAGGCGTGCAGTTGACGAGCAACGCGGCGTCGGACTGCTGCGAGATATTGTCGTAGTTGACCTCGCTCGTGCGGCCCACGGGCACGACGGTGGCGCCCAGATCGCCGAGCACCATACTGGCCGTAGTACCCGCGCCGCCGGTGGCTCCGAGCACGAGAGCCTTCTTGCCGGCAACATCAACCCCCAGCTCCTCGACCAGGCACTGAAAACCGAAGTAGTCGGTGTTGTCGCCACGCAGACGGCCGTCGAGCAGGCGCGTGATGGTGTTGACGTTGCCCATGCGCTCGGCCAGGGGACTCAGCTCATCCAGGTATTCCATGACGGCGCGTTTGTAGGGGATGGTCACGTTGGCGCCCTCCCATTCGTTGCCCGTCATAAAGGCCTCGAGGTCCTCGGGCTCGCGCTCAAATCGCACGTACTCGAGCCCCGCGAGCTCCTTGTAGATGGTCGGGGTGTAGCTGTGGCCCAGCACGCGGCCCAGCACGCCGTAGGGGCGGGTTGCGGCGGCATCGGTCATCTAGAGCACCTCCGTGTAGCTGCCAAAGTAGGTAAAGCTCTCGCACACGTCGTCGATGGAATCGAGCAGGTCGTCGAGGGCCCTGCTGCCAAAGGGGCAGTCCAGGTCAAAGTAGAACATAAACTCAAAGTCGCGGCCGGGGATGGGACGGCTCTCGAGCTTGATGAGGTTGATGTTGAGGGCGTAGAAGCGCTCGAGCACGCGGTAGAGTGCGCCCGGCTCGTTGGTCGTGGTGATCATGAGCGAGGTGCGGTTGGCACCGGGATAGACACGCGGCTCGCGGCTGATGACGACAAAGCGCGTGTAGTTGTTGTCCGAGTCCTGGATGTTGGGCTCCAGTATCTCCAGGCCATACAGCGCGGCGCAGCTGCGCGAGGCGATGGCGGCGACGTCGGCGCGCTCGGAGTTGGCAACCATCTCGGCCGACATGGCGGTGTTGGGGTACTTGGTGGCGTGCAGGTTTCGGTTCTCGATATAGCCGGCGCACTGGGCAATGGCTTGGCCGTGGCTGTAAACCTCGCGCACGTCTGAGAGCTTGGTGCCGGGCTTGACGAGCAGATTGTGGTCGATCTTGAGGCGCAGCGAGCGCACGATATGGAAGTCGAACTGGGCGAGCAGGTCGTAGACGGCGTTGACGGAACCTGCGGTGGAGTTTTCGATGGGCAGTACGCCAAACTCGCAGAAGCCGTCGCGCACGGCGCGCATAACGCCCTCAAAGGTCTCGAAGAACGCGATATCGGGCACATCGAAGAGCTTACACGCGGCGATCTGGCTGTAAGCGCCCTCGACGCCCTGGCAGGCGACGCTAGCCGTCTGGGGGAAGGGTGTGTTAAAGGGTGATTCCGTGGCATGGGCCTTTTGCGAGACGGTGATGCCCTTGAGCTCGTTGATGTAGCGCTGCTGCTCGGCCTTGCTCATGCTCATGAGGAGACGGAACAAGGCGATGGTTTGGGCCTCGTAGCGTTCGGGCACGCGGCCGGCGAGGTTGTTGAGCTTGGAGCGTTCGCGGGCGGGGTCGAAGACGGCCTTGCCCATCTCGATTTTTGACTTGGCGACCTCGGTGGCAATGTCCATGCGCTCGATAAAGCTGTTGAGGAGCGCAGTATCGATGCCATCGATGGCCTGGCGGATGTCAGCAAGGTCCATGGAGACCCCTTTCACGTGTCGGGGGATGTTGAGGGGTGGGTAGTTAGCGCTGGGCGGCGTCTTCGAGGAGGGCGTCCCAGATGGCGAGGGCGGCTGCTGCTTCGGCTACGGGGACGGCGCGCGGGACGATGCAGGGATCGTGGCGGCCGTGGACCGAGAGCTCGGCATTTTCCATAGCGTCCATGTCCACGGTCTGCTGCTCGCGACCGATTGAGGGCGTCGGCTTTACAGCCATACGCCACATGACAGGCGCACCCGTGGAAATGCCGCCCAGGATGCCGCCAGCGTTGTTGGACTCGACCTCGATCTCGCCCGTCTCGGCATCGATGCGATACGGGTCGTTGTTCTCGCTGCCGCGCATGGCGGCCACGGCAAAGCCCATGCCAAACTCAACGCCCTTTACGGCGGGAATGCCAAAGGCGATCTGCGCGATGCGGTTTTCGATGCCATTAAACATGGGGTCGCCGATGCCCGCGGGAAGCCCATAGATGCCGCACTCCACGATACCGCCGATGCTGTCGAGCTCATCGCGCGCGGCTAGGATCTCCTCACGCATGCGGCCGGCTGCGGCGGCGTCAATGCACGGCAGATCGTTCGTAAGGATCGCCTTGCGGTCGGCCTCGCGATAGACCATATCGTCCATCGGCAGGTCGGAGATGCCGCCGATCTGCGCCACATGCGCCATCACTTTAATGCCGCAGGCCTCGAGTGCCTGCAGCGCAATGCCGCCGGCGATGCACAGGGGTGCCGTTAGGCGGCCGGAGAAATGCCCGCCGCCGGCGACATCGTGCATGTTGTGATACTTCACGCGCGCAGGGAAGTCCGCATGTCCCGGACGGGGCTTGCGGCGCAGCTCGGAGTAATCCTTGGAGCGCGTGTTGGTGTTCTCGATAATCGCGGCAATGGGCGCGCCGGTGGTGTGCCCATCGACCACGCCGGCGATGATTTGGGCGGCGTCGGCCTCGCGGCGCTTGGTCGCGGTCTCGTCGCGACCGGGGGCGCGACGGTTCAAAAAGGCCTGCAGCGCTTCTTGGTCAACGGCGATGCCCGCCGGAATGCCATCGAGGGAGCAGCCGATGGCGGGGGAGTGCGACTGGCCGAAGATGCTTAAGTGCAAGACGTTGCCAAAGGTCGAGGACATGCTATTCCTCCTCGAGCGTGACCTTGCCGCCCAGCAGGCGGTAGTGGTCGAAGAAATCGGGATAGGACTTGTTGACGGCCTCGGCGCCGTGGATCACGACCTCGCCGGTGGCGCGGCTCGCGGCGATAGCGGCCATCATGGCGATGCGATGGTCGTTGTGCGAATCGACCTCGCCGCCGGTGAAGGCGTCGACGCCCTTGATGATGAGATCGTCGCCGGCAATACGCACCTGCGCACCCAGCGCGCAGAGCTCGCGGGTGGTGGTGGCCAGACGGTCGGATTCCTTGATGCGCAGACGGGCGCAATCGCGAATAAAGGTGCGGCCCTGTGCCAACGAGGCCACGGCCGAGATGACGGGCACCAGGTCCGGAATGTCGTGGGCACTCATCTCAAAGCCGGCGAGCTTGTCGGACTGCACGGTGGCGGCGTTGGTGGAGCGCACGATGCGGGCGCCAAAGCGCGAAAGCGCGGCAAGCACGTTACGGTCGCCCTGTGCGGAGCTTAGCGACACGCCCTCGACGGTGATTGGGTCGGTGCCGATGGCACCGGCGCACAGCCAAAAGGCGGCGTTGGACCAGTCGCCCTCGACAGCAACGCTGCCGGGCGTGCGGTACGAGCCGCTGCTCACGCGGAAGTTCGTGACCTCGGGCTGGCCGTCCTTGGCCGGAATACGCTCGACGTTGACCTCGACGCCAAAGGCCTTCATGGCCTGGATCGTCAGGTTGATGTAGGGACGGCTCTCAATGAGGCCGGTTACCTGCACGCAGGAGGGCTGGGCCAGCAGCGGGGCTGCCAGCAGCAGGCCCGAGATGTACTGCGAGCTCACGTTGCCCGGAAGCACAAAGGTGCCCGGGCGCATGCGGCCGCTCGTCTTGAGCGGAAAACCGCCCAGACCCTGTAGGTCGCAGCCGGCGGCGATGATCTCGTCCGAGAGCGGGGAGAGCGGGCGGGCGCCCAGGCGGCCCTGGCCTACGAAGGTGGCATCCGCACCCAGCGCGCAGGCGACAGGCAGCATAAAGCGCAGCGTGGAGCCACTTTCACCGCAGTCAAGCGTGCCGCCGGCAAGGGCCTTGAGCAGGCCAAACTCAACACTCTTCATGGTGGGGTGGACCTGGAAGCCGTCCTCGACGGTCTCGATGCGAGCACCCAGTGCCGTAAGGCAGCGCACCGTGGCCTCGATGTCGGCGCAGGTGGTGTTGCAGGTGACGTGCGTCTCGCCGTTGGCAAGCGCAGCGCAGATGATGAGGCGATGCGCCATCGACTTGGACGCGATGGCGGGAACGGTGCCCTTGAGCGGGGACGGGGTGATGCGGGCTAGCATGCGGATGCGTCTCCCTTCTGGCCGAGGCCCTCGGCAATGAGTTCGTGGAAAGTGGAAAGTGGCGTGCGGTCGATGCTGCAGCGGCCAATGCCGTGCGGAATCACCAGGTCGATGGTGTCGCCCGCGCGCTTCTTGTCGTGGAGCGCTTCGGCAAAGACGGCATCGGCATCTAGGCCGCAGCGGGTCTTGAGGCCATGGCGGGCGCAGAGCTCCTCAATACGACCGGGCAGCGCAGCATCGCAGACGCCGTGCAGGGCCGCGGCGCGCGTGATGATACCCATGCCGATCGACACGCAGTTGCCGTGTCCGAGCTCAAAGTGCTCGCAGGCCTCGACGGCGTGTCCGGCGCTGTGTCCAAAGTTGAGGAGCTTGCGCTGGTTGGTTTCGCGCTCGTCGGCGACGACCACGGCGCGCTTGATGTCGATATTGCGGGCGATGATGAGCGCTACGCGGGCCACATCGCGGTTGAGCAGCTCCAGCGTGAGCGGGGTCTTCTCCAGCTCGGCGAAAAGCTCCGGATCGGCGATCACGGCGTGCTTGACGACCTCGCCGCAACCGTCGGCGAACTGCTCGGGCGTGAGGGTGGCCAGGCACCCCACGTCGGCGATAACCACGCTCGGCTGCCAAAAGGCGCCGGCCAAGTTCTTGCCGGCAGCCAGGTCGATGGCGGTCTTGCCTCCCACCGACGAATCCACCATGGCGAGCAGGCTCGTGGGGATCTGCACAAACTTGCAGCCGCGCATGTAGGTGGCGGCCACAAAGCCCGCCACGTCGCCCACGACACCACCGCCGAGTGCCACGATCACGTCGGAGCGCGAAAGCTCGTGCTCGGCCACAAACTCCAAAATGGCAACATAGGTTTCGGCGCGCTTATGGGCCTCGCCGGCCTCGAAGGTGCAGATGCTCACCTCGTAGCCTGACGCCTCCAGGCTCTGCTTAACGGGCATCTGGTAGAGCGGGCCCACGTTGGTGTCCGTCACGATGACGGCCTTGGTGCCGCCGGCAGTGGCGCGCACGAGCGGTCCCGCCTGCTCCAGCAAAAACGTTCCAACATGCACCTGGTAGGGGCGTGCGGTGTCGATATCGATGGTAATCGCCATAAGCTTCGGTCCTTTCGACCTGGCGTGATAGGTGGTCTAGTGGGAGGCCTCGTCGTCGAGTGCGCGCTTAATTCGGTCGCCCTCGGCAAGGAGATTCTCCAGATAGCGCTGGTCGCGGTCCTTGAGCGCGCGGCTGTAGGCGCCAAGCGATTCGATCAGATGGTCGATCTCGAAGGCGAGCGCATTGGCGTCGTCGATCATGAGCTCGGACCACATCTGCGGATTGAGGTGCGCCACGCGGGTGAGGTCGCGGTAGCTGCCGGCCGAAAAGCCGTGGTGGACCTGAGCGGTCGGGCTCTTAACATAGGCGTTGGAGACGACGTGCGCGAGCTGGCTCGTAAAGGCGATGACGCGGTCGTGCTCGGCGGCGCTGGTCACGCTGAACTTGCCAAAGCCCAAGGGGCGTACCATCTCGCGCACCTGGCCCAAAAGCTCCAGTTTGAGCGCATCGTCCACCGCGGGCGGTACGAGCACGAGCGGGGCGCCCTGGAACAGGTCGGCGCGGGAGTGCGCATAGCCCGAGTACTGCGTGCCCGCCATGGGGTGCGCGCCCACAAAGTAAAAGCCGTGCTCGCGGGCAAGCTCAAAGGCGCGCTCGCACACGATGCCCTTGACGCCCACCGTGTCGATCACCACGGGGCCCATGATGGCCTCGGTGTCGGTGGCGTCGGCGAGCGCCTGGGCGTGCGCCTCGAGCCACTCGATGCATGCCTCGGGATAGCAGGCAAGGACGATGATGTCGCATTCGCCGAGCGTCTTGTCGTTAAGCTCTCCGGCGACAGTGCCCATGCTGGCGGCCGTCATGACATCGTCATCGGGGTCCCAGGCCAGCACGCGGACGCCCGCCTGCGCATAGCCGCGGGCAAAGCTGCCGCCGATGAGGCCCAGGCCGACGATGCCGGCGCACTTGGGGCCGCCATGGTTAACGCGCGCGTTTCTCACTGTACCCATGGGCTACTCCATGGTCTCTTGGCAGACGACCTCGCGGATGGCGCGGATGCGGCGCATGGTGTCGTCGAACTGGTCGGGGGTGAGGGCCTGAGCGCCGTCGGACCATGCGCGGCTCGGCTCGTCGTGGACCTCGATCTCCAGGCCGTTGACGCCGCAGGCGGTCGCGGCGAGCGCCATGGGCTCAACGTAGCGGGTGTAGCCGGTGGCGTGGCTGGGGTCGGCGACGACGGGCAGGTGCGACAGGTGGTGCAGCACCGGCACGGCATTGAGGTCGAAGGTGTTGCGGGTGCGGGTCTCGAAGGTGCGGATGCCGCGCTCGCACAGGATGACGTTGTCGTTGCCCTCGCTCATGATGTACTCGGCGGCCATGAGCAGCTCATCGATCGTGCCGGACATGCCGCGCTTAAGCAAGATCGGAGTCTTGGTCTTGCCGACCTCTTTAAGCAGGGGGAAGTTCTGGGCGTTGCGGGCGCCGATCTGCATGACGTCGATCTTCTTGTCCAGGAAGACCTGCACGTCGCGCGGGTCCATGATCTCGGTGACGATCGGCATGTCGAGCTCGGCAGACGCCTCGCACAGCAGGTCCAGACCGGCGGGGCCCATGCCCTGGTAGGCGTACGGGGAAGTGCGGGGCTTGTAGGCACCGCCGCGCAGCATCGTGGCGCCGGCGGCCTTCACGCGGCGTGCGATGCGGATGAGGTTCTCGCCCTCGACGGAGCACGGGCCGGCGATGACCTGGAACTGATCGCCGCCGATCTTGACGCCGTGGCCGCAGTCGATGACGGAGTCCTCGGGGTGGAACTTGCGGTTGGCGCGCTTGAACGGCTCGGAGACGCGCTGCACGCGCTCGACGACATCCATGGACTCGAGCAGGAACGGGTCGATCTTGGTCGTATCGCCCACCAGGCCGATGATCGTCTCATTCTCGCCGCGCGAGACATCGGTCTTCAGGCCCTTTTTCTCAATCCAGCTGACGATATGGCTGACGGCTTCGTCGCTGGCGCTCTGCTTTAAAATTGCAATCATGGTGTGCCTCTCACCTCGATGGATAACTTTTGCAAAAACGGCCCGCATCGCGAGCCGTGTATATATGGTGCATGAGAGTTTATACTATCTGACTCGCTTTTGCCTTCTAAAGTGGGCCGTTGCGCCGCGTCTTCCTCGGAATTGCAAAGCTTTTTCTTTTATTTTGATAGCCCGTGGTGCACTTGGGTATAATGCCAAACGTTGGCCCTATTAGCTCAGGGGATTAGAGCGTCTGCCTCCGGAGCAGAAGGCCGTTGGTTCGAATCCAACATGGGGCACCATCGAACGTGAGACCGTCCGAACCTCGCATGGTCCGGGCGGTTTTTCTTATACCGACGCGACGTGATGGGACGTGGTATGGCAGCAACGGATATCGAGCGCGGACTCTCGACCGCCGAGGTCGAGGAGCGCATCGCCGCCGGTAAGATCAACCGCAACATGGAGCTCAAGACCAAGTCGGTCAAAGAGCTCATCATCGAGAACCTCTGCACGCTGTTCAATTTGATCAACGTGATCTTGGCGTTCCTGGTCATTTTGACCGGGTCGTTTAAGAACCTGACGTTTTTGTTCGTGGTGTTTCTCAATACCGCCATCGGTGTCATCCAGTCCATGCGCTCTAAGAAGATGGTCGATAAGCTCACGCTGCTGACCTCCAAGAAGGCCATCGCGGTGCGCGACGGCTCCGAGGTGGAGCTCGACCTGGACCAGATCGTGCTCGACGACATCATCCGCCTGGGGCGCGGCGACCAGATCCCCGCTGACGCCGTGGTGGTTTCGGGCGAGGCGCTCGTGAACGAGAGCCTGCTGACGGGCGAGAGCGATCTTATTAAGAAACAGCCCGGTTCCGAGCTCATGAGCGGCAGCTTTATCGACTCGGGTCTGCTGCGCGCCCGCGTGATCCATGTCGGCGCCGACAACTACGTGGCCAAAATTAATAACGAGGCCAAGTACGTCAAAAAGGTCAATTCCGAGATCATGAACGCGCTTAACGCCATCGTGCGCTTTGCGAGCATCATCATGATCCCGCTCGGTTTGGCGTTGTTTGCCTCGAGCGTGAGCGAGCTGTGGGATGCCGCGGGAACCCCGGGCGATAGCGCGCTTTCGTGGTGCTTCTCCGAGCTGCTGGCCGGCCGCGTGCCCTCGTCGGCGCTGCTGTCCACGGTGGGCGCTCTGCTGGGCATGATCCCGCAAGGCCTGGTGCTGCTGACCTCGTCGGTGCTCGCCATCGTCACGGTGCGCCTGGCCCGCCGCAAGGTGCTGGCGCAGCAGCTCTACTGCATCGAGACGCTCGCGCGCGTCGACGTGCTGTGCCTGGACAAGACGGGCACCATCACGTCGGGTCGCATGGAGGTCGAGGGTACCTATCCGCTACCGGTCGAGGGTATGGGTGTGGGGGAGAGCGACGCCGCCGTTCCCGTCGATACCACGGTGCTCGATTTTGCGCTGGCTAACGTGGCGCGTGCGACCTCGGCCGATGCCAACGAGACCTGCCAGGCGCTGCTCAACTATTACGCCGATCGCCCGGTCGAGGTGTCTGAGCCGCTGTCGGTCATTCCGTTCTCGTCCTCCAAAAAGTGGAGTGGTGCCTCGTTTGCGCAGGGCTCCTATGTGATGGGTGCGGCGCAGTTTGTGCTCTCTGATCGTGCGTTTGCCCAGGTCGAGAACCGTGTCGCCGAGCTTGCCGATACCTGCCGCGTGCTCGTGGTGGCGCGCGTGGACGGCTTTACGCCCGATGGCGATATGGTGGGCGAGGCCGAGCCCGTGGGCTTTGTGACCATCCGCGACGAGATTCGTACCTCGGCGGCCGAGACCATCGGCTACTTTAACGAGCAGGGCGTGACCCTTAACGTGATCAGTGGCGACGACCCGCGTACGGTGTCGTCGATCGCGCGCGTGGTGGGCGTGCCGGGGGCGGACGCTTATGTGGACGCCACGACGCTCGATACGCCGGCCAAGCTCGATGCCGCAGTGGACCGCTACCATGTTTTTGGTCGTGTGACCCCGCAGCAGAAGCGCGAGCTCGTGCAGGCACTCAAGCGCCGCGAGCACACCGTGGCCATGACGGGCGACGGCGTCAACGACGTGCTGGCGCTCAAGGAGGCCGACTGTTCCGTCGCCATGGCGGCCGGCTCCGATGCCGCGCGTAACGTTGCTGAGATCGTACTCGTCGACAACGATTTTGCCTCGATGCCCGCCGTGGTGGCCGAGGGCCGTCGCTCCATCAACAACCTGCAGCGTTCGGCTTCGCTGTTCTTGACCAAGACGCTGTTCTCGATGGGCCTGGCGGCGCTGTGCATCGCGCTGCCGCCGTACCCTTTCGAGCCGATTCAGATGACGCTCATCAACTTCTTCTGCATCGGCGCGCCGGGCTTTGTGTTGGGCCTGGAGCCCAACAATGCTCGCGTGAAGGGGTCGTTCCTGACGAACGTGCTCAAGCGGGCACTGCCGGCGTCGATTGCGGTCATTTTGGCCGCGGCGCTCGATATCTTTGTGGCGCGCGTGTTTGGCTTTAACCAGCTCACGCTGTCTACGATGTGCCTGCTTACGTCGTGCGCGGCGAGCGTCAGCCTGATCTGGCGTATCTCGCAGCCCCTCACGCCCTTGCGTGTGGCGCTCTTTGTGTTTGTAGTCGTCGGCATCCTGACGGGCGTTATCGGATTCCCGAAGCTGCTGTCTATTGCCAACCTGTCGATGGGCCAGATGGTTATCTTGGCTGTCATCGTGGTCATTACCTGCTCGGTGTTCTTTAAGCTCGCCACGATGATGGATTCGCTCAAGCCGCGTCGTCGTCATGCCGCAACTGGTTTTGGCCGCGGTGTGCGCGTTCGCTTGGGTCGCGGTGGCGGCAAGGTGAGCTCGACGGGTTCGACGGCCGAGCGTTTTGCCAAGCGCGTCGCCGCCGACATGGCGCAGCGCCGCGAAGCTCGCACCGTTCGCGAGGCCGAGGCCCGCGCACTCGAGGGCGTGGCCCAGGCCCAGCCCAAGAAAAAGAAGGGTAGCGGCGCCAAGCGCTCCCGCGTGACCAAGTCCGCCCAAGGCATCAAAGTCTCGATGCCAAGCAAAAAGAAGAAATAACTACGCGCCCTGGCGATGTTGAATTGGTGCCTTGCTCCTGTGGGGCCGTGGCGATGTTATGCTCTAACCTCGATTGTTTGAATTGCTTCGAAAAGAGGATGCCGTGATCTGCCCGCATTGCCTTAAGACTATCGAGGACGGCGCCTCGTTCTGCCCCTACTGCAACGCCTATGTGGGTCCGGGCGATGGTCCGGAGCACACCGAGTTCGTGTTCTGTGAGGGCTGCGGTGCCCGTCTTTCTCCGCATGATCGCACGTGCCCCAAATGCGGACGCCCCGCTCCGGGTATCCTCTCCGAGGACGCGGCCGCATCCGACCTGGCAGCGGGCCGCACGGCGGGCTTTCCGCGCCTAACGCAAGAGCAGATCGATACCGAGGTGCCGCATGCGCCGGCCTCTGCCGCTGCGGTGCTTTCGGACGCCGCCGACCCCAATGAGACCTGCGTGCTGCCAGCTTTCGATAAGGATTTCGGTATCCCCAAGGTCGATATTCCCACGCCCGTTTCCCTGCATGACGATGCTCAAAAACCCAAGCGCAAGGTGCATCCCGACGAGGACGCCTATCACAAGCACAAGCGTCATATCCCCAAGCCGCTCATTATCATCGCGGTCCTTGCCGTCGTTTGCGGCGGTGCCTATTGGTTCGTGACGGCCGATCCTATGGGTGTCATGCCTGGCTTCTACGACCAGTTTGGCCAGGCCGCGCAGACGACCTTCCCCACGCGTCAAAAGGGCGAGGCCACTGAGGACGATACCAAGCAGGACGATTCTGCCGAGGTGGTCCAGGAAGAAACCGTGCTCACCGATGATCAGCTCTATACCAGGCTCGACGGTCTGTATCAGACCATCGTGTCCTATGCTGACGAGGATCAGATCGGCGAGGTCATCGATTCCTTTAACAACGGCTATCTCCGAACGCCGCTGTCCACCCGTCAGGAGCTGTCGCAGAGTGCCTACGCCCTGCGTGACCAGATAAAAAAGACGCAAGATGAGCTTAACAACCTGAAAGTACAGGACGATACGGTCTATGCGGATGACATCGCCCACTTAAAGCAGCTTGCCGAGTGGATGTATGAGCGCGTCGACGTGATCTGCCAGAGCTGGGATATCTCGCTGGCCATTCCCGATGGCGAGTCGATGAGTTCCCACCAAAGCGAGATCCTGGCGCCCATCGCGCAGGGCGGCAACAGCGCGCTGAACCAGTACGACGCCAATGTGGGTTCCTGGAAGCCGCAGCAGCGTTCCTAAAATTAGTTCGCCATAGTCGGCATAACCTACGTGCGCAATTGATGTAAGCCCGTGCTTATTGCTACAATTCGTACAAATATGCTTTAAACGCACGAGGAAGGAACCACATGTTTGGTTTTAAGAAAGAGCTCTACACGCCCGAGTATCAGCTTGTCGGCGACGAGTGCGCCGTAATCGAGACGTCGAAGGGTACCATCAAGGTCAAGTTTGACGGCGAGGGCGCTCCCATTCATGTCGCGAACTTCTGCGAGCTTTCCACGATGGGTTTCTATGATGGCCTTAAGTTCCATCGCTATGTGCCCGGTTTTGTTATCCAAGGTGGCGACCCCAATACCCGCGACATGTCCGGCGCCGACGTCGCCGCCGGTCTTGAGGGCCCCGACGGCATGCCCGGCACCGGCGGCCCGGGCTATTGCATCAAGGCCGAGTACCTCACAAACCCAAATAACAGCCATGAGGACGGCGCGCTTGCCATGGCCCGCTCCATGAACCCCGATTCCGCCGGTTCCCAGTTCTACTTCTGCCTTGGTCCGCAGCACAACCTTGATTCCGGCTACACGGTGTTTGGCAGCACTATCGAGGGCAAGGACGTCATTTCCAAGCTGCGCGCCGGAGACGAGATTGTCCACGTCGAGATTGTCCACGAGGCACGCTAGGCGCATGCCCGGCACCAAGCTATAAACGAAGGAGCATATATGAACGCACAGCTTATGGACCAGGCCCGCGCAGCGTACCGTGCCGGAGATTTTTCCTCCGCCGCCCAGCTATTCGCCTCTGCCAAGACTGCTGACGAGATCTGCGGCGAGGCCGATCACCTTCGCGGAAACTCTTTGATGAGGCTCGGCCTTTTCCAGGATGCCGCCGAAGCCTATTCCGCCGCTTTGCGCGATGCTTCGTATGGAAAGTCCGGCGCTTTGCTAACCAATCAGGGTAAAGCTCTCGCCGCCGCCGGCGACCTTGCAGGGGCCGCGAACAGCTTCGGTCTTGCCGTGCAGGATTCCTCCTATGCGACCCCGTACAAGGCGTACATGGGCCTTGGTAACGCTCTGTTGAAGAGCGGTAACCCTACGGACGCCGGCGTGGCGTTCCGCTCCGCCGCCATCGACGGCGCCAATCCCGCCCCGGCTGCCGCACTGATGAATCTCGGCGACTGCTTCCTGCTCATTTCTCGTCCCGAAGATGCAGTCGAGGCCTACCGCACCGCACTTGACTTCGTCGGGCCTCACGATGATCCGCGCGCTATCAACGCCGGCCTCGGCCAGGCGCTTGCTGCCGCCGGTCGTTACGCTGATGCTATCGAGGCATTTGGCCGCGCCACTTCAGACGGTATCTATCAACTTACGCCCGAGCAGCAGCAGTCGCTCGCCACGGCGCAGGACACCCTGTCCGCCCAGCGCTCCATGGCTCCTACCGTTCCGCAGACCACCGGCGCCTATGCTCCCGGCGTCGACCCGCTCGATCCGCTGGGACAGTCCGGCAACCTTATTCCCGATCCTTCCGATACCGGTTTCTTCACCCTTTCGGAGTCTGAGATGATTCAGCAGGATAAGAAGGAGATGAAGGTCCGCCGTCGCCATCGCCATGTCGGCCTTAAGATCTTCCTGGTCATTTTGCTGCTCGTTCTTATCGCCGCCGGCGGACTTGGCTTTGCCTATACCCGTGGATATGGCTACCCCACCCAGCAAGATACGCTTACCAAGCTGTTCGAGGCGGTAACCAACGGAACCGAGACCGATTCCTATCTTGCCCCCGGCCTTTCTGACGATGCTAAGTCCGTGCTCGTTTCTTCCATTCCCGAGGGCTCCGTCCCCACTATCCAGGGTCTCGATAAGTCTATGACCGAGAGCACCGCGACCGTGTCCGTCGAGTTTTCCAAGGGCGGCAGCATGGATTACACCGTTGATTTTGTTCGCGAGGGCATCGGCTGGGTCGTTTCCGGCATCTCCATTGATTTCGGTGACGCTGACTCCGCGTCTGAATAGATGGTAACTTTTTCGAATCGCACCGTCGTTCTCAGCGTCTCCATACGTCAGCGCTACACTTCTTTGGAACCCTAACCTTTTGGAGTGACCTTGTTTTCATTGATGGATATGTTCTTCGGTCAGTATGATGGCGACCTTGCCATCGACCTTGGAACCGCCAATACCCTGGTGTCCGTTCGCGGCAAGGGCATCGTCATCCGCGAACCTTCCGTTGTCGCAATCGATAAGAATGACGAGCGAATCCTTGCCGTCGGCATCGAGGCCAAGCGCATGCTGGGCCGTACTCCGGGCAATATCGTTGCCGTTCGCCCTTTGAAGGACGGCGTTATCGCCGACTTCGATGTGACGGAGGCTATGCTTCGCTACTTTATCGATAAGGCCTCTGAGAAGCGCTATCCGTGGACGCCGCGTCCTCGCGTTGTTGTCTGCGTCCCCTCCGGCGTTACCAGCGTTGAGAAGCGTGCCGTCTTTGAAGCGACCATTCAGGCGGGAGCTCGCCAGGCTTACCTCATCGAGGAGCCCATGGCCGCTGCGATCGGCGCAGATCTTCCCGTCGAGGAGCCTACCGGATCCATGGTCATCGATATCGGCGGCGGCACTACCGAGGTCGCCGTCATCGCCATGGGCGGTATCGTTGTTTCGCAGTCTATCCGTGTTGCGGGCGATGAGTTCGACCAGGCGATTCTCACCCATGTTCGCGATGCCTATAACCTGGCAATCGGTGAGCGCACTGCCGAGGATATCAAGATCAAGGTTGGTTCCGCTGTTCCTCTCAAAGACGA
>ERZ834722.1372-NODE-1372-length-23194-cov-3.538614_pt1 | contig 23194 bp, 29 predicted proteins | sample MGYA00519576_ERZ834722 | MGnify/ENA primary metagenome ERZ834722 (study PRJEB31850, sample SAMEA3708759) | human gut metagenome | biome: human gut; feature: human-associated habitat; material: faeces | place: China | collected 2014 ...
CCAATCGGTTTTCGGTGTAGACCACGACATTTTAACCTCCAATCCTTCGGGCGGTTACTCGACCCGAAAATGCTTGCTTGAAATTGACAGTGTGACGGTAGATGTTTACCCTCATACCATCGTGGAACTCGTTTTCTTGGTACACAATGTCGGTAGCGTCCAGCTCGGGATTTCCTCGAGTATCGTATTCGTACTCGATTCCGGCTGTATAGTAATCAGCCAGCCATGTGGCAAGCTCATTCGCCATTGTGGTATTACTTATCAGAGGATTCTTCCACTTGACTGTCTTACCACGAGCATTGAGAGACACCGTAGCGTACTTCTCAACGATTTTGTACCGATAGCCCTGTACCTCGAGCTTAAACGAGCCAGTGACATTAAATTTGATGGTAACGAAGTAGTTACCCCATGCCACTACGGTTGCCTTACCCTCGACTTCATCGAGCTTCACCTTATAGCCATAGGAAGGGTCTTGAATGTAATAGGTCTCGACCTCACCAGCGACCACATCTATGTCCTCATAGACAAGGTTTTCTTCTCGATTATTCTCTTGGTAGGTGTAACACGGGACGATAACCTCTTTGATAAGCTCCTGTTTGATAGCTTTCGGGGAGGAGGTCATGTCCCGGCGATTCATGGTGAAATCCACAACATCGCTCAAACTGAAATAGTTCAGCACGATACGGTTGTACGGTTCTGCGGTTTTGGTGAACTCAATCTTCATCACATCGAAATCATCGAAATCTCGAAGAATAATCGAAGTAGTGTTGATTTCGTCTTTTTCAACCGGGTATTCATTTACAGGCTCACCACCCTTGTACGTTCTGATTGTGAACGCCGCCGGGAGAGCTGTACCGAAAACCAGCTTCAAACCGTAATAAGCTCGAATCGCTTCCATCGTAATAGTAACGACAGGATTCTTTGTGAATGTTCCGTTTACCCCGGAGATTTCCTTCGAGACATACCCGGTTGTCAGAGCCGCCTTGCCGTTTCTCGGAAGGAAGAACATCGTACCATCGGTAGGGGTATAATTCCCAGCGAGGGTTGCGTATTCAACCTTCGGTGTGTCCGTCAGCACGTTTGCGGCATTGGAGTAGGTCTCCTCGCCGTTGGTTGCTATGGAAGCACTCGGCATGAAATTCGACTTGATTTGAACCTTTCCGTCTCGAGACTGGGTGAGAACACATCGACAGGCATTTGCGATAATCTGCAATGCTTCTTTGTATTTCACTCTCGGAATCGGGTTGTTAGAGTAGAGCTTTTTCAAACGTGGGTCGATGTAATACTCGGAAATCCCAGCGTCCTTCAAAATCTCCTCTGCCAGTGCGTAGTAGCTCTTACCAGCGGCACTATACAGACCCTTCACATACTCGCCGTCCATGTTGCGGAAAATGTCTTGGCAACGGATTGTAGCTGTGTTATCGTCACTTTCCCATTCAGAACACCACAGGTGGTTTCCTTGAATCCACTCGATAGTGTCAGAACCCGGGGTCTGATAACCGTACATAATATCCATTTCCTGTCCTGTCTCGAGGTAGTTGATAGCCGAGTTCGGGTTATCCACATTGAAGTAGTGGTCGTAGTTTTTCAGCGTTACCGAAAAATCGAACTGCGGAACATCAGCCCCGATAGGGGAAACATAACTGTCAAGAGAAGAACTCATAACAGAATCGTTGTAATACACAAGTCCGTAACCGAACATGATAGAGTAGATACGCAAACGGCTTTGAGGATTCTTCATCTTATAGAACACCAGCTTGATATAGGTTGTATTTTCCAATACTTCCTCGGTACTCCACTTTGATTTTGTATTCCCTCTAAACTCAATGGTCTGCCCGGTACTTCCGACAATATCGAAATCGACCGGGTAATTCTCACCGAAGTTAATCGTGAGACCCTTGAAATCCGTTGCGATTGTGTTCAAGCTGATAACCACTTCACATATAGCTTCGGAAACCAGCTTATCCGAGACAATCCCGGTATCATAGTATCTCCCTCCCTCGGTAGCCCGAGGGAGAAAGAACATAGAGCCATCTACTTTCGTGAACTCCTCCTCGAGAGTGGCATAGACCGTATCGTCAATATGCTCTCCGAAGATATTGTCCTTGTTCGAGTAGTAGGCATAACTGCCATTATCGACCGTAGCTTTCGCCTGTGCTTCTTGGTTCACAAGTCCGAAAGAAATCATAATGTATGCTCTCTCACGGAGAGAGGACTTCATGCTTTCCTTGTATGCTTTCGATACTTTCTGCATAAAACCCCTCCTTTACTCGCCAGTGTCGATAAGATTTACCTTGCAATTCCGATAATGCGTTGGAGTACCGTCTTCTGTCACCCAGTAGGGTTCTCCTGTACGGTCTCCGCAGTACATTCTTACGGTTTTGCGTTTATTTGTTACAGGGTCGTTGAACTCGACATAGACGAAGAAATTGCTCAAGATAGAGAGAATCCGTTCCCATTGAGCCGCTGTGAGCCACGCCCACTCAAGCCCATCTATCTTGTACTGGTCTCGTCCAACTCTTTGACCCACAACAGCACCGTTAGCGTCACGTCCGCTGTCAACCACGGTGGTTACGACCACGCTCACACCTCGTTTACAAGGTGGTAGCTCATAACCATTTATCGCTAAATATGCCATCGCTACACACCTCCTTTACTCGGTGAAGCTGAAACCGTTCGCTTCCTTCTGCGTGGTAACAGCGTCATTGATTGTACGGTTGCCGACCTTTACGATGGTCTGTTCCTTCTTGTCTGCCTGTCTCTTGGTATCGGTAGCGATTTCCTTGAGTGTAGGCTCGACATACTCGTGGTAGAACTCACGCATATTGCGAGACCACGAATCATCGGAATATGCACCGTCATAGGATTTCTTGGAATCTTCGTACACCGTCTGTGCCAGCGTGTTATAAGGGTCATAACCGCTTGCCGAAGCCAGCACGAGGTTTTCGTTGATTCCAGCGGTACTTACGACAACGGCATTGATAATACCGTTCGCACAAGTCACAATGTCTCGAGACATGGACTGCCAGTACCCGGAGAACTGTGCCATACCGCTCACGATAGAGCTGTGCATGACAGAAGCAAGCTGGAATCGGTTCAGCACCTCGGTAGTACCATTTACATGACCTACCAGCTCTGCACCGCTCTCACCAGCAACGAACATAGAGCCATGCGCCCGGTTCGTGCCGCCAGCATATTTCGGCATTGCTTTCCACATATTCGGAGTGATGATACCGCCGGAAGCGAACATCTTCACGCCGCCGTTTGCACCAACGATACCGCCGTTCGCCAGTCCGAAGAACTTCTTAATAGAAGTCCAGCCGGATTTGAAAAGCGAGATACCGACAGATACCGAAGTACCAACGAAGCTCGAGATAGAACTCCAACCGTTTTTCCATAGAGAGATACCGACACCTACAGTGTGGCTACCAATCCAGTTCTTAATCGTTGTCCACCCGGACTTGAAAAGCGAAATACCTTGAGCGATAACAGGAAGACTACCAATCCAGTTCTTTACGGTAGACCAGCCGGATTTCAGCAACGAGATTCCTTGCGAAAGCGTAGGAATGTTACCAATCCAGTTTTTAACCGTAGTCCAACCCGACTTGAGTAAGCTGATACCTTGAGAAAGAACCGGGATATTTCCAATCCAATTCTTAACCGTAGTCCAACCACTCTTGATAAGGCTGATTGCTTGGGACAGAGTAGGAATGTTACCAATCCAGCTCTTTACTGTCTGCCAACCGCTCTTAATGAGATTGATTGCTTGGGACAGAGTAGGGATATTGCCGACCCAGTTTTTAACCGTTGTCCAGCCGGATTTCAGCAACGAAATTCCTTGACTGACAACCGGGATATTACCAACCCACTCTCTTACAGAGTTCCAGCCGGATTTCGCAAGACTTACTGCTTGCGATACTCCCGGAATATTGCCAATCCAGCCCTTGACTGTCTGCCAGCCGCTCTTTGCGAGTGCGACAGCTTGGTCTACGGTAGGAATGTTGCCTATCCAGTTTTTCACGGTAGACCAGCCGGATTTCAGAAGCCCGACACCCTGTTTCACAGCCGGAATGTTACCAATCCAGTTCTTCACAGAAGACCAGCCATCTTTCACGAGCTTTACGCCAGTTTCAAGAGAGAGACCGTCTTTCGTTTTGTCAGACCACCAATCCTTTACGTTGTCCCACCATTCCGAAGCATTGTTCTTTACTTCGGCAAGGAATTGAACAGGCTTGCTGTTCTTAACCTTCTTTTTGAATTTGTTCCACTCGTCAGATATATTTCCGAGAGCTTCCTTAATTCCGCTCACCATCGAACCCCAGCTAACAGGTTTTCCAGTAGCGAAGTCTTTGACCCCATCTGCAATGAGAGCAAGACCGAGAGGAATACCAACACCTGTCAGACACAGCATGAGACCGATAGCAAGTTTGCCGAGAGAACCAGCCATTGATTTAATCTTGGTAAAAACTCCCTTGATTTTTTCTTTGATGGTTTCCCAGTTAATAGCTACTGCTGTACCGAGAGCCGCCGCACCCGATAATATCAATCCAACACCGAGAGGAATACCAACCCCGGTGAAGCACAGGATAATACCGATTGCAAGAGCCGCCGCACCAGCGATAGCAAGTATTTTAGTAGTTACGCCCTTTAGCTTGTTTGTCAAAGTGTCCCAGTTAAGAGCCACAGCCGTACCGAGAGCCGCCGCACCAGCAAGGATAAGACCTACGCCGAGAGGAGTTGCAACTCCTGTGAAAGCAAGAATCATACCTATTGCAATGGAAGCCGCCCCAGCAATGAGAAGAATCTTCGTAGTAACCTTTCTGATACTATCCGGCATACTATTCCAATTCAAACCGACCGTTGCGGCAAGACCAACAGCACCAGCGGCAATCATCGCAATACCCAGCCCGGTTGCAACCCCTGTCAGAGCGAGGATTGCACCGACACCGATTAAAGCACCGCTCACGATTGCAACGATACTCATTACGGATTCTTGAACATCACCTGTCAGCGAGTTCCAGTTCAAAGCTACTGCCGAAGCGACAGAAACCGCACCAGCGGCAATCATCGCAACACCGAGAGGAATGTTTGCACCAGTCAGAGCGAGGATTGCACCGAATGTCAGTAATGCACCTCCAACAATGGTTTCGAGCATACCGATTGTCCTACGGAGAGGGTCGGACATCGAATCCCAGTTAAGACCGATTGCCGTAACCATGCCGACAGCACCAGCCGCCATCAATGCGATACCGAGAGGAACATCAACGCCAGTAAAGGCGAACAATGCACCCATAGCCAGCAACGCACCGCTCACGATTGCCGTTAGAATAGACAGAGCGTTCGACAGGTCTCCGTTGAGGAACTTCCAGTTAATTACAGCCGCAGTACCGAGAGCCGCCGCACCAGCCACCATGAGACCAGCACCGAGCGGTACATTGACACCCGAAAATACAAGGAAAGCACCGATAGCCAACAGGAAGCCACCCAGTACCCCGGTAACGAGGGTGAGAACCTTCGCCAACCGTTCCGACATTCCGTTCCAGTTCGCCATTACCGAAGCCGCCAAACCGACAGCACCAACAGCCATGAGACCGAGACCGAGAGGAATGTTTGCACCTGTGACAACAAGGATAGTACCGATTGCCAGTAAGAATCCGCTGATAACAGCAGTGATTTCCCACATAGCGTCCTTAATCATCTGAACGATTTCGTCAACCTTGGAAGTGATTGCGTCACCGAGGAAATCGTAGGTAGGAAGGTCAATGCCTAAATCCCCACCACCGATACCAGCACCCGAGCCACTACCGCTTCCGCTGGAACTATCGTCTTTAGACAGGACGTTCAGCTCGTCAATACCGAGCAGAGCATTTTTCAGCTTCTTAGCCGCTTTCCCGGCTTTACCCAGTCCATCAGAAGCGTCCCCGGCGTTGTCAGCCAAATCGCCAACCGCAGAAGCACCAGCAGAAATGCCGGAATAATCTACCTCCGGGAGTTTGAATCCGAACAGACTTGCGATAGAGTTTGCCAGCATACGGACAATCTTCGCCAAAGCGATTGCATACGGTAATACTGCGTTCAGAGCCGGGATAAAGATATTACCCAAAGCTCTTGCACACTGCGTAACCTGTGCCTGTAAAACACGAAGCTGGTTAGCCGGAGCGTTCAGAGTACGAGCCATATCACCTTGAGCGGTAGTCACCTGTGTCATAATTGCGTAGTAACGCAACTGCGACTTTTCAGCCTGTGTCATAGCAGAGACCTTTTTCTCGATACCGAGAGCAAGAGCTTCCTCTTGCAGTCTTGCAACAGACAGGTCGTAACCCAGTCTACGAAGCGGCTCAAGCTCACCAGCAATGCCGGACTGTAACTTCTGCATTGCGTCCTCAAACGAAATGTTGAAGAACGAAGAAATGTCGTAGCCGAGCTGTGTGAGGTTCTTGGACATAAGGTACGCTTTATCACTCGCCACGCCGAAACCACTAATGATGGTGTTGAACACACCTTGATTTCGCATGAACTCGCCCGGGTCGATACCGAGAGCTTCACTGACTGCTTCTGCGTAATTCTGTGCTTCTTGAGCATATTCGCCCATAGAAGCGGTAAACAGGTTCAAATCCTCAATGTACTGGTTGGACTGTGTTATCCACGAAGCAATTACTCTCGCACCAGTACGAACAACACCCATAGCCATTTTGATTTTGGCATACAGATTCATGTAACTATTTGCCGCCTTATTGTTCTCTTGCGAGATTCTGTTCGTGACGGTAATAGCTCTCTGAATGTTCGTAGGAAGACGATTGAACGCCGCAGTCACAGCATTGAGCTGATTTGTCAGCGGAGCAAGAGCCGTAGACAACTGCTGAATCTGACTGGTGAACTTAGTCATATCCATGTTGTCGAGGGTGTCTGCCAGCTTCGGTAACTTATTGAGCGCATTGATAGTGGACTTTAGCCCGGAAGCGTTCAGATTGTTCAGCGGTTGAAGTGCTGTACCCAGCTTCTCCATAGCACTAAAATCTACACCAGTGAGGGAAGCGGCGGCACTACCGATATTTTGAAGCTGATTTCCGATGGAAGACGAAATCTTGAGACTGCCGAGACCTTTCAGCTTTTCCAAACTGGAAGCGAGCTTGTCAATCTTGTCTGCCCCGGAACTATCCATGCTTTTAAGGGCGGTATCGAGATTGCGTACTTGATTTGCAACGCTTGTTAATCCGACACCGCCCCTAACTGCATTTTTGAGTTTGGACAAAGAAGCGGAAAGAGCGTCTATACCAGCGACAGCCGAGGTGGAACTCGACTGAACTTCCAATTCGAGTTGTTCGATTGTAGTAGGCATAAAACTCACTTCCTTTCTTGTAACTGCTTATTTGCCTGTACCATATACGCTTGCATATAGCGCAGACCCTTTTCAGACTTAGCCTTTTCCTTCTTGAGTTCTGCTTCCTCCACCGTCTTTTTATTGATGGGATATGCTTCTTCAACATAAGGTTGGGCTTTCGTTCCCTTTTTGGCGAAAGCACGAAGAATCGGAGACAGACGAGAAATAGCGTCATAGATATACATACCCTGTAACCACATTTCTTGATTGACCCTCTCTTTGCGAAGCTCCTCCGCTTTGCGGTAGGACTTCACGAGAGTGGAATCTCTATCCCAGTATTGTTCTTCCGTCATGCCTATTGATAAGTAATAGGGGAACTTTGCGAGAAAAATCTCCGAATAAGAAGGGGGAGCAGAGCGATTCTCACGCTCGCTCCCCTTGTTAGCGGATTCATCTGTCAACAGCGAATCACTTACCAACTCGCTGTCCAGCTTACGTTTCCCTCAGATTCCTCGGGTTCTTCGACCAGTGCCATAATCGGCTCGTTGTACATTTCTGCCAGCTTACCGATAAGCTCCTCCTTATTCGTCATGTGGGAGAAGATTTCGTTGATAACTTCTTTCTTCTCGAAACGATGATGTGCGAGGAACGCACCTTCAAACAGTGCCGGGAGAGTGGACATAGGCTTGTTCTCGACCTCTGCCGCAACGAAGCCCTTCTTCTCCATTTCCGTAACCGTTCTGCGAGTGAACTCAAGGACATATTCTTTATCCTTGGAAGTGAATTTCAACTGCTTTGCCATGATGATTTATCCTCCTTATTTTTCCTTACTCTGCGTCCATGCTGATAACAGTAGACGGAGCGATAGTGATAGTCATTTCGACAACCTCATTCGTGCCGCCGCCGTTAGCATAAACAGACAGAGAGCCTTTGAACTTGAACTTACCGCTGTCACCAGTAGGAGTGACGGTATCGCCAGCTTCCGTACCACCGAACCAAACGGCGAACTCCTTCTCCGTACCTTCCATCGCTTTCAGCTTCTTGTACTCCTCGAGAGTGTAGTTCGCAGTGAACTCAAGAGAATCGAGGGACTGAATACCCGGAATGTAGGTCTGCATTTTGTCAGACAGAGTAGTAGTTTCCAGCATTTCCGGCGCACCGCCGAGGTCGGGAAACTCCTTAATGTCAATCAGCTTCTCCCATGCGGAAGTGTTCTTCTGCATGAGAAAAATCTTGTAAGTGCTAATAGCCATGTTTGTTTACCTCCTATAAATAGTTTTGTTTTTAGAGACGATAGCCCTGTATCGAGCCACCATTCTGTAAACCGTTGCGTCTTCCTCGTTGGGAACAGGGTTCATAAGGGTTCGTGTGAAACCGAGTGCTTCCATCTTGGAATCAATGAGAGCAATGATTGCTTTACATTCAGTTTTCTTTCCGCTCGTTTTGTTAGAGTAGACATTCACCTCGTAAAGCACCTGTGCGTGGTTTTCGATACACCCGGAATCTCGAGTGTTTCGATAAACTTGATTGTCTGTCTCAATGAGAGAGACACAAGGGAAGGAAGGTGGAGACTTGACATATTCGCCAGTCATATAGATTTTCGGGTATTTCTTTCGCACCTCTGCGGACACGATACTGAATACCTCTGTCTCAATGTCAATCACCCGAACACCTCCTTTGCGATAGACTGAATATCATTGCAAACGGTGGTGATTGCAAGAGCCATCGGCATACGAGCCGGAGTACCACGAGACAGCTTCAATTCGCCATTTTCGTAGAATCCCCAAACCTCTTTCTTGCCGTTACCCTTACCGAATCCACCGATTGTCATTCCCAGTTCCGCACCGTGAGGGTGAGGGGACGAACCGGGAGAGCCATTATGATAGACACCAGCACCAAACTCAACCCACACAGCGTCTTCGCCACTTGCGACAACGACAGTAACCGACCCTCGATTGTCAACCGACACATCGACTTGTGCGTATCGTGGAGAAGTTTGCCCTCCTTTGAGAATCAGCTCGTCAACGATTGCGCCGCTGAATCCGCTTTTCGCTTCGTCAGCCAGCCGTTCGGCTACTTTCTCTCGGAGGAGTTCTGTTTTTCTAAGGATTTCTTGTTTGTAATCAGCCAGCTCTTTCATAGCTCGGTTGATTTCACTCGTTGACAATCCGAATGAGATAACTTTTCTACCCACTGACAGTCACCTTGCTTATCGCAACCGACACGCTGTTCAAGCTCTTGGCTACCTTCTTAACGATATAATCGTGAGGAGTAATGACCTCACCATCATCGTTCGTAACCAAAGCCCCGGTTTCATCAACCTGTGGCGTTTTATCGACCCATAGCACTGTGTACTCGTCAATAGGGGGAGCGTCCGTTCCCATGACAATTACCTTGTCATAGCTTTCGCTTTCTCCGAACTGTCGGGTGCTTGTTTCACCTTTGGCGGCAGAGATATTAGCGAAGAACTCTACCGGGTTGTCTCGAATGATTTCATATTCCCCTGTAACATTTCCGTATTCGTCCGTCTTAGGGACTTTCTCTTTATACAGAGCGTAGAAGAATTTGCTCTTGTTTCGTTCCATCATTCTCATTTAATCACCCCCACATGAGGAGTAACCACCTTGAGCATTGAGGACGGAATATCAGCATTTTCATAGCTTCGGGAGATACCGTTCTCGGAATGAGAGGTCTGACCCTCCGCACCACGCTTGTTCAGCATATAAGCGGCAATCTCGCATTGGAGAGTGTCGTACTGTGCCGGAACTTCCGTTACGCTGGAATCATACGGATATGCTCGATTGATGATTTTACGACCAGCCAGTTTGAGATAGGTGGACAGCACTTCGTCACTGTCCGAACCACCGACCATCGCCTTGAGAGCAATCAGCTTTTCTTCCTCGGTCATGTTGTCCACCTCCTTTACTTAGGCAATCTCGTAGAAACCTTCGGTCTTCGGGTTGGTCTTAGGCTTACCAACGATGTAGCCGTTGTCGGTCTTAGCGTAGTAAACCTTGCCATCGGAAACCGTAGTGTCCGCAGTGGCAGTAGCAGTACCCTTGAAAATCTTGACTGCCTTGGTAGCGTCAGTCAGAGCCGCAAGGTAATACTTACGAGACCAAATAGTGTTCTGACGAATATCGCCGTTACGGTCAGTCTCAACCTCGACACCCTTCTTATTGAAGATGGTAACTGCCTGTCGAGTAGCAACCACGATAGTACCCTTCGTAGCGTCCTTCTTGGTGTAGATGTTCACGCCGCCAACAGTACCGATGTAGCCAGCACGAGCGAACGCTTCCACATACTTGAGGTCTTCTGCGAGGTTCTTACGAAGCTCGGCAGTATCGCCCGGGTGTACGAAAGCGAAAGTCTGCGGAGCAACCTTTTCCGGCTGATTGTCAGTGCTTTCGATGTTCAGATTGGCAACAGCGTCCACAAATGCGGCGAAGTCAATCTTCGCAGTAGGAACGACCATGGTAGCCTTCTTGAACTCGCCATACACATCGCCGTTTACGGTATTGAACATATCAGTACCCATGTGACGAGTGCCGACAGGAACGAGCATAGGGTCGGTCATTTCCTGTTCGTCATAATACTGGAACTTGTTCTGTGCGAGCTGAATCTCGTACTCCTCCGGGGTGAAAGAAACCTCAATGCTCTTGGTGTTACCTTCGCCCATTTTCAGCTTCTCCGTACCAGCGGTAGCCTTGTAGACGTTAATCTTGCGCTTCATACCAGCAGTACCCACGAGAGAGTTATCAACAGTACAGAACTGCTGTAAATCGAGGTGGGAATTGAACTGGTCTTCTACCTCATTGGAGAGATAGAAATTGTCATAAATCTTATGAGCCATTACTCATTACCTCCTGTATCGTTATTGGTGTAGAGGGCTTTGTAGTCCTCGGGATTCTTCACAGAATAGTCATAACGCTCCTGTGGAGACATTTTGCGGAGCTTCTCAAGGGTCATTGTCTTGGAATCTCCGTCCGGGGTCGGTTTCGGTGTATCTTTAAGGGCTTCCGCACGAACCTTCTTCTCGACATTCTCAAGATGTTTCTTCTGATTGGCGAAGACCTTCTCGGTATCACCATCAGCCATTGCTTCTGCGGTAGCGTCTGCCAGCTTTTCCTCGTAACCCATGCCGAGCAACTTTGCCTTGAACTTGGAAACTTCGCTTTCACGGAGCAGTTTGTCGTACTTGGACTGCAACTCCTCACGTTCCTCCTGTTCCTTCTGCTTTTTCTGCTCGTCCTCGGTGAGCTTTTCATTCAGCTCTTTCTTCTTAGCCGCAAGCTCGGAAGCTGTCTTATCGAAAATGTCCTTCTTTACATATCCGCTGTAATCGGGGTCTTCGGTCTCGAACGCTTCAAGAGCGGCGATTTTCTGTTCCGGGGTCATGTCGGCATAGCCGTCAATCTTGCTAATGTCAATCTTTGCCATGTTGAAATCCTCCTGTCTTTTAATGTCTTCTGTGACAATGTTTTGCGGTTTAAGTCTTCTCTGACTATTGCGATTTAAGGCTTCTCTGCCTATATTCACAGCGGCTTACCGCTTAAATATCGTTATTGTCCGGGTCATTATCATCGTCCTCGGAATCATCGGGAGTGGTCTTCTTAGCCAGTTCAGCGGCTTTCTCCTGTTGCTCCTCGTAATACTTCATGCTCATAGTGTAAGCAGATTCAGCGTCAGAGAACATTCCGCTATGCTGGAACGCCAACTGTGGGTGAATCTTAGGCTCTTGGAGCATGGAGATAAGGACTTGAGATTTACTCTGAATGGCTTCGTAATTACGGCGAGTAAACTTCATATCAATGTCACTCAATTTGAGCGTGAGACTGCCGAGGTCTCGACAGATACGAAGAACCAGCTTGAGCATTTTCTTTTCTGCTCGCTTGAAGACATTCTCGCTGTCCTTTGCTCGAGCTTCTGCGTCAGACCAACCATCACGGAGCAACACGGCAGAACCAGTGTCACTCGTGGAAGAACCGCCGTTACGGTTTGGCATACCGCAGATAGTGAGCATTGCGTTGTAGTAATCGTCTTTAAGGGTCTGCGATTGTGTCTGATTCAGCTCTGTGGTGACTACACCTACATCGGCGGCTTGTCCGTCAACGGACTTCACCTTGATTGCGCCGAGCTGTAAGAACTCCTCGTATTCCTCCTTGGTAATGTCACAGTTAATGAACTTGATAAAAGCCTGTACCAACTGTTCCATACCGTCCATACGGTTACTTTCCACATTGTTGATTGCGTCCAGTAGAGGAAGCACAATCTCAAAAGAACCGAGACGAGCATTGTTTCCCGGGTACTCGATAATCGGAATCATGTCGAGGGCATGAGGTTTGGATTCCACCAAAATGTCTCCGTCCACGAGGTAATAGCGATTCTCGGTGTAAATCGAGTAGTGGAAAATCTCGTTATCGTCCTTGCTGTACTTAACCGCCATCAGCGGCTTGTTACCGATTTCGTTTGAATACACAACGAAGGTGTCTCTCGGGTCGAGAGTGTAAAGCTCAAAAGGAGCTTCGTCTTCCTCACCCGGTTCATCGGGAAGGACAAGACGGAACGCCGTACCACAAATCATCTGCCACTCGACAAGCTCTTGGTCTTGAGCGGCTTTATCCTCTGCGAACATATACTCGTTGAGGGTGTTAATCTGCTTTACGATTTCCTCGCCACCATTACGGCTGACGTACTGAATTGGCTCGCCACACAGATACCCAACCTTGAAGGACACGATTTCGTTTGCACGATTCTCGGTAATCTTATTGCAGATTTCGGGGCGAACGTCTTTGACACGGTTTCTGATTGGCTGGTCTCCACGGTAATACTTCCACAGGTAGTCAATCTCACTGCGGTTCAACTCGTGAGTAGCGAGAGCCTTACAGAGAACATCAACCACGTTTTCGTCCGTGATTTCTGTTACGCTGGTCTTGATAATGCGCCGACCGCTCATAAATCGTGTCTGACTTAGATACTTCGGCTTGCTCTCGTCAATTTGATGTGCCACGTTCCTTCCTCCTTTCTGCATACAAAAAATGGGTGCATGACTGCTTGAGGTCTAAATTACCTCGTGCAATCATGCACCCATTCAAACTCGTTCTTTTTACTATATCATAATACCACAAGATATAGTAGAAGTCAATACGCTAACACACTATATGTTGATAATTATGTGGAAAGTGTGGATAACTCATACGACCTGTGTTACCACGGTCTCTGAAATACCTCAACCCTTGCGCCGGACAGACTTTGTGCGAACTCTGCCAGCATAGCCATACCATCGGGGACATCATCGTGCTTGTTTTTACCAGCCACAGTGTAAGAGCCGAGCATATCCATCATGCGACCATAATCGCTCTGACGCTTATATAGGCTATCGTCTTTGAACAGGCAGTGTTCCTTGACCCATGCACTGTTGACGATGATTTTTGTCTCCTTATTGGCAGTAGTGAACTTGGTCGTAATGCGAGTGATACCGCCACGCTTCTTGACCTCGTTCTGCACCTTTTCGGCAACACGACCACCAGCGGAATTGCTCTCGAAACGGCACATTTTGACCTTACAGCGGAGCAGTATGTCCACCAATCGAGCGTCAACAATATTCGGTAAGCTGTTATCACAGACACAATCGTCAATGTAGTAGTCATTACCGTACACATACGCCGCCGGGAGGAAAGCGTAGTCAGAACCCTTGTCCTTGGTATCGCAGATACCGATAATAGCGTCCGGGTCTTCTGCCGGAAGCTCGAAGTAGCGGCGCAGTTCGTCCACATCGTAGAGCAGACCCTCACGCTCGATAGGCTGATTCATAAACAGAGCCTTGAAAGACGCTTCATCAAGGTTGTTCCTCATATCCTCGAAATAGCGGCGGCTGAATCCGACACCGTAGGTGTAATTGAAATTACTTTCACCGTCTGCGTCCAGTGCCGGAAGAACAATGAACTTCGCTCGGGAATCACCACCGTACTGATTCTCCAATCGACCGATAACATCGTGGACAGACCATCGGGTAGCGATATGGATTTCCTTTGCACCTTCCTTTTTTCGAGATTTAAGGTCATTGGTGTAGGCACTCCACAGCTTATCCAATCGCTCCTTGCTCATAGCTTCCTCAATGCCGGAACACAAGTCATCGGCGTAGAGGATTTTGTCACATCGGGTAGCACCAGTCAGTGAAGCGTTGATTGCTCGACAGGTGAGTGTAGAGAATCGGTGCTTCTTGTGAAGGTCAATGGTTTCTTCCTTGGAGTTCGTTGCCGCCAGCTTTACCCCCGGGAACACATCAGCCCACAGATACTCGCTGTCGGTGATAATCTGATACACACCGTCATAGAAGGAGCGTGTCAGCATACCCGAGTGAGCAGAAGCAAGGGAGTGTGAATCCGGGAATCGACCCATGACCCACGACAGGAAGAAGATACCGAGAGTGGACTTGCCAGTACCGGGCGGCATGGAAATCGTCAGCAAATCCAGCCTATCGTCAATCAAATCTTGCATTGCCTGTACGACAGGGTGCATGACCTCACGGCGAGGGACATAGAACTTCTTGTCCGGCTCACGTTCCCATTCGACATAGAGCAGATAGCTTTCAAAATCGAACGGAGCGGCGGCAAGCAGAACCTTCTTGTGAAGCATGAACAGGGAGCGAAGCTCTTTGTCTGTTTCAGACTGTGGAATCCGATTCTCGATAATGTCTGATAACTTTTTCAGATACTCCACGGATAGGGGAATGTCTGTCTTCTGTGTCTCGAGACAGATATGGTATAAATCCTCGTAGGCTCTGACCCCTTCCGGGGTCTTTTTGATTTGCCCGAGAATTTTTTCAAGTAGCTCTTTCATAAATACCTCCAAACAAAAAGAGAGTGCGTCACCGTTCAGAGAATTAAATCTCTGTGCGATAACGCACCCTCGTCATTAAAATCTTTTTCTTCGTTTTCGTTTCCCTCGGTGGTGAGACTGCTCATTCATTTTTACAATCTCATAGAGTACCGCAAAGGGAAATATCAATATTGCCAGCACCCACATAGGCTCATTCCTCTGTCAATGGGATTTCGACCTTCTCGCCGCCGGACAGCTCCACCGATACGGTAGAATCATCGTCAAGCTCGAACAGCCACACCACATCAGCGGTCGTGCCGCTCTGCACATTAGAATCACACTGCACATAGCCGTTGGTTCTGTCACCTGTCGGGACAATCGGTGACAATTCGACACCGTTCTGAAATGCTTTGACCGACACTTCATCAGCCGGGACAGCAGTTTCGGAGCTGTCATTGGTGTACTGTGTATAGACAGCTACACAATCGTACTGCTCGAGAACAGTGAGCTTTTCTCCGCTGACATACGAGACCTTGTGTTGTGGTTCAGCTCCACACCCGGAGACCGCCAGCATAAGCACTCCGGCAAGCATAATAGTTAGCATTTTCCTCATTTCTACACCTCCAATGGGAGAATCGGGGAGTGTACACCTTGTACCCAGCCCATGTCTCCATATTTGTACTTGCCCTCATAGAAGGGGCGGTTAGATAGGATTCCTCGAATGGTGGACGGCTGAAACCTCTTACCTTTTCGGGTTCGATACCCACCATCGTACAGAATCTCGCAAATGTCCAGCAAAGAGGTGTGGTTCTCGTCATGCTCTCGGAATACCGTCTCCACGATAGGTCGTTCTTCCGGGTTCTGCATGAGCATACCGTCCACGCAGTAATAACCATACGGCTTGTTGCCGCCGGAGTACCCACCGCACTGTGCCTTGAGAGAACGCCCACGCCCGGTACGCAGAGCGATGTTCTTTCGTTCCTGTTCTGCAACGAACATCAGCAGAGAACGGTAGATGTTGGCGAAATCGTCACCCTCCGAGAAATGCTCCTCGGTAGACAACAGTTTCACATTCCGCTTCTCGAGCGTGTAGAAGTAATAGAAATACAATTTTGTGTCACGAGCAACACGGTCATTCTTGAACACAATCACGGCTTCATGTGCCGGGAGCTGGTCTGCATTGTAGAGAATCTTGTCCAGTTCCGGGCGGTTGTCCTTCGCACCGCTGATTGTATCGGTCAGCCAGCACACGATTTCAAATTCATTCCTGTTGGCATAATCAGAAATCGCCTGTTTCTGTACCTCGATACCGTATTTATCGTCCGCAGACTGTTCCTCCGTAGATACACGGATATAACCAATCGCTTTCACGAGATATTCACCTCCTCAAGTAGTAAAAGTAGTAGAAAATCAAAAATTGCGGTAACTTTTGCTATATATGCGTGTACTAAGAGGAAGTTACACGCAAAATGCTGTTTTCAACTACTTTAACTACTTCAATCCTTCTTTTCGTAGGTGAGAACGATATTATAACCGAGAGCGTCCATCATTTTCACGAAGGTATCGTTCACGATTCCACCATTCTTCTTGAGAACTCGGTTGATGTACTGTCCAGTAGTGCCGATTTCTTCACCCAACTGCTGTTGTGTCTTCCCAGCTTCGAGGAGCTTCACCTTTACATCAACTTCAATGTTATTCTTAACCATGTTTTGACCTCCTATTTGTTGTTTGTGATACGAGTATAGCACGGTAGAGTGGGATTGTCAACACTGATAGGATAAGAAATTATCTTTTATAGGGTCTTTTTATTTTTTGAGAATATTCAGCGTACTCCCTCGCCCGGTTTCGCCCCTTGTTAATCCCCCCCGGGGGCATACCTCTACACCGCATAGAACGCCGCCACAAGCCCCGGAAACGGTGAACCCATACAAAACATACACCCACGCACAAAAGCCCCGGAAAACGCCCACAAACGCCCCACAACGCAAGCCGGACACAACGACACGAACAACCGAACAACCCACGCCGCCGGACACGATGAACGCCGGACACAATGCACCCACGCCCACGAACGACACAAGCCCGGGACACGTTCACAAGCGTTCAAGGCTTGCCACGCATACCCGGGCGGCTATTCTTGATTATGTTTTACGTTTACCGGGCGGCGGTACACGCACAAAAAAGCCCCGGTATATAACCGGGGCTGTAAAATCATTTATTCATTTTCAGTAAATCAGCTAATACAACAAACGGAAAAATCAAAATACATAAAATTATCAATTCTTTTTAACCTCCATGATTTCAATTACATTGCTTTTCAACTCTTTTCTAATATCTGTTTTATTCAATGCGTACATTTCAATAATGCCGTAATATTTTGTTTTCACCCAAAAGCGGCGCATATATTCCGCAAAAGGAATACACCAACCGGAACATTTATAAACCGGGGTTTGTGTTGCAATGTGTAAATCTTTCAACGGCTGTAAATTCCCATTATCGGCGGCAAGCAACGCCGCCGGAATACGTCCAGCTAAAACCGTTTCAAATGCGGGAATGTCCCACGATACAAATTTATAATGCGTCATAATAAAACCCCCTTTACAGTACGCAAAATCTTTTATAGCTTGTTTCCCGGCTGTATTTGCTGAACAAATCCGGGTATACTTTTTTGAATCCGGTTGAATCAAAACGACTTGAAACAACCGTTTTATTTGTGACTTTTGCCGCCCCTTCTATGTGCGTTTCATCGTTTCCCATAATTGCAAGAATATCCGATTTTATAGAATCATTCATAGCTTGCAATTCTTCAATCAATCTTTTATTTTCTCTGTATTCATTACATAAATTTTCAAATCTTTTCATTTTTTAACCCTCCATAACGCTATAATCGTATTGTTTCACCGTTCCCAACGTGTACGCCGTGGGCGTTTCCCCGGTGAACCTGTCAACCGTTACAACCGGGATATAAAACGCCGTATAACGCCCGGTTTCGTTGTCGGTGCAATTATAAATTTCAAAAGCGTTCACGGCTTTTTCAAAAGTAACGCCGTTATAACCTTCAAAATTCTTGTTTACGTCAATTTCCAAATGCCACGGCGTAAAGGGGCGCATATTCACCGGGCAAAACAGAACGGTTAAACCGTTGTTATAAGCCACCCGGGCTTGCTTTTTCGTGATACGTTCCCACGTTTTACCGTTGTTCGTAAAGCTGTATTTATTCATAAATAACGCCCCCATTCAATTTACAAAATTCTTTCAAAAGGTTTTCAACGGCTATTTGCTTTTCTTCAAATGGGCGTTTATCTTCCCAACTCAAAATAGCCCGGGCTTTTTCCTCGTATTCGCTAATTTTTTCAAGCCTTGCACCCGGCATATTTCTATAACCTGTGCAAATCGTAACGCCGTAAACCTCGTAAACGTCAAAATTCCAACCGTAAATGCCGCAAGTATACGCAATGGGTGAATGATTGTTCAGCAAATAGGACAAATCACAATACCCGGCGCATTTAACATTATAAGAACCATTTACAATAGCTTTTCTTGTGGTTTTAACTTTCATTTTCTTTCCCTCCATTATCTGTAAAGTGTACCGTTATATGCCGCCGCTTTTTCTTGTGGCGTTGTTTCATGTTCAAGCCCCATAAACCCGGCTTTATTCAAACCGCAAAACGCTTTTATGTGTTTTCCGGTGGTATTACTCCAACCGCCCCATAATTTAACAAGTGAACCATTTGCAAGCCGCTTTATAATAGGGGTGTTGTAGCTGTAAAGCGTTTCGTTTCCGGCGTTGTCAATTTCTACAACGGCTTTTCCATAAAAACTTTTTTGTGTTCCGTTCGGTGCTAATTCGTATCTTCTCATTTTGAATACCTCCATATAATCTTATTTGTGTTGTTTCTTGTCTTGCCTTGACTATACAATAACACTTTCAAGATTGTTTGTCAATACTTTTCAGATAAAAATTTATCTTTTTTGTGTTGGCTATTTATCTTGTTTGTGTTGTTATTGTTATTCTAATTCTTATTATACGAATTGTCAACACTTAAATTCTAAATTTACGAATCGCACCGGGGCGCAAAATTCGCATTATATAGAAGAAACACCGCCGGACACGTTTACCCACGCCGCCCGGGGTGCATTTTGCTTTATTGCATTAAAGCGGTAAATAGGTGAGTGCCGTGTACGGCTGATTTTCTGAAAATTTCCGTGAATTTTTGCATAGAAAAAGCCCCGGGAAATCCCGGAGCAGTTTCATAGTCGAAAGTCGGAAAGTCGCAAGTCGGAGCAAGTTGCTCTGATAGTCGGAAAGTTGGAGAGCGAGCGAAAGTCGCTTAGTCGCTCGTGTCCTCGTCAGAGTTGCTTGCTGAAAGTCGCTTCTGCTGGTCGCTTGCAATGTAGCGTTCTCTGATTTCATCAGCGGAATAGTCGTTGTCGTTCTGCTGGTTCGGTGTAAGAACGTACTCGGTCTTGTCTTGGTAGCCATAGTTGTTCTTGCCGAGGAAGATACCAGCAACAGGGTTGACCTTGCCGGAGTTCATGTAGGATTCCCACAAATTTTCGAGCAAAAAGTACGCTTTTTTAATGAGGTCGGCAACACCCGGCGGCAACGCTGTCTTATACCCATTTCCACCAACAGGAGCATTGTGTGTAATAGCCCACAATGTCTGTCTACTCATACCATTCAACGCCATAGCCATACCAGCAACAGTCGGTTTCATATCAGCGTTCGCATACAATGCAAAATAGTCGGAAAGTCGTTGCTGAACCTCCGATTCACTTTCCATATCAATGTTTGGCATATTGAACAGTGCCATGTTTACGCTCAAGAACTTCGCATTGTCCCCAGCGTCAAGGTTGAACCCATTCGTACCAATCACAGGAGAGTTGCCCCCCCTCGGTTTACCTTTCTTCTTAGGCTTCGTCTCTTTCTTTCCAGTAGTCGTAACGGCTTTCGTTCCGACAGTCTCCTCGCTGGAAACAGTCTCCTTAGTCGCAACAGTCTCCTCGGAACTGTCTGCTAACAGCTTATCTATATCCATTTCAGTCTCCTTTCTTCTTATTCTTATTGCAGTAGTAGAAGTAGTTGAAAATCGGTTTTTGCGTATAACTTCTATATATAGGGAATTTTCTATATAGAGGAAGTTACACGCAATACCTCAAGAACAGCTACTTTAACTACTGTAATAATAAGAATAACTTGTTCTTATGAAAAGATTGTTTTTCAATCCTTTTCAGATAGTTTGGTAAATGTCGTTTTTGATAAATACTTATCTGTTTTGTGTTAAATGAAGTTTTTGCTCTCGTAGTAGTCAATCACTCGCTTAACCTCAACAGATTTCAGCACAACGATTCTGTAATCTTTGCCGCACTTCCTCTTAACCCAAAAGTCGTGTGCGGCTTCTGCGATAGAGCTGTAAGTGAGCATTTTCGTCTTGCTGGTACGCTGGTGAGGAGGGCGGTATCGGTAGTCTGTACCGTACAAAAACTTCCCGGTCTTAATGTTCTGAATCGCAAACATCGTCTACCTCCTTACCAGTACCTCCGAACGCTTCCTTGATACATCTGCCGAACTCTTTAAGAGCTACACCAGCAGAGTAGACGGCAAAGTCGAAGGTCTTCTCAATCTCGGGGCAACGACTGCGGACGTATTCAGCAAGTATGTCATTTCGTGTCTTCATTTCCCAACTCCTCCTCGAGAATCTTCTCAAGCTCCCTCGTGCCGACAGCTTTCATGTAGGTGTGCGGAGCTTTGACGGTGGATACCTTGATTGCACTCTCGGCAATGCGAGCCTTGAGACGTTCCAGCAGAGAAGCGTTCTCCACCTTGACACTACATTTGCAAACCATATTCATAGTTATACCTCCCACCATGATTTGATACCCTTGCCGAGTTCGACAGAGAGTTTCGTGCTGATAATTCGGGCGTGTTCGTACTGCGCTTTCACGCCGGGAACAAAATACTCGGTTCTGCCATTCTCAATGTTCTTCCGATTCTGATTGAGAAGGTCAGCTTGGTACAGGTTCAAGAGCCGTACCAACTCCTGTTTTTCTGCTAACTGCATTATGATTCCTCCTTATCTTGGGACTGCCGCTGATAGAAGCTGTGAAGAATACTTTTTGCGGCAAGAATCCCTTCTTTGTAACCGTCCTCACGCTTGAAGTTCCCGGTATGTCCATAGGGGTTATTTTCGGATTTCTTGGTGAGGGCGGCTTGGAGAGCTTCGTACTCCCATTGCTTCATACTTCGACCTCCTTCAAGTCTTCCTTGAGAAGAAGCAGAAGCTCCTTCAAATCAGCAAGGGTGAATCCTTCCTTGTTACAGGTGTTGGTTCGTCCCAAATGCTTATACCAGTTGATAATTGTGCCGCTGTCACGATGAATGATATAGAACTCGTCTTCCCAGCGATAGAGAAGGAAGTTGTCTGTGTTCTGCGGATAACCGCACATTACATCAATGTCGATGATTTCATCATCGGTGAAAACTTCTCCAAACACTTTACAGAAATCGTCTCTGTCAAAGTGATACTGCGGAAGGGTTTCGAGATATTTGCTCATTACAGCACCTCCTTCAATTTCAGACCACAATAGGTTGCATAGCCGCTCGAGGTCGATTTCCTGTCGAACCACTCCGGGTGACGCTCCATTTCAGAATTGAACTTACGAGCCGACAGGATATAAGCACCCTCGGACTTCGCCCAAATCTTGAAAGCGTTGTACAGGTCTTTCGCCTTGATAACGCTTGGAGAGCTTTCCTCCGGGACACGCTCACAGCGGTTCTCAAGGAACTGCAACACGAGGTCATTATCACGCTCGTACTTGGTGACAACCGATTTCAGACTGCCGCTCATAGCAAGTCCACGTTCCTTGTAGTGGATATACCCACGCACCAGCCACATGAAAATACCGCTCATGCTGGACTGCTCACACAGTTCGTCCTTGAGGTGAGTGTCCTGTTCTTCGGGGGAGAAGTGGCGGTTGAACTCTACCACCTTGATACGCTCGGAAGCGAACAGGGACTTGTCCGTTACCATCGGAAGGTCGTTACAGGAAAGCCATAACGTAAATTGCGGCTTGAATGTGATTGCCGACTGGTACAGCGCACGAGCGGAGATTTCCTCGCCGCCTGTGAGCTGTTTGATTTTCTCCTCGTCCAGCTTGCCGTATTCGTTGCTCTCGGACATTGTGACGAAGCGTTTACCCTTCAATCCGGCAAGGGTAGGACTGGCGGCTTCTGCGTCCTTCTGACGGTCTCCACGACAAATCATACCGACCGGGGCAACCTTGGCATAGTCACCGAGCATAGTCTCAATGGTGTTGAGCAGAGTAGATTTACCGTTACGAGTGGTCTTACCATGAAGAATGAACATACACTCCTCATTGCTCATACCCAGCATGGAGTAGCCCAAAGCTCTTTGAAGAAAGTCTGCCTTGTCCTCGTCATTCTGTGTGACCTCTTTAATGAACTTCTCCCAGCGTTTACACTTAACCGTCTTGGAGATAGTGTGGCTAAATGCTGTCTGCATGGTGAGAAAATCGTCCCAGCTATGTTCCCGGAAGGAGAAGTCTCGAAGGTCGTATGTACCATTGAGACAGTTAATGAGATAGGGGTCTGCGTCAAACTGCACAGCAGAGATACGAAGCTCACCTGTTGCGTCCTTGAGGATTCTGTCTCGCATACGCCTGTCACCCATCTTATTGACGAACCCGGTGTAGGACTTTCGGGTATCATCGTCCTCGATTTCTCCGCAGTAGAGAATCATCAGACGGACGAAATCTTTAATCTTCTCGGACACGAGAATTGCTCCTTCGTCCTTACGCCATGCCCCCTCGTGATAGGTGTACCAGCTCTTGTGTTCCGGGCAGTAGCGAGCTTCGTGAGAGTAGAGCAAGCCGAACAGGTTTGCCATACCCATTTCAGACCATTCAAAGCCGCTGGAAGTCTCGTCAGCCTTTTCCGGGTGATACTGCTTGATAAGGTACATCTTTGAGGATAAATCCTCGTCCATAATGACACGACCGTTGCGTGTCTCGAAAAGCTCTTGCATTATCTAT
>ERZ834722.1380-NODE-1380-length-23078-cov-5.145941_pt1 | contig 23078 bp, 23 predicted proteins | sample MGYA00519576_ERZ834722 | MGnify/ENA primary metagenome ERZ834722 (study PRJEB31850, sample SAMEA3708759) | human gut metagenome | biome: human gut; feature: human-associated habitat; material: faeces | place: China | collected 2014 ...
CCAAAACAAGCCTTTAGGGCTTGTGCGCTCTTGTCAACTGATGGTGTCTTTTCTCCTGAAAAGAAAAGAGAAAGAAGGAGGGTGAAAAACCACTGCCCCGGCGGGGCGGCTTTTTCACCTCAAAACTCTTTGCCATATTAGAAACTCTATGCTAAAATGTAATTTGGTAAAGTTTGAACGCAATTTTTCAAGGAGGGATACTTATGAAGATATACAACACCATGACCCGCAAAAAGGAGGAGCTGGTGCCGCTGGTGCCGGGCGAGATAAGCATGTACGTATGCGGCCCGACGGTATACAACTTTATTCACATAGGCAACGCAAGGCCGCTGGTGGTGTTCGATACCCTCAGGCGGTATCTTGAATATAAGGGCTACAAGGTAAGGTTCATATCCAACTTTACAGATATAGACGACAAGCTCATCCGCCGGGCCAACGAGGAGCACACCACGGTGCCGGAGCTTGCGGATAAGTATATAAAGGAATACAGGCAGGATGCGGAGGGCCTCTGCGCCGAGCCTGCCACCTGCAATCCCCGCGCTACCGAGCACATACCCCAGATAATCAAGCTGGTGGAGACCCTGATAGAAAAGGGCCATGCATATCCCGTAGCAAACGGCGATGTATATTTCTCCGTCCGCTCCTTCCCCGGCTACGGCAAGCTTTCAGGCCAGTCCATAGACGACCTTGAGTCCGGCGCGCGCATAGAGCCGGGAGACCTGAAGAGGGATCCTCTGGACTTCGCCCTCTGGAAGGGCGCCAAGCCCGGCGAGCCTGCATGGGACTGCCCCTGGGGCAAAGGCCGCCCGGGCTGGCATATAGAGTGCAGCGCCATGAGCATGGAGCTGCTGGGCCCCACCTTTGACATTCACGCGGGCGGGCAGGATCTCATATTCCCGCACCATGAAAACGAGATAGCCCAGAGTGAGGCGGCCACAGGCAAGCCCTTCGCAAGGTACTGGATGCATAACGGCTATATAAATGTAGATAATCAAAAGATGTCCAAGTCCCTTGGCAACTTCCGCCTGGTGCGGGACATAGCTCAGGAATTCGACCTTGAGGCCGTCCGCCTGTTCCTGCTCTCCGCCCAGTACAGGAACCCCATCAATTTCACCCGTGAGCTTATCGAGCAGGCCAACACCGCCCTCACCCGTATCCGCACCGCCCGGGAACGCCTTGCCGAAGCTAAGGAAGGCCCCGCTACCGCAGAGGACGAAAGCTTCATCGCCTCCCTTGCGGAGCATGAAAAGAGGTTCTGCGACGCCATGGACGACGACCTGAACACCGCAGACGCGCTGGGCGCAATGTTCGACTACGCCCGGGCTGTCAACACCTTCGTAACAGAGCCCAGAGGTAAGGAAGCGCTGGAAAGGGCGGCAAAGCTCTTTGACGATATGACCAACGTGCTGGGCATACTCCAGCACAGTAAGTCGGAGGAATTCCCCAAAGAGGCGGTCGCTCTGCTAAACGAGCGCGCAGAAGCCCGCAAGGCCAGGAACTGGGCCCGGGCAGACCAGATCCGCGAGGAGCTGAAGGCAATGGGCTTTGCGGTGGAGGACAGCAAGGAGGGCGCAAAGCTGAAGAGGCTGTAAAGGGCGCGCCTGCTAAAAAATCCACGGATTCAGCCAATACATTTTTGAACAATATTTTAAATCATTGCCATATGCCTTGAAATAAGGCATAACGGCTGATAAAATCAGGAGGAAATAATCATTGGGAAGCGATATGCTTTCGCTCTTTAGCCTTATAATAGGCGTGTACCTCATATATGCCGCCATAGTCGGGCGCGGCAAGCTGTATGAGAACGAGTACCTGAACTGTCCGAGGGAGCAATACGTCAAGGGGCTGCGCATTCTGGCTGCCATATCCGGCGTGCTGCTCACGGTTTCCAACCTTCTGGAGTATCTTGGCGTCATAGCCTACGGCTCCCCCATAGCCATCGCGCTTTGGGCGCTGGGCTTTGCAAGCCTGATAGTCATGATGGTGTACTCCTCGAAAAAGACCGACAGAAAGGCTGCGGCGGCGGGGCATAAGACCGCCGCGTCCGCCGAAAAAAAGGACTACGATCCTCTTCGCGCCGCCTTCGTGTTCGACGATGATGAGGACGTATCCCAAAAGAAAGAAAAATAAGAAATCACTCTGAAAGGAAAGCGTTTATGAAAAAGACTATTATCCGCATCGTAGCAGTGGCCATGCTGGCACTGATGGTGCTGACCGCACTTCCCGCCTTCGCTTATAATATCGTAGGCACGGCGGCGGCCCAGACCCCTGTCTACAAGGACACCAAGGGCAGGAAGGTCGAGCTGTATGTCAGCGGCCCCGTCACCATAAACAGGCAGGACAACAAGTCCGGCATGTACAACGTCACCATCAGCTATGACGGCAAGACCTACACCGGCTGGGTATACCCCTCCGCCATCTCCGGCATAGGCTATGACAAGAGCACCGGCGGCTCTGCCTCCGGCTCCACCTCCGGCACCACCGGCGGCACGACCTCAGGCGTTACCGGCACCTATACCGCCACCATCGCCACCGGGGCGGCCATAAACGTAAACGGCACCAACTACCCCGTAAGCGTAGGCGGCAGCATCAACGTCAACTACCGCGACGCGGCCGGCACTCAGGTAAACGTGACCGTAGGCAACGTCACCGGCTGGGTAGCCGCCTCCTCCCTCTCCGGCTTTAGAAGGAACGGCTCCTCCATAAGCCTTTCCGACCTGCCCACCAACGGCGGCAACACCATGGGCGGCGCGACCAGCCCCACCCCCGCCCCCACCCCCTATGTAAACCAGAACCAGAACCAGAACACCGCCAGCGGCACCTTCTCAGCCAACCTCGCTGCGGGCACTGCTATTACCAATAACGGCAAGACGGTAGGCATCGTGCAGAACGCGGGCAACGTCACCGTCAACTACCGCGACGCCTCCGGCTCCCAGGTATACGTCACCATAGGCAGCGTGGCGGGCTGGGTACCTGCAAGCGCCATATCCAACCTCAGGAGCACAAGCTCCGGCTCCATCAACGTAGCCAACCTGCCCACCAGCGGCGGCACTGCCGGCTCCACCGGCGGCACGGCCTCCGGCGTGAATATGTACGACAAGGCCAAGAGCGCCGTATCCAAGGACAACAACATCTACGTCCGCTCTACCGCCACCAGCTCCACCAAGGGCGCTACCAAGCTGCGCAATATGCGGGGCAAGACCTTCACCGTGCTGGGCACCGACGCCAGCGGCAGCTTCCTGTATGCGGACTATAACGGCACCCGGGGCTTCGTCCGGGCTCAGGACTTCACCTTCACCAGCGGCAACGTGGTTGAGCAGAAGCCCAACAACAACACCGGCACAAACGGCGGCAACGTGACCTCCAACAACACGGGCATGGCCGCCATAGGCACCCCCGCAGGCAAGGGCACCGGCTCCAGCTCCGAAAAGTGGGGCAGCATAACCATACCCGGCGCGGACAACTACCCCATCTACGGCAATTATATCGGCGAAAAGAAGGGCAAGACATACTATTACTATGACTATGTGCTCCGCAAGAGCTACTACTACGTACACACCACCACGGCCCAGGGCTCTCAGGTAGCGGTGGTAATGGGCCACAACAACCGCAAGAAGGTAGGCACCTCAAAGTCCTACTTCCACAACCTGCACCACATCCAGAACGCCATACTGGGCAAGTCCAGCTGCGAAAAGTGCAAGGCGAGCTGCTCCGGCTACGGAAAGAGCATTTCCGCAAGCTGGGAGGGCAGCAGCAGCTGGGAGGTTGTAGCCTTCTTCGAGGTACCCAAGAACAAGGCGTATAAGAACATACTGCCCCAGATGGCTCAGCCCTGGAACTACACGACCTCGCAGTACCTTTCCAACGTGAAGTCCTATGTGAACACCTTCTCCAGCAAGAGCTGGGCGAACACCTCCGCCCTTACCGATAACGGCAAGTACATGATGCTCGTCACCTGCGGCGACAGCGGCGACAACGACAGCATCGCAAAGCTCTACATGCTGCTCAAGGCGGTAGGCTAAACGGCGCAAATACAAATAAAGCGGCTTAAAAGCCGCTTTTTTTATACCCACTTCACTATTCCCTATGCTATAATATAATCTGGCGTGGAATAGGCGCCGGAAGGAGTAATTTAATGAAGAAATGTTCTGTCGGCGGTCAGGCCGTTATGGAGGGCGTCATGATGAAGGCCCCCGGCGGCATCGCCATGGCGGTCAGGGACGCAAAGGGCCGCATAATATTGGATTATAAAGAATATACCACAAGGGCGAAAAAAGGTACCTTCTACGGCCTCCCCATAGTGCGGGGCGTGGTGGCCTTTGTGGAGAGCCTTACCATAGGCATGAATACCCTCACCAGATCCGCGGAGCTCATAGGCGACCCCATAGACGAGGAGCCCACAAAATTCGAGAAGTGGCTGTCGGAAAAGCTGGGCAAGTCGGTGGAAAAGGTGGTAATGGGCCTTGCGGTGATACTGGCCGTGGCGCTGTCCGTAGGCCTGTTCTTTCTGCTTCCCCAGTTTATAAGCAGCCTTATTTTTCGCGGCAGCGCCGCCGCCTCCGCCACAAAGTGCCTGGTGGAGGGACTTGTGCGGCTATGCATTTTTATAGGCTACATATTCTTCTGCGCAAGCGTGAAGGATATAAAGCGGGTGTTCATGTACCACGGGGCGGAGCATAAGACCATCGCCTGCTATGAGGCGGACGACCCCCTCACCCCGGAAAACGCCATGAAGCACAGCCGCCTCCACCCCCGCTGCGGCACCAACTACCTCTTCCTCGTCATGGCGGTATCCATAGTGTTCTTCGCGGTGGTGGGCTGGAACGAGAGCTTCTGGCTCAGGCTGCTTTCCCGCATAGTGTTCCTGCCGCTGGTGGCAGGAATAAGCTATGAGGTTCTGAAATTGGCCGCGAAGTACGAAAACATATTCACAAAGATAATTCGCGCCCCCGGCATGGCGCTCCAGTACATCACCACCAAGGAGCCTACGGCGGACATGCTTGAGGTGGCCATAGCCTCCTTCAACCTTGCCATGTCAGAGCCAAAGGAGGCGATGGAGGCGGTGAGAAGGAACCGGGAAGAGACGGCGGATAAGGCGGAAGCATGACCGCGCTGGAATACGCGGAGGGGCTGCTTTCCCCCGTTACTGAGGAGCATAAAGCAGAGGCGCGGATAATTATATCCGAGCTTACCGCCCTCCCCATAGAGCGCATAAATATAGAAGCCCCTCCCCTCTCTGAAGCCCTTAAGGAGAGCATAGACGGCATTGCAAAAAGGCGGGCGCGGGGCGAGCCCCTGCAGTACATACTGGGCAAATGGGAATTTATGGGGCTGCCCTTTTATACAAGGCACTGCGCTCTGATACCGCGGCAGGATACCGAGACCCTCTGCGAGGAGGCGCTGGCGATAGGAGGCAAGACGCTTCTTGACCTCTGCTGCGGCACCGGCTGCATAGGGGTATCGCTGGCAAAGCTGGGGGGCTTTGAGGTGACCTTTGCCGATATAAGCCCGGACTGCCTTGCGCTTGCCCGGGAAAACGCCGCCCTCAACGGCGTACCGGGCAAATTCCTGCTGACGGACATGTTCTCTGATATATCCGAAGGCTACGACCTTATCTGCGTAAACCCGCCCTACATACCCACCTCGGAGCTTGCCTCATTGCAGGCCGAGGTAAAGCGGGAGCCGGCGCTTGCGCTGGACGGCGGCGCGGACGGGCTGGACTTTTACCGCCGGATATCCCGGGATTATGCTGCCCACCTGAACCCGGGCGGCGCGCTGCTTATGGAGGTGGGCGCGGGGCAGGCGGAGGACGTGGCGGAGATGTTCCCGAAAGCGGAAATAATAAAGGATATTTGCGGCATAGAAAGGGTGGTGGCGGTCAGGAGATGAAAAGGCTGATATTCCTCATGCTGCCGCTGCTTTTCATGGCGGGCTGCGCCGTGGGCGCGGCGCTTCCGGCGGAGCCGGAGATAACGCCCTCCCCTACACCCACTTTCTCCCCCTCGCCAACCCCCTCCCCCTCGCCGGAGCCGGAGGTATACCGGGCCAGCGTGGGCATAGTGGGGGACATACTGATGATGACGAGCCAGATACAGGGGGCCAAGACCGCCGAAGGGTACGACTTCAGGCCCAGCTTTTACGCCATGGAGCCCCTGTTCTCATCCGTTGACATAATGGCGGGCAATTTCGAATGCACCCTTGCGGGGGAGGCAGCGGGTTATACCCAGAGGCGGCCCGCCGCGCCGCCCCCAACCGAGGATGACCCCAACCCCAAGCAGCCCTACCAGACCTTCAATGCGCCGGACGAGCTTGCGGCGAATCTAAGGGCAGTCGGGTTCGACCTGCTCACCACCGCCAACAACCACTGCCTGGACAGGGGCAAGGATGGGCTTTTCCACACGATAGAGACGCTTAGAGCCGCCGGGCTTGCCCAGACCGGGACGTATTTGAGCGAGGAGGAGCGGGACACGCCCTGCATAATGACGGCGGGCGGCATCACCTTCGGCTTTGTCGCCATGACCGAGAGCGTGAACAGCTATGACGCAAGGCTGGGGGGCGACAGCTGGGCCGTGGGGCGGGTATCCCAGCGGGAGCGCATACAAAAGGAGATAGCAGTCTGCAAAAGGGCGGGCGCGGAGGTGGTCATAGCCTTCCCCCACTGGGGGGAGCAGTATATGGACAGCCCGGTCAGGCGGCAGAGGGAGTACGCCCAAATGCTTGCGGACTGGGGCGCGGACGCTGTAATAGGCAGCCACCCCCACTGCGCCGAGCCCTTTGAATGGATAATGGCGGAGGACGGGCGCAGAGTGCCTGTCGCCTACTCCATGAGCAACTTCATATCCAACATGGCGGGTAAGAATACCGAGTACGGGCTGTTTTTACGGCTGGATGTGAAAAAGGATGAGGACGGCGTGAGCGTCGGGATGAGCTACCTGCCCACCGCCTGCATAATACAAGATACCGGCGGCAGGCGGGTGCATCAGCCCATACCCTGCTGGGCGGAGGAAGCAAAGCGCACCGGCGTCGAGCCGCTGAGCGAGGGCGAGCTTAAAAAGACCCAAAGGGCATTCGACTACGTTGTGAAAATATGCGGCCTTGAGAACGCAGGGCTTATAGAATGGACGGAGGAATATGATAAACAAGCTTAATGCACTGAAAAGACGCTACGAGGAGCTGACCGCAGCCCTCTCAGCCCCAGACGCAATGAACGATCAGGCCGTCTGGCGGGAGATGGTAAAGGAGCACAGCCAGCTTGAGGAGATAGTCAACGCCTTTGACGAGTATACCGCCGCAGTGCAGTCCGAAGCGGACTGCAAGGCCATGCTGGAGGAGCACCTTGACCCCGAGATGAAGGAAATGGTGCACATGGAGATGGCTGAGCTTGCGGAAAAGCAGCGGAAGCTCATAGAGGATATGAAGATAATGCTGCTGCCCAAGGACCCCAACGACGAGAAAAACGTAATATTGGAAATACGCGCAGGCATAGGCGGCGACGAGGCGGCGCTCTTCGGCGCAGACCTGCTGCGCATGTACCAGCGCTACGCAGAGCGCCACGGCTATAAAATGGAATACATGAACGAAAACACCACCGAGGCAGGGGGCGTAAAGGAAGTAGTGCTGAACATAATCGGCAGGGGCGCGTATTCGCGGCTCAAGTTCGAGAGCGGCGTTCACCGCGTCCAGCGTGTGCCGGAGACTGAATCCCAGGGCCGCATACACACCAGCGCGGCCACGGTGGCGGTAATGCCGGAGGCTGAGGATGTGGAGGTGGAGATAGACCCCAAGGATCTTCAGATAGACACCTACCGCTCAGGCGGCGCGGGCGGACAGCACGTAAACAAGACGGAATCCGCCATACGCATCACCCATATACCCACGGGCATAGTGGTGCAGTGCCAGGACGAGCGCAGCCAGCATAAGAATAAGGACAAGGCCATGAAGGTGCTCAAGTCCCGCATATACGAGCATTTCCTCAAGGAAAAGGAGAGCGCGGAGGCCTCCGCCCGCCGCAGCATGGTGGGCAGCGGCGACCGCAGCGAGCGCATACGCACCTACAACTTCCCCCAGGGCCGGGTGACGGATCACAGGATAAACATGACGCTGTACCGGCTGGAGGCCTTCCTTGACGGGGACATGGACGAGATGATAGACGCGCTGATATTGGCGGAGCGCACAGCCCAGCTCACCGGGGAGGCGGAATAATTGGAGACTCAATACTTCAATGCCGTCAAACAGCCCGAAGCAGGCACAAAGCTGGGAGGCAGCGTAATACGCTCAGGGGGCCTGGTGGCCTTCCCTACCGAGACGGTCTACGGCCTCGGCGCCAACGGCCTTGACGGTGAGGCGGTAAATAAGATATTCGAGGCCAAGGGCCGGCCCAACGACAACCCGCTGATACTGCATATCGCAAAAAAGAGCGACCTGAAGGATCTGTGGAGGTCGGTTCCGGAAAGGGCAAGGCTGCTGATGGACGAGTTCTGGCCCGGGCCGCTGACCATGGTATACCTGAAAAGCAGCAGGGTTCCCAACGAGGTAAGCGCGGAGCTGGACACCGTTGCCGTGCGGATGCCCGACAACAGGACGGCGCTGGCCCTCATACGCGCTGCGGGGGTGCCCATAGCCGCACCCAGCGCGAATTTATCCGGCAAGCCCTCCCCTACCACCGCCGATCACGTCAAGGCGGACATGAACGGGAAAATAGACGTAATAATAGACGGCGGCCCCTGCAATATAGGCGTGGAGTCCACCGTGGTGTCCCTCATGGGAGGCGCCGTCACCATACTCCGTCCCGGCGGTATTACCCGGGAAATGCTGGAAGCCGTAATAGGCCCGGTAAACCTTTCCCCCGCCGTTTTAGCCCCCCTGAAGCAGGGGGAAGCCGCGGCCTCCCCCGGCATGAAGTACAAGCATTACGCCCCCGACGCCCAGGTTATCGTAGGCACAGGCTCATTGCCGGATATGGCGGCAAAGCTCATAGCCGAGTACGACAGGCGAGAGGCGGAGGGCCTGACCTGCATAATTTTCGCCACCGAGGAAACTCGCTGTTTCTACAGGGGGAAAAGGTATGTTATAATAGGCGAGAGAAAAAATCCCCTTACCCTCTGCGAGAGCCTTTTCGCCCAGTTCCGCGCCCAGGAAGGCAAAGCGGACGTAATACTCTGCGAGGCGCTGCCGGAGACGGACATGGGCCTTGCGTACATGAACAGGTTATTGAGGAGCGCGGGATTTAAAACTATATGACCAAAGGAGTTGCCATGAAGATCGCCATTGCCGCCGACCACGGCGGGTACAAGCTCAAGGAAGAAATAAAGCCATACATCGAAAGCCTCGGCCACACCGTGACCGACTTCGGCACCTATTCGGAGGACAGCGTGGATTATCCGGATTACGCCGCCCCCTGCGCAAGGGCAGTGGTTTCGGGAGAGATGGACAGGGGCATAGTGATATGCGGAACCGGCATAGGCATCTCCATTGCCGCAAACAAGATAAAGGGAGTGAGATGCGCCCTTTGCACCGACCCGGTAATGGCCCGGCTGACCCGGGAGCACAACGACGCAAACATGCTGGCGATGGGCGCGCGCATCATAGGCGGCGAGCTTGCCAGGGGAATAGTAAAGGCATTTCTTGAGACTGACTTTTCCAACGGAAAAAGACACATTGACAGGATAAACAAAATAACGGAATTGGAAAGAGCAAAATAAAATCGCGTTGGATTTTTGATTCAATATACTAACCTATAAACCGAAAGGAGCAATACACAAAAATGGGTAAACTCGTCGTAATCGACCACCCTCTGGTACAGCATAAGCTGACCCTGCTCAGGGATAAGACCACAGGCACCAAGGAGTTCCGCGCTCTGGTAGAGGAGCTGGCTACCCTGCTGGCCTATGAAGCGACCCGTGACCTTCAGCTGGAGGACGCTACGGTAGAAACTCCCGTAGCTACAGCCCATACCAAGGTACTGGCCGGCAAGAAGCTGGCAATAGTTCCCATACTGCGCGCAGGCTTGGGAATGGTAGACGGCATGATGAACCTCATACCCGCCGCCAAGGTAGGCCACATAGGCCTTTACCGGGACCCCGAGACGCTTCTGCCCGTGGACTACTACTGCAAGCTGCCCTCCGATATTTCCGAGAGGGATATCATTATAGTAGACCCCATGCTGGCTACCGGCGGCAGCGCCAACGCGGGCATTGACGTAGTTAAGCGCGCAGGGGGCAAGAATGTAAAGCTGGTCAACCTCATAGCCGCCCCCGAGGGAATCGAGGCGGTACAGAAGGCTCACCCCGATGTGGATATATTCGTAGCTCACGTGGACGATCACCTTAACGACCACGGTTATATAGTGCCGGGCCTCGGCGACGCAGGCGACAGGCTGTTCGGAACAAAGTAAAGCAAAATAATGTATTTTTAAGGGCCGACCGACAATCGGCCTTTAAAATCAACTCGGGAGAAATTTTTATACGGAAGGAAGAAAAACGATGAAAAGAACATCACTCAGGCTGGCGGCGCTGGCAATGGCGCTGTTTACAGTGCTGTCCCTTGCCCATGCGCTTGCGGAGGCAGGTTACACCCCCTACCCCACACCAAGGACTGCGGTATCCGAGGACAGCACAATATACCTGCGGGACATCCCGGCAAAGGACACCGAGGGCGCGGTACAGCTCAGGCATATGGAAGGCAAAACCGTGAGCGTGCTGGGAGAGGACGCTATGGGCAAGTACTTCTATATAGAATACGAGGGCAAGAAGGGCTTTGTCCGTGCCAAGGACTTTGAGCTGACGGACAAGACCCCGGCAGCCACCCCGGCCCCCAGCGCCAACGCCAACAACGTACAATACTTCAGCGCCCCTAAGACCGGCATATCCAAGGACAGCGCCATATATATGCGCACCTCGCCCAATATACCCGAAAAGCCCGCCGATAGCGATTCCAACGTAGCAAGGAAGGTAAAGCACGCAAAGGGCGCGGCGTTTTCGCTGTTAGGCGAGTCAGGCGACTGGTACTATGCGGAATATGACGGGACTAAGGGCTTCGTAAAGAAGGCCGATTTTACCATACAGGCTCCCAACTCCAGCGCTGATACCGGGGCAAACAGCGCCGAAAGCGCCGGCAGGCTGAACAGAGCCACCAGCGGCGCCACCGAGACAGGCCACGGCGCGGCAAGCGAAAAGTGGGGCAGCATAAAGATACCCGGCGCGAAAACCTATACCATCTACGGCAACTATACCAACAGCGCGGGCACCAAATACTACTACGCCGCCGAGAACCGCAAGGGACACTATGAATACGTCCATACCCTCACCGCTAAGGGCTCTCAGGTACATTCCATACTGGGGCACAACGTCCGCGGCGGCAAGGGCAAGTATTTTCACAACCTGCATCACGTGCAGAACGCCCTAATAGGTAAGAGCAGGTGCGAGGGCTGCGGTGGCTCCTGCGGCAGCAAATTCAATACCACCAGCATAACCATGAAGCTGGACGGGTATAGTAAATGGGACATAATGTGCCTGTACGAGATCGGCCCCAACCAGAGCACCGGCATACTCGCCTATAACGCAAGGCCCTGGGGAACCAGCGCCTCGAGCTATGTCAGCACCCAGCTGAGCTACGCCGCGGATAAGGCCAACAAGGGCTGGATCAATCCCAACGTCAGCTACAGCGACGGCGGCAAGTATGCCATGCTCATCACCTGCGGCGACAAATACGAAAACAACAGCAATGCCACCAGCAAGCTGTACGTGCTGCTGAAGGCCCGCAGCTGATTCAAAAAAAGGTATATCTGACACGCCCGGTTCCGCCGGGCGTTTTTTGGACTTTAATGCTGTAATTATTCATCAAGGGCCGTCCACTACTCTACATATTTATTTATAAATTTCAAAAAATGAACAGTACCCTCTCTCATAAATTTCATTTGTTATTTTTATAACAAAATTTTAAAATTGTCTATTGCAGATTCTTCATCAATGGGATAAAATTATGTAAAACAAAAAAATATTATAAATAAAACCTGTTATTTGCATTTTAAGTCAAAAATTTGCCGTTAAACGCGGTTTTATAAGAAAATATATTAAAGCTTGAGCTTTTTAACATACACATTATAAGAAGGAGGTAAGGTACATTGCCGACCATTATTGAATGTATAACCCAGGCTGAGGCGAAGGGTGCGGAGCTGAAAAAACAGGCTGCCGCAAGGGCAAAGGAAATAACGGACGATGCGGAGGCGCGCCGTGGGGAGACCATAAAGGAGGCCCATGACGCGGGGCGCGCCATGATACAGAGGGCAAAGGACGAGGCGGAGAAGCAGGGAGCCGCGCTGGCGGCGGAGCTGACCGCCCGGGCAGATAAAGAGGCGGCGGAGGAATGCGCAAGGGCCGAGGCCAGGCTGCGCGCCGCCGCGGAATACATTGTCAGAGAGGTAATCAAGGCATGATAGTACCAATGAAGAAATTGACTCTGGCTGCCCTTCTGGAGCACCGGGAGGCCATATTGCAGGCCCTCCAGTCAATTTGCGCGGTACAGCTCATTTCCATAGGCGAAGGGGAACAGTCCTCGGCCGCGGCCGAGGGAAGGGTCCAGCGGCTGCAAAGCGCCGAGGAGCTGCTCAAGCCCTACGCCGGGAAGGCAGGCTTCGGCCCCAAGCCCGAGGCTACGCGGCAGGAGCTTGAGGAGGACATACAGCCGGCACTGGAGATCTGTGCCGAGCTGGAGGGGCTGCAAAGGCGCATAGCCCAGAACGGCAGCGATACCGAGAAGCGCAGATTACAGCTCGGCTCACTGCTTCCCTGGGCGGATATGACAGACCCGCTGGAGGCTGTGCGCTCTACGGCCAGCCTTAAGGTGATGACGGGCACCGTGCCTGCGGACGGTGTGAAAGCCCTCATGGAAACCGGCGCGCTGGTGCAGCTTTACGGCGGCGAAAGGGAGCGGGCTGCTCTGGTGATATGCCCCAATGAGGAGTATGCCGGAATAGCGCCCTCCATAAGGGCCACCGGCTTTCAGGAGAAGGGCTTCGGGGATATCAGGGGCACCGCCTCGGAGAATATACAGAGGCTCAGGACGGAGATAGAAGCGCTGGAGGCGGAAAGAGCACAGCTGGAAGCCCGGCTTGCAGCCTTCGCACCCAAGCGGGAGGAAATACGCAGGGCGCTGGACGGCGCGGCCATAGACCGGGACAGGGAGCAGAGCAAGGAAGCGCTGGCCCATACCAAAACCGCGTTTCTGCTCACAGGCTGGGTCCGGGAGGACATGACGGAAAAGGTGCGCCGGGAGATCGAAAAGATCACGGACGTTTATTATCTCGGCTTTGAGGATCCCTCCGAGGGAGACGCGGTGCCTACTGTGCTCAAAAACAGCAGGCTGATCACCCCCTATGAGGCGGTTACAAACCTCTATTCCCTGCCGGCCTACGGCACGATAGACGGCACGCCGCTGATGGCACCCTTTTACTTCATCTTCTTTGGCATGATGCTTTCGGATACGGTTTACGGCGCGGTGCTCGCGCTGGGGGCCTGGGCGTTTTTGAAATACATAAAGCCAAGGGGCATGATGGAGAACCTTGCCAAGGTGCTGCTGATGGGCGGCATATCCACGATATTCATGGGGCTGCTGTTCGGCACCTGCGCAGGCGTCAGCTGGCCCGTCATATTCAGGGGCACCGCCCTTGAGAACACCTTCCCCATAATAGATTCCTCGGCCGACCCGATAGCCATGCTGGCGCTCTGCGCGGCAATGGGCATAATACAGATGTTTTACGCGGTATTTATCGCCGCATACAGCTGCATAAAGCATAGGGACTGGGCAGGAGCCATAGTCGATAACCTGTCATGGGTGTTCATAATAACCGGCCTTCTCCTGATGGCGGCTCCTTCCCTGGGGCTTCCCGCCGCACTGGGGACCGCAGGCAAGTGGATGGCCATAGGGTTCGCGGCGGTGGTATTACTGTTCGCAGGGCGCTCCAAGAAGAATGTGGCCGGGCGGCTGATGTCCGGCGCAGGCAAGCTTTATGACGTGACCTCGTGGCTGGGCGACGTGCTCTCCTACGCCCGCATATTCGCCCTGGGCCTTTCCACCGGCGTTATAGGTCTGGTGCTCAATACTCTCTGCTGGGATATGCTCTTCGCCTCCTTTAAGGGGAACCCGGTGCTGATGGTGGTGGGCTTTATAATAGTCACGGTGCTGTCGGTAGCGCTGCACGCCTTCATGATGGCCATAAGCACCCTGGGCTGCTTCGTACACTCGGCAAGACTCCAGTACGTGGAGTTCTTCGGCAAGTTCTACGAGGCGGGGGGCAAGGCGTTCAAGCCGCTGAGATACGAGACAAAGTACGTGAACGTAAAATAAGAGGTATGGGCTTCTTAATATATAAGGGATTATAACACGATCAACAATTTTTCAGGAGGTTTCAAGCTATGACATTCTTTGACACCATCGGTATAAACGGACAGCTTCTGGCGGCGGCGGGGGCGGCCTTTGCGGCAATGTTCGCCGGCATAGGCTCGGCAATAGGCGTTGGCCACGCGGGCGAAGCGGGCGCGGCGGTAATAGCCGAGGACCCGGATAAGTTCGGTAAGGTGCTGGTATTGCAGTTGCTGCCCGGTACTCAGGGCATATACGGCCTGCTCATAGGCTTCGTTATCGCCGGTAAGGCGGGCCTGCTGGGAGCGGGCGACGCCATTTCCACAGCGGCTGGCTTACAGCTGTTCTTCGCCTCGCTGCCCATAGCCTTCGGCGGCCTGCTTTCAGCCATTGCACAGGGCAGGACCGCGGCCACCGGCATAGCCATGGTAGGAAAGAGGCCCGAGGAATCCGGCAAGGCCATAATCTTTGCCGTAATGGTAGAAACCTACGCGGTGCTTTCCCTGCTGTTCTCCTTCCTGCTTGTAAACGGCGTGCAGGTCTAAACCGGAGCGGCTTATGGCACAGGAAACTAATTTCGGGGCTGAAAAGCTCACCTCACGCATAGTGGAGGAGGCGGAAGCCGAGGCCGGCCGCATCATAATGGAGGCGGAGGCGAAGGCCGGGGCCATAAGCTCCCAGGCCGAGGCCGAGGCTGAGAGGCTCAATATAGAATACGCGAAAAAGGCTGAAAAGGCAGCGGCGGATATAATAGAGCGCAGCCGTACCAACGGCGCGCTGGACAGCCGCAAGACCGCCCTCAGGGAAAAGCGCCGGGTGCTGGACGAGGCCTTCGAGCTGGCTGAAAAGGAGCTTTGCGCCCTGGAGGGCGAAAAGCGGGAAGCGCTGCTTAGCCTTATGATAAGGGAAAACGTAAAGGGCGGAGAAACCTTGCGCCCGGCAAAGCCTGACAGGGCAAGGCTCGCCTCGCTTATAGAAAAGCAGAACCCCTCCCTCCTCCGCCCCGTGGAGCTGGGCGAGGATATAGAGGCGGGAGGCGGCTTCAGGCTGCTGGGCTGCGGATACGAGACGGACTGCACCTTTGAGGCCATGCTCCGTGACTTCCGTGAAAGGCGCGAAAGCGAAGCGGCCCGCGTGCTGTTCGAGTAAAGGAGGGCCTGTATGCCACAGAAAAGCCCTGTTTACGCAGTTACCCGCATAAGGGTGCACGAAAAGGACATGGTAAAGCCCGAACGCATGGCGAGAATGGCCGAGGCCAGCCCTGCCGAGGTGATGAGGGCATTGGGGGACATAGGCTACGGCGGGATTTCCGACCCTCAGCTTTCCGACGGGGACAGGATGATCGCAAAGGAGCTTTCCGACGCCTACGCCCTCATAAACGAAGTTACCTTCAGCCCGGAGCAGACCGACCTGTTCATACTCAAGGGGGACGCCAACAACCTGAAGCTGCTCATAAAGCAGCGGCTTACCGGCACAGCGGACTCCCCCGCCCTCATGAAGGGAGTATACCCCAAGGACGACATTATCCGTATGGTACACAACGCAGATTACAGGGAGCTGCCGGAGGAATTTACCAAGCGGCTCAACGCCCTTGAGCAGTCCTTCTCCGGGGAGATAGACCCGGGCAGGATATCCACCGAGATAGACCGGGCATACCTTGAGCATTGCCTGAACAACGCAAAGGGGGTTTCCCTTGAGTACTTCAAGAGCCTGGCGGATTTTACCAACATACTGACGATGCTGCGCATGCGCAATATGGGCGCGGGGGCGGATAAGCTGAAAAACTCTCTCATGCCGGAGGGATACGTATCCCACAGGCTGCTCATACAGTGCTTTGACGGGCCGGAGGAGGGCATAGCCAGGGCGGCGGCCACAGGCCCCGCACGAGAGAGCATACTCAAGGGCCTGGAGGAATACGGCAGGAGCGGCAGGCTCACAGAGCTGGAGCGCCAGCGGGACAATTACCTCATATCCCTTTTTAAAGGGGCAAAGTTCGCCGAGGGCGGCATAGAGCCGCTGATAGGCTATCTTTTGGGCCGGGAGCAGGAGGCAAAGTGCCTTAGGCTCATAATCACCGCAAAGCGCAATAACCTGCCGGATAAGGTGATAACCGAAAGGCTGGGTGAACTGTATGGATAAACGCACGGATATCGCCATGATAGGCGACAGGGACTCGGTGCTCATAGGCAAGGCCGTAGGCCTCGGCGTGTATGACGAGACGGACGGCGAAAGGGCAAACAGGCTCATATACAGGCTTGCCAGGGAGGGCTGCAAGGTCATTTTCCTGACCGAGCCGGTATACGCCCAGTGCAGCGAGGCCATAAACAAATTCAAGACGGAGACATTCCCCGCAATAATACCCATTCCGGATTCCCACGGCCCTTCAGGCGTGGCCATGGCAGCCATAAAGGCCAACGTGGAAAAGGCTATAGGCGCGGATATACTATTCTCGGAGGATAAATAAATATGGCAGTTAAAGGAACCATAGTTAAGGTATCGGGCCCCCTGATAGTGGCTTCCGGCATGGCGGACGTAAACATGTACGACGTGGTCCGCGTATCCGAAAAGCACCTCATAGGCGAAGTAATAGAGCTTCGCGGGGATAAGGCCTCCATACAGGTATACGAGGAGACCGGCGGCATAGGCCCCGGGGAGCCTGTGGAATCCACCGGCGCTCCCCTGTCGGTAGAGCTTGCCCCCGGACTTATAGAATCCATATACGACGGCATTCAGCGCCCGCTCAATAAAATTCAGGAGCTGGCCGGGGACAGGATAACGAGAGGTATCCGGGTGGATTCCATAGACCACGAAAGGCTCTGGGATTTCCAGCCTGCGGCACAGATAGGCGATATACTGAAGCCCGGCGATATCCTGGGCACCGTACAGGAGACGGAAGCGGTGCTCCATAAGATAATGGTGCCTCCAAATGTGGAGGGCCAGCTCACATGGATACACTCCGGCGAGGCCAACGTAGTACAGACCATAGCCAAGCTCGTCACCAGTAAGGGGGAGGCGGTAGAGCTGCCCATGCTGCAGAAGTGGCCGGTGCGTATAGGCAGGCCCTATGCAAGGAAGATGGCCCCTACCGAGCCCATGATAACCGGACAGCGGGTTATAGACACCCTGTTCCCAGTAGCCAAGGGGGGTGTGGCGGCCGTTCCGGGGCCCTTCGGCAGCGGCAAGACGGTGGTTCAGCACCAGCTTGCAAAGTGGGCCGACGCGGACATAATCGTATACGTGGGCTGCGGCGAGCGGGGCAACGAGATGACCGACGTTCTGATGGAGTTCCCGGAGCTGAAGGACCCCCGCACAGGTCTTTCGCTTATGAAGCGCACGGTGCTTATAGCAAACACCTCGGATATGCCGGTTGCGGCCCGTGAAGCCAGCATATATACCGGCATCACCATAGCGGAGTACTTCCGTGATATGGGCTACAAGGTAGCCATAATGGCCGACTCCACCAGCCGCTGGGCAGAGGCGCTGCGGGAGATGTCCGGCCGTCTGGAGGAGATGCCCGGCGAAGAGGGCTACCCGGCCTACCTTGCATCCCGCATCGCGCAGTTCTACGAGCGCGCCGGCTGCATCCGCTGCATCGGCAGCGAGGGCGACCGCCGCGGCTCCGTCACTGCCATCGGCGCTGTCTCGCCTCCGGGCGGCGACATTTCCGAGCCGGTCTCTCAGGCCACCATGCGTATCGTCAAGGTGTTCTGGGCGCTTGACTCGAGCCTGGCGTATGCCCGCCACTTCCCGGCCATCAACTGGCTGACTTCTTACTCGCTGTATGTCGACTCGCTCAAGCCGTGGTATGAGGCCACGTTCGGCGAGGAATATATGGCCAACCGCGACAAGGCCATGAGCATCCTGCAGCAGGAATCCGAACTGCAGGAGATCGTCCGCCTCGTTGGTCAGGACGCACTGTCCCCGGCTGACCGCCTGACGATGGAGACTGCCAAGATGATCCGTGAGGACTTCCTGCAGCAGAACGCCTTCGTCGATATCGACAGCTACTCCGAGTACCGCCGTCAGTTCCTGCTGCTCGGCCTCATCCTGCACTATGACGCCGAGTGCCGCGACGCGCTCGAGAAGAACGCGCCGATGCAGAAACTCTTTGCCATCCCCGCCCGCGTCGATATCGGCCGCGCCAAGAGCGTGCCGAGCGACGAGTACGAGCAGGTCTATGCCAGGATCGCCGCGGACATGACCGCGCAGATCAAAGAGATTATCGCCGGAGGTGAGGAGCAGTGATTAAAGAGTATAAAACAATCCAGGAGATCGCCAGCCCTCTGATGATCGTCAAGAACGTCGAAGGCGTGACCTACGACGAGCTGGCCGAGATCGAGCTTCCGAACGGTGAAGTCCGCCGCTGCAAGGTCCTCGAGGTCGAGGACGACCACGCGGTCGTGCAGCTCTTTGAGAGCGCGCAGGGCATCAACCTTGCGCAGTCGAAGGTCCGCTTTCTCGGCCACCCGCTGCAGCTGGGCGTGAGCGAGGATATGCTCGGCCGCGTCTTCAACGGCATGGGCGAGCCCATCGACGGCGGTCCGGCGATCCTCGCCGAGGAGCACCGCGACATCAACGGCCTGCCGATGAACCCGGCGGCCCGCGCCTACCCGGCAGAGTTCATCCAGACCGGCGTTTCCACCATTGACGGCCTGAACACCCTCGTCCGCGGCCAGAAGCTGCCGATCTTCTCGGCGTCCGGCCTGCCGCACGCCGCGCTGGCCGCGCAGATCGCGCGTCAGGCGAAGGTGCTGGGCGACAACGAGAACTTCGCCGTCGTCTTTGCCGCCATCGGCATCACGTTCGAGGAATCCGAGTACTTCATTCAGGAGTTCCGCCGCACCGGCGCCATCGACCGCACGGTCGTGTTCTCGAACCTTGCCAACGACCCCGCCGTCGAGCGTATCGCCACCCCGCGTATGGCGCTGACCGCGGCCGAGTATCTGGCCTTTGAAAAGGATATGCAGGTGCTGGTCATCCTGACCGATATCACCAACTACGCCGAGGCGCTGCGTGAGGTCTCCGCCGCCAAGAAGGAGGTCCCCGGACGCCGCGGCTATCCCGGCTATCTGTACACCGACCTGGCCAGTATGTACGAGCGCGCCGGCCGCAAGCTGGGGTGCAAGGGCTCCATCACCATGATCCCCATCCTGACCATGCCGGAGGACGACAAGACCCACCCCATCCCCGACCTGACCGGCTACATCACCGAGGGGCAGATCATTCTGAGCCGCGACCTGTACCGCAAGAACATCCTGCCGCCGGTGGACGTGCTGCCCTCTCTGTCCCGTCTGAAGGACAAGGGCGTGGGCGCCGGCAAGACCCGGGAGGATCACGCGCCCACCATGAACCAGCTGTTCGCCGCCTACGCCAGCGGTAAGGAGGCCAAGGAGCTGATGACCATTCTGGGCGAGGCTGCCCTGAGTCCCACGGACCTGCTGTACGCCAAGTTCGCCGACGAGTTCGAGAAGCGCTACGTCTCGCAGGGGTTCGACGAGAACCGCACCATAGAGCAAACACTGGACCTGGGCTGGGAGCTGCTGCGTATGCTGCCCCGCAGTGAGCTGAAGCGCATCAAGCCGGAGATGCTGAACAAGTATCTGCCGGTGAAGGAGTGAGCGCCATGGCGGGAAAGACTGTCAATCCCACCCGGATGGAGCTGACCCGGCTGAAGGGCCGGCTGAAGACCGCACGCCGGGGCCACAAGCTGCTGAAGGACAAGCGGGACGAGCTGATGAAGCAGTTTATGGACGTGGTACGGCGCAACCGCGCGCTCCGCGCCAAGGTGGAGCAGGGGCTGAAGGAGGCCAACGCCGCCTTCACCGTGGCCGCCGCCCTGATGGGGCCGGAGGTGCTGGAGGAGGCCCTGTCCTGCCCGCGGCGCAGCGTGTCGCTGGAGGTATCCACTCGGAACATCATGAGCGTGAACGTGCCGGTGTTCACCTTCCAGACCGACAGCGGCGACGACGCGCTGCTGCCCTACGGCTTCGCCCAGACCAGCGGCGAGCTGGACGCGGCGCTGGAGAAGATGCAGGCGGTATTCGCCGATATGCTGGAGCTGGCGCAGGTGGAAAAGACCATGCAGCTGCTGGCCCAGGATATCGAAAAGACCCGCCGGCGGGTCAACGCGCTGGAGTATGTGATGATCCCGGAGACGGAGCAAAACATCCGGTATATCACCATGAAGCTGGACGAGAACGAGCGCGGCAACACCACACGGCTGATGAAGGTCAAGGAGATGGTATTGCAGGACGCGCACCACTACCAGCTGTAATGAATCAAAACCTCCGGCTAAGCCGGAGGTTTTGATTTTTGCTTATTGCTCGTTCCACTGCGTTAGGGCGCTGCGGGCGGCGGACTGCTCCGCCTCCTTCTTACTGCGGCCGGTGCCCTGGCCAAGCTCTCTGCCATTCAGCGTCACCCGGAAGGTGAACTGCTTGGCGTGGTCGGGGCCGGAGGTACCGGTCAGCTCATAGTGCAGCACCTGGCCGCTTCTGCGCTGGACCAGCTCCTGCAGCTCCGTCTTATAGTCCCGACGGCGCTCCTCCACCACCTCCTCACGCTCCTTGTCCAGCAGGACGCGGTGGATGAGATCGCTGGCGGCGTCCATCCCGCCGTCCAGATACACGGCGGCAAATACCGACTCGGTGGCGTCGGCCAGTATGGAGGGCCGGCGGCGGCCGCCGCCCTGCTCCTCGCCCTTGCCCAGCAGCAGATAATTGCCCAGGTCCAGGGACTGGGCCACCTCGTGCAGGCTCTCCTCACACACCAGGGCGGCGCGGATGCGGGTCAGATCGCCCTCCGGCAGCTCCGGGTGCTTCTTGAACAGGTGCTCGGCGGACACAAAGCCCAGCACGGCATCGCCCAGGAATTCCAAGCGCTCGTTGCTGCGTATGCCCTCGCTGCGGTGCTCGTTGGCGTAGGAGCTGTGGTACAGGGCGGCACGGAGCAGCTCCGGGTCGCGGAAGGTGTAACCCAGCTTTTTTTCCAGTTCTTCCATAGGAACCTCCTGAAAAAATACGGCCCTGCCGGGCCGTATTTTCTGTCGTTATAGTCGGATCAGCCCAGCTTGCTGTTGAGATAGCGGACGCAGTCGCCGACGGTCTTGAGGCCGGCCAGGTCTTCTTCGTCGATCTCGCCGATGTCAAACTCCTCTTCCATCGCCATGACCAATTCCACCAGATCCACAGAATCGGCACCCAGGTCGTCCACGAAAGAGCTGTCCATGCTGATCTCGTCGGCATCGATAGCGAACTGCTCGGCGATCAGATCCTGCATCGTCTTGAAGATCTCTTCCATAGTCAAGGGTATTCCTCCTTCTTTGCTTGTTATCTCCGAAAATAATACGGCAATCGTGTGACAGTGTCAATACCTTTTTGGTAAATTTATACGGTGGGAAGCTGCATTTTGTCTATGTGCGCCGCGATGGCCTCGGTAATACCGCTTTCGGCCACCTGAATGGCCTGCCCCACCGCGTTCTCGATGGCCTCGGCGTTGGAGCCGCCGTGGGCCTTGATGACCGGCTTAGAGATGCCGATGAAGGCCGTGCCGCCCACCTTGTTGGGGTCCAGCCGCGCTTTAAAGGCGTTCAGCCCCGGCATGACCAGCAGGGCGGCAAGCTTCGTCAGCAGGTTCTTTTTGAACATTCCCTTCAGGGCGCTGCCTGCGAAGGAGCCCACGCCCTCGATGGACTTGAGCATCACGTTGCCGGAGAAGCCGTCGGTAACGATCACGTCACAGCCACCCTTGATGGCGTCCTTGGCCTCGATATTGCCGATGAAGTGCAGATCGCCCCGGGCGTCCGCCGCGCGCAGCAGGGCCAGGGTCTGCCTTTGCAGGTCGGTGCCCTTGCTGTCCTCCGCGCCGATATTCAGCAGGCCCACGCGGGGCGTCGCCACCCCCAGCACCCGCTGGGCATAGAAATTGCCCAGATAGGCGAACTGGAGCAGATACTCCGGGGTACACTCGGCGTTGGCGCCGCAGTCGATAAGCACGGCGCTGCCGGTGGTGGTGGGGATGACCGGCGCCATGGCCGCACGGCGGATGCCATGGATACGCTTGGTGATCAGCGTCGCACCGGTCAGCAGCGCACCGGTGGAGCCGGCGGACACCACGGCGTCGCCCTCTCCATCACGCAGCATAGTCAATGCCGCGCCCATGGAGGTATCCTTCTTCCGGCGGAACACGGTGGCGGGATCATCACACATCTCCACCGTCTCCGTGGTGGGGCGGAGGGTCACACCCTGCGGCAGCGTTGCCGCGCCGCACCGGGCCGCCGCGGCCCGGATGGCCGCCTCGTCGCCGGTGAGGACGATGTCGCAGCCGAAGCGGCTGTGGGCGCTGAGCGCGCCCCTGACGATCTCCAGCGGGGCGTTGTCGCCGCCCATAGCGTCGATGATGATCTTCACAGAGAGAGCACCTCCTCTTTGATGGTATCCAGAATGGCCAGCGACCGCTGGCTCAGCTCGGCATTTTTGTTGCGCTTACCCTTGACCCGGTGGTCCAACGGCGGGATAATGCCGAAGTTCACGTTCATGGGCTGAAAGTCCGCCACGCTCTCGTTGCTGACATACAGGCCCAGGGCGCCGATGGCCGTCTCACGGGGAAAGTCGAGGGGCGCCTGCCCCTTCAGCCGCCGGGCCAACTCTATACCCGCCAGAAAACCGCTGGCGCAGGACTCCACATACCCCTCCACGCCGGTCATCTGCCCGGCAAAGGCG
>ERZ834722.1388-NODE-1388-length-22978-cov-15.016926_pt1 | contig 22978 bp, 20 predicted proteins | sample MGYA00519576_ERZ834722 | MGnify/ENA primary metagenome ERZ834722 (study PRJEB31850, sample SAMEA3708759) | human gut metagenome | biome: human gut; feature: human-associated habitat; material: faeces | place: China | collected 2014 ...
GCTGCCGCACCTCGCTCGCCGTATCGGCACTTAGAATTATGCGGTATTGCCCTTACTTTTTATGTTTCAGTGCAGCGTACACCTTGCCGTATGGCAGCGGCACGCCAAACAGGCGCTGCAAAAACGCAGGTTTCCAGCGTGCCTGGGCAAGGTCCCGTTTCAGCTGTGCCGGGGCGTGCAGATAGGCGCCCCAGCTGGCTGGGGCAGCCAGCTTCCAGCTGCCGCCGTCCTCCACGGTGATCTCACCCAGGGTGCGCACCTCCTGCATGCGGGGGGCCTGCACCATCTGCAAAAACGCTGCGATGCAGGTTTGCGGCGGAATTTGCACTTCCCGCATCGGGCCAGCCTGCCAGCGCTGAACAAAAGCCCTCATGCCCTGCCAGAGCGGCGCGGTGATTGCCCTGTTATCTGCACCCGCCTTCCCGATTTCCGGCACCATCTGCCCGGTCTGTGCGCGGTACCCCGCCGTGGGGCCGCATGGCTCGGAGAGCAGAACTTCCAGCATGGGCTGGCCCACCCAGTACCACAGGGGGGCCGGGCAGCCGTCAAACAAAAATGTTTTGGCGCGCTCCGGCGGCAGGTTCTGGTGCAGGCGCGCATCGCAGGCAAGGTAACAGCCGTACAGCTGGGTGTGCAGCAGTTCTTCCAGCACACGCTGGGTGGTTCCGCCGCTGCCGATATCCACCAGCAGCACCGGGCCATTCGTCAGGCCTGCCTGTTCCAGATACGCTCTTGCCTGCTCTGCCCGCCTGCGCAGCGGTTCCCCTTCCGGCAGCTTGCTGTGGGCCGCCAGGGCCAGTAGCATCTCTTTGGTGCGGCACGGCAAGGGGCGGGTGCGCAGGTCATAGGTTTTGGTGGCGTGCCCCTTCGGGGCAGCAAAGCCAAGATAGGCTGCGATCTGCCGCTGGGTCAGCTGCTGGCGCGGCAGGGTATCCGCCAAAAGTGCCAACGCCTGCTCATTCATTGGGCATTGCAGCAGGGCGGGCAGAAGGCTTTGGCGGGATGCTTTCAGGTAAAAGGTTTCTTCTTCTGGGTACAGCAGCTGGTACACCTGGCGCACCAGGTACATATCCCGCGCCAGGAATACAAGCTTTGCCCCCGGTATAGCCGCACGCTGCCCATGCAGCCAGGTGGCAAAGCCAACCGCCAGCGGGCCAAGCAGCTCTGCCCCCAGCGCAGCACTGGGACTTAGATTCTGGCTGCAGTTTTGCAAGGTGGCAATTGCGACACCACCTACGGCATCCGCCGGGGTTTTGGTGTATGGCAGCGGGGTTGGCTGCGGCAGCAAAAAGCAGCGGATACCCGCCAGCGCTGCCCCGGCAAAATCCGCGCGGGGGCTATCCCCCACAAACAAGACTTCCGCCGGGCGCAAGGCAGTTTGCTGCAAAAAAAGCTTGAACAGCTTACCGCTGCGCTTTTGCATCCTGTACTCGCAGGAAACGAACACTCCATCCAGAAAATCCAGCCCGCATTTTTGCAGCATGGCTTCGATCTGCTCTTCAGGCAGATACATATCCGAAACCGCATATACCTTTTGCCCGCGGGCATGGCAGGCCGCAGCGGCTTGGGCTACCGGTCGGTTGGGGGCAATCATAGCCAGTTCCGCTGCGCACTCTGCAGCGGGGTCAGTACCCCGCAAGGCAGGATGTGCATAAATTTCGGCCAGCGTCACCTCGCGGCCAAGGGTCTGGCGGGTTTCTGCCTCTGCGGCAACGCGCGCCTCGGCAAAGCCGAGAGCCGCCTGATGGGTAACTTCCATCAGGGCGAACAGATCCGCCGGGCGGGCGCAATCCCGCTTGAGCAAGGTATCGAAAATATCAAAAGCAACCGCTTTGTACCCCTTTGCCGCATGCAGCAGGCGCAGGGTCAGGCAGTTTGTGTGTGGTGTATTGTTCATCGCTCCTGTGTGGGTAAGCCTTGTACGGTTGGGTGAAAGTTGACTCCAGCAAAAAAACCGCGCCAGATAATGCCCAGCCGCTTACATTTTTGCGGGCCGTGGCGCAGCACCTGAACGCTGTGCCAGGCATCTTTGGCAATCAGCCACAGCCAGCCACGCAGCCCCTCCCGCCGGTAAAGCACCACATCATTGCGGTAAAAGTAGCGGTAGCGGGGCCAGCGGTCCGGGGTATCGGTGGCAATGTTGACAACCGTGGCGTTCTGCATTGCATGCACCACCCGGCTGGCGGGAATTACATAGCACGGCATGCTGCGGGAGATACGGCGGGTATACTCCCAATCGTCCGACCAGATAAAAAATTCTGCAATGGGCAGGCCAAAGCGCTGCACTGTGCTGCTGCGCAAAAACAGCGAAACAAAGCTGGCCATAACCGCGGGCTGCCGCGGCCCGGCAAAGCTTGCCAAATCTTTGTACGGCGTGCTGCGCTGCAGGTTCATGGGCTGGTCTTTACCGTCCGGCGCCAGTGCGCGGGAGGAAAGCCAGCCATACTGCCCGTCCAGTTCGGCATCCGCCAGCAGCAGCTGCTGCAGGGCATCCGGTTCCGGCAGGCAGTCATCATCCATAATCCACAGATACTCTGCCCCGGAACACGCTGCCTGCTGGATGCCGCAGGCAAAGCCGCCCGCACCACCCAGGTTTTTGCCGGTATTATAATAGTGCATGGTTGGCAGGTTCAGCTGCGCCACCAGTTCGGCCGTGCCGTCCGTGCTGGCATTATCGATCACCCACAGTTCCGGCACACCGGCCGTTTGGGTACACAAAGCCCGCAGGCAGCGCTGCAGCATTGCCTTGCGGTTATACGTTACAATAACCGCTGCCGTGCGTTTCATTTGTGAGCCTCCTTGTGGGGGAAGAACTTGCGGTTCAAAAAGGCCATCCCCTTGCGCAGCCAATGCTGGCTTTCCATATATACAACGTCAAGCTCTTCATAGGCGATGTTGTTGGTGATCAGCCAGGCATCCAGCAGGCGCTCGCTCACAAAGCCGAACACCCGCTTATCATTGGTGGAATAGCTGCTGATATCCAGCTCTTTTTCCAGCTCAAACAAAATATCGAACAGCCAGGTGCAGTAGTGCTGCAGCAGTTCCTTTTTCATCACGAACATATTGAAGTGATGGCCGTGCGTTTTGGACATGTAGGTGTCATATGCCGGCAGATACTCCGGGCATTTGCGCTCGATGATGGCGCGGGTCACCCGCAGGTCCTGTTCATGGTGGGCGTGGATATACTGGGTATAATTGGTTTCAATAAAATAGTGGCGCTCTTTAGGCAGCACAACATTGGTGGTGGCCAAAATAGCGTTGAGTTCCTCGTGGCCGATGACCCGACGCTTTTTGCGCTCAAAACGGTGCAGGCGGCTGGCAAAGTAACGGCGGTAATGCACGATGCCGATATAATCGGAATCCAGGTTTTTGGCCGCCCAGTACAGGCCCGTCAGCTCGCAGAAATTGCCGTTGCGCTCTGAAATATTTTCACCGGTATCGTCCCCGATGTAGCCAATGCCGGGGTGGATGGCATGACCCATCTGTACCGGCAGGTACATGGGGTCTTCCGGTATCCAGTACGGTTTATGTGTTGCTATGATGATCGTTGTCTGCAAAGTGTATTCCCTGCCTGTTTCTTACTGCTGCGCATGGTTAGCAAAAAAAAGCGCAGCGTGTTTTACTCCAGCCGGCAAAGCACCGGCACACATGCAAAATAGCTGGCGGTGGATGATGCAGCGCACCCGCCCAGCCGCACAAGCCCAATATCAAAAATAGTATACCGCTTTTTATCAGGAAAGCAAGTTACAGTTTCATTACTGTTTTTAATGTTTCTCATTTTTTGCAGCCGGATCTGCCGCAAAAAGGGCCTCCGGGCCGGTGTGCCAGATGCAGCGCTCAACGCGTTTTTCAGGAATCACTTTCTGCATCCATGCGGTCCTGTTCCTCTGCCAGCTTTTCCCACTCGTCATACAGTTCCTGCTGGTGGAAGCGGGAATCATCCAGTTCATCGCACTTATCCCGCAAAAGCAGGTGGTCGCGCAGAACCTCCGGGTCGTTGATCTCGTTTTCCAGCTCAACAATATGGGCGCCAAGCTCTTCGATCTCGGTTTCCAGCGCTTTCAGGCGGGTGCGCACCTCGGCACGGCGGCGGCGCTGCTCCTTGCCATAGCCTGCCTTCTGGGGCTTATCCTCCTGCTTGGCGGGTTCCGGCTGTTTGGAAGTATCGCGGTCATGCAGCTTCTGGAAGTTCTGGTAGAAAGTCGCCTTGCCATCTTCCAGGTACAGGATCGGGCAGCCGAGGGTCTGCATCAGGTAGCGGTCATGGGTGACCAGCAGCAGGGTGCCCGTGTAGGCAGACAGCGCATCAGTCAGCGTTTCGCGCATGAAAATATCCAGGTGGTTGGTCGGTTCGTCCAAAAACATCAGGTTCGGGCGTTCCAGGGCCAGCTCCGCAAAGCGCAGGCGGGCCATCTCACCGCCGGAAAGGGTGGCGCAGTCCTTGAACACTTCCTCGCCGCGGTATCCGAACCTGGCCAGGTGGCTGCGCACTTCCAGCTCGGTAAAGCGGGGGTATTGGTTCCAGATGGCATCGATCACGCGGCCTGCGCGGCGGGTCTGCTGCTGCACAAAGATACCGGGCTTGGCACCAGTGCCCAGCCGCACCATACCGCCGGAGGGGCGGCGCTTACCGTCCAATACCTGCAGCATGGTGGATTTACCGGTGCCGTTGGGGCCCGCAATAATCAGCTTGTCCCCACGGTGGACAACATAATCCAGTGTTTCCAACAGGGTGCGTTCCCCAATGCGGATAGTTAAGCCTTTCATGATGACCAACTCATCATACGGCTCAATATCATACTCAAAGCGGAAATTCAGCTGGTGGGCTTCCGCCTGGGGTGCTTCGGTGATTTCCAGCTTTTCCAGCTGTTTGCGGCGGCTCTGGGCCATTTTGGTGGTGGAAGCGCGCACCAGGTTGCGGTCAATATAATCCTGCAGCTTGGCCGCCTTTTCCACATCGGCATCATGCTGTTTTTGCAGGCGCTCGTCCGCTGCTTCGCGCTGGGGCAGGTAGGCGGAGTAGTTGCCGCGGTAGGTGGTGATGGTTTTGCCGCGCAGCTCCCAGATACGGGTACAGACAGAATCCAGGAAGTAGCGGTCATGGCTGACCACCAGCACTGCGCCGCGGTAGGCTTTCAGATAGGTTTCCAGCCAGTCCATCGTTTCCAGATCCAAATGGTTGGTGGGTTCGTCCAGAATCAGAATGTCCGGGCGTTCCAACAGCAAGCGGGCCAAGCGCAGGCGGGTCTGCTCGCCGCCGGAAAGCACCCCGGCCTTTTTCTTCCAGGTATCTGCCGGGAAGCCCATGCCGTTGAGCACCTTTTTGATCTGGGTATCCATATTATAGGCATCCATGGCATCGATCACTGCGTTGCAGGCTGTGATCTTATCCGTAATAGCCGTGTTGTGGTGGTCAGCTGCCAGCTGCTTTTGCAGGGTCTCCAGCTCCGCCATGGCGTCAAGCGCAGGCTGGAACGCAAGACGCATGGTTTCGTAAACGTCTTTCTCCGGGTCAAGATGACCCGTCTGTTCCAGGTAGCCGCAGGTTGCCCCCGCCGCAAAGGCAGCGTCACCGGCATCGGGCAGGCTTTCGCCGCACAGCACACGCAGGAGCGTGGTTTTGCCGGTGCCGTTTGCACCAATAATACCAATGCGGTCGCCGCGTTCCACACTGGCTGTTACATGTTTTAAGACCTCGTGCTCGCCAAAGCTTTTGCCAAGGTCCTGCAGTTCGATCAGCATAATTTCACACCTTATCGTATCCCTGGCCACTAGAGTGTATCAGAAAAGTCGAAAATATAGTCTATGGCAACACCGCACAATTCCCGCCTTACGGCTTAAGCACCGCTCCGGCGGCTGCGGCACGGCATCTGCGTTGCCAAAATGCTCGATAAGACATCCAGTATTATCTGCGCTTTTGGCTTAGCATCTGCCGCACCTCGCTCGCCGTATCGGCACTTAGAATTATGCGGTATTGCCCTATTTCTACAAACACAGCAGGATTATGCATTAAAAAGCCTTAAATCCTGCTTGTATTTGCGAAATATCCGTCATGCTCTTTGTTTTCAGATTCACATTAAAGCAGCAGCCAGTTTGTTTTACTCTTCCACCAAAGGGCGCATCAAATCCGAAAATGTGCCGCTGCGCAGTTCTTTACCCCGGCAGCGGCACATTCCATTGGTCTGTTTCAGCCCTCGTTCATATGCCGACGGTTGCGCACGCCGACATTTTCCAGTTCTTCCGGCTCCATTACAACGCGGTACAGTTCTTCATAGCTGTGCACCGTATATTTGGGCTGGATGCCGGTTTTATTTTCCTCGTTGGCAAAGTTGACCCAGCAGGTATCGATCCCCGCGTTGATACCGCCCTTGATATCGGCCAGCAGGTCGTCCCCCACCATCAGCACACGGCTGCGGTTGGTCAACCCCAGGTCCCGGATGGCATAGTCCAGCAGCTTGGGCGAAGGCTTTGCCGCACCCACTTTTTCCGAGATATACACACCATCCATAAAGCGGCCAATGCCGGATGCCGCAATGCGGGATTCCTGTACCTGGGTAGCACCGTTGGAAACGATTGCCAGGGTAGCAACTTCGCCCAGTTCTTCCAGAGCGGTCAGCGCACCGGGCATCAGATCCGCATGGTTGGCCAGCTCGTTCTCATAAAAGTCGTTCATCTCGCGGGCGTTGCCGGCTTCCGGTGTGCCAAGAGCCTGCATCACGCGGCCAAACCGCACCGCAAACAGCTTGCTGCGGTTCAGCTCGCCTTTGGCAAGGCTGTCCCACAGCTGGCGGTTGATCTGGTGGTAGGTTTCCAATGCTTCGGGGCCGTTGGGCATGCCGTAATGCTCTAACGTAATGCCGACCGCAGCACGCTCTGCTGCGTTAAAATCCAGCAGGGTGTTATCCGCATCCAGTAAAAGACAAGTATAATTTGCCATAGATTTATTCCTTTTTTCCGGTCTATTCTTGCCGGATATCTGCCGGGGTGCTGCCCTGCCGCCAAAACAATTACTCCGTGTGCTGTGCTTCCGTCCGTTCATCGTCCGTCAGCGCATCGTCAAGGGGCTGGCCCCAGTCAAAATCATAGTTTTCCACACTGCCGTCGGTCACATCGTTCTGGCCGTTATCCGGCTGATAGCCAGCCTCGCAGTCAAAGACAAACATGTGATCACCTCCCGGCTTATGCTATGCCGGGGGCAGGCGCTGTGTGACTACAATCAGTTTCCGCCGCCAAAGGGGAAGAACGGGAACTGATCGCCCGAATCACTTGGTTCCGGGGTTACCGTGGGGTCCGAAAGGGGTTCCGTTACGTTGATGACAAGCTCTGCATACTGACCATTGTTGGCAGCACGCACGGTATAGCTGCCAACGGTATCCGCGCTGAACTGCACGTTATCGCCGGTTGCACTCCACTGCGGCTTCTGGGCGCAGGTCCAGGTGGTATCCCCCGAAGGATTGCTTACGTTGGCCTGCAGCGTTGTGGTACTGCCTGCCGGCATGGAGCTGACACCGGTGATGCTGACGGTGGTAGCCGGTGCCTGCACATGCACCATCAGTTCCTGCGAAGTATAGGTACCGTTGACTTCCAGCCCGGCCTTGATGCGGTAATCTCCGGTAGCATTCGGCGTAAAGGTATAACTGGCGCCATTCTGCATCAGGTCATCGTTGACCGACCACTGCACACCGCTGTTATCATAGCTCTTACCGCCCAAGGTGACACTGGCGTTGATGGTCAGGGATTCACCCTGCTTGATGGTGCTTTCGCCCTGATCCAGGTTGATCTGCACACGGGCATCGTTGAACATTGCCGTCACGGAAATATCCTTGGTCGCGCTGTCCACACGGGTAGCGGTGGTCAGGCCATCGCTCCACTTATAGAACGTATAGCCGTCCGCCGCCACAGCGGTAATGGTCACGGTCTGCTTTTCGGCTGCGTCCATTTCGATGGAAGTTACGCCGCTCTGGTCATTGCCCTGCAGGGTGCCCTTGCCTTCTTCCACCAAGTATTGCAATTTGAACATTGTAGGGGTCGCCGAAGGCGTGGGCTCCGTGGCGGCTGCGCTGCCGCCAGCCTGCTCAGTACGCTGCGGAATATCATCCGTGTTGGGGCGGGTATCCGCAGTATCGTAAGCATGATTGCGCAGGTAGTTCAGCACCACATTAGCGCCGGATGTGCTGAAGCCATTCTGTTTGTTGTTCAAATAGGCTGCTTCGGCATAGCCGCTGTTGCTGTCTTTCAGTGCTTCGGCCAAGTTCAGATATTTATAGCCTTCATCATTGCACATCTTGGCCAATTCCTGGTTGAACTGGTCGATCATCAGCTGCGTTTTGGCGGCATCAGATGCATTTTTTGCCACAGGCGGAATGGCACAGACAATGACATCGCAGTACTGGTACGCACCGGTAATTGCGATGACAGCCTGCTTATAGTTACGGGCAAAATTATCATAGGAAAGGCTGCCGTCCAGATCGTTGCTGCCCAGCAGCATGACCACGCGGCGGGGTTTCATTTTGGATACCGCCTGCGGGACGGTATAGGCGCTGGAATCCCCCGCAAAGTAAACGCAGGCATCGTTCAGCAATGAGCTGACGGTCAGGCCGTCCTTGCCTGCAAACTGATCCAGCGTGATGACTTTATCGTCATACAGGGACTTGGCAAACTGATCCCCCACAAACAGCGTGGAGGAGACATAATCGGTGCCTGCATCAGAGGTTTTGGCCAGCACGGACCCTAGCGAAGTATCCAGCGGATATGCCTGCGGGTCATAGCGGCCGCTGCCGCCCAGCGACAGCTTGCCCGGCAAAACCCAGGATGCAATAAATGTAAGGATGACAGCCAGCACACATACTGCCAGAACAGCACATGCCTTGCGCTGGGTTGGGCTGAAGGATGCCCGGCTGCCGGATGTTTTGCGGCTCATAATGTTCGTTTCTCCCTTTGTTCCTTATGTAGGATGCGCCCGCGGGCCGGGTTGGTTCCGGCGGCGGGCTGTGCCCGGCAGCGCTTTGCACCGCGCGGGGTTCAGCCCAGAATATACTGGGTCAGTTCTTCACAATTTTGCGCCAGCAGCACCGGATTCCAGGGTTCCATTTCTTCCCTGCTACCATAGCCGTACAGCACGGCAGCAGCGGGCAGCTGGTTGTTGACTGCGCCCTGCATATCATCCTGGCGGTCCCCCACCATCAGGATGCGTTTGCCCGCCAGGCGTGGGTCCTGCAGCACAAGGCGGATCACATCCGTCTTGTTGTCCACACTTTCGTCCATGCTGGCCCCGCCAATGCGGTCAAAATAGTCAAACAGCCCCTGCTCTTTCAGGATGGGTGTTACAACTTCGACCGGTTTGCAGGTTGCCGTTGCCATGTACAGCCCGGCATCTTTCAGGGTATCCATCATCTGACGCACCCCGGGGAACAGGCTGCACTGGTGGCTGCCAACTTCCTCGTAATGCACGCGGTAATACTCCACGGCCTGCTCCACCTCGGCATCCGTTGCAAAGTGCTGGGCAAAGCTCCAGCGCAGCGGAGGGCCAAGGTAGCGGGAACAATCTATCGTATCCGGGTCAAGGCCCATTTTGCGGAACGCATAGGCAAAGCAGTTAAAAATGCCCGGCCGGGAATGGATCAATGTTCCATCAACATCAAATAAAACGGCGTCGTAACGCTGCATCCAAAATACCTCCTGCGGAAAGGCGGTGCTCCCTATTATACAGTCCTGATAACTTCCCATGGCGCTTGCGGCCGCGTTGTTTATGGCTACTCTCCCGGTGTAAAGCACACTCACTTTACATCCATTTCAAGAGCCTTGGCCGCATACCATGCAGAGAAAACAATGAACTTTCCTGGGTTCTTTATGTTCTCTTTTGGTGTATACGGAACTGAAAACAGACGATCCGATACTCTGCCGTCTGTCAATTCCGTCATAATATACAGTTGTATTATATCATAACTGTCAAGGTTTGAAAATGACTTCACGGAAATTTGATAATTTGCCCCTTCTTTCCTGCTCCAAAAGACAAAAAAGCCGCTGCAAACCGGTAAAATCCGGCCCACAGCGGCAGTTAAATAGTATAAAACTTATCCAAATCCGATCCTGTACGCAATCTTATCAGGAAAGGATCATGCGGTCATTGGCTTCGCCGCCAGCCTGCTCAAAGCGCTGCAGCAGATCCGATACTTCCAACTTTGTCTTTTCTTCGCCGCGCACATCATAAATCACATGGCCTTCGTTCATCATGATCAGGCGGTTGCCATAGCGGATGGCATCGCGCATATTATGGGTGATCATCAGGGTGGTCAGGTGGTTTTCCTGCACGATCTTGTTGGAAATTTCCAGCACCTTGGCGGCGGTCTTGGGGTCCAGGGCTGCGGTGTGCTCGTCCAGCAGCAGCAGCTTGGGCTTTTTCAGGGTCGCCATCAGCAGGGTGACTGCCTGGCGCTGGCCGCCGGAAAGCAGACCGACCTTGCTGGTCATGCGGTCCTCCAGGCCCAGGCCCAGGGTTTTAAGCAGCTCGTGGTACTCGGCATTTTCCTTTTTGGTAATACCAACGCGCAGGGTGCGGCCCGCACCGCGGCGGGCGGCCAGGGCCAGGTTTTCATCAATCTGCATCGTGGCGGCGGTGCCCATCATGGGGTCCTGGAACACACGGCCAATGTAAGCGGCGCGCTTGTGCTCCGGCAGGCGGGTGATATCCTTACCATCAATAATGATCTTGCCCATATCCACCGGCCACACACCGGCAACAGCATTCAGCATGGTGGACTTGCCCGCACCGTTGCCGCCGATTACGGTGACGAAATCGCCGTCCTCCAGTGTCAGGTTCAAATCATTCAGGGCAACCTTCTGGTTGACCGTACCGGGGTTAAAAGTCTTGTAAACGTTTTTGATCTCAAGCATTGCTGCTGCCGCCTTTCTTTACCGCAACGCGGGTGAAGTATTTTGCTTTCCAGTATGGAACCGCAAGGAAGATGGCGACCACGATGGCGCTGAGCATTTTGAGCAGGTCGGTATCGATCTTGAACCAGATGCAGATCTGCATAACAATGTAGTAGATGACGCTGCCGATGCCAACGCTGAGCAGCTTGAGCGCAAAGTTGCGAAAAATCTTGCTGAACACGGCTTCACCGATAACAACGGCAGCCAGGCCGATCACGATAGCACCGCGGCCCATCTGGACATCAGCAAAGCCCTGGTACTGGCTGAGCAGCGCACCGGAGAATGCCACCAGACCATTGGAGAGCATCAGGCCCAGCACAATGTTGAAATTAGTGTTGATGCCCTGCGCCCGCGCCATGTTGGCGTTGCAGCCGGTAGCGCGGATGGAGCAGCCAAGCTCGGTGCCGAAGAACCAGTACAAAATAGCGATAACAACCACCATAAGAACGGCCACGATCAGGATGGTATTGCGGTAAAACGGAACGCCTTTGATATAACGCAGGGATACCAGCAGGTCATATTTGTCCACGTTGATAGCCTGATTGGCTTTTCCCATGATTTTCAGGTTGACCGAATATAGGGACAACTGGGTCAAGATACCGGCAAGGATGGCCGGAATGCCCATAAGCGTGTGGAACAGGCCGGTCACCAGGCCAGCCAGCAGGCCAGCACCAAACGCCAGCAGCAGGGACAGCCAGACGTTCATGCCGGAAATCATACACATGATGCAGACCGCACCGCCAAGGCCCAAGGTGCCGTCTACCGTCAGGTCGGCAACATCCAGGATGCGGAAGGTAAGGTAAACGCCAATCGCCATAATGGCCCAAATCAGGCCCTGCGCCAATGCGCCCGGCATGGCATTGAACAATGTTGCAATGTTCAAGAGATCGTCAACTCCTCAAAAAAGATATAGTCTTTTTAATTATATCAAAAAATCGCGGGAAAGAAAAGCCTTTTCCGCGATTTTTGTATTAAAGTTACCTGCATCAAATCAAAGCAGGCCGTTCTGGCTGTTTAGCCCTCGTATGCCACATAATCATCTGGGATGGTGATGCCCAGAGCTTCGGCAATGGTCGGGTTGTATTCCTTAGTGAACTTCGGAGCGTACTCAATGGGCATCTCCTCAACCTTGCTTTCGCCGGTCAGGATCTTGGCGGCCATCTTACCGGTAGCAACGCCCAGATCATAGTAGCTGATGGACAGGGTAGCAACGCCACAGCCGCTCATGATGCCTTCCTCGCCTGCAACGACAGGCACACCGGCGGGCTGGCAGATGTTATTGACAATCTCAGTGTTGTTGGCAACGGTGTTATCGGTGGGAACATAGATCACATCGCTGGCATCGGCAGCGCTCTGGCAGACGGTGGCCAGATCGTTGGAGTCAGAGAATGCGTAATACTCGCAGGTGTAGCCCAGTTCTTCCAAGCTGGCCTTTACGGTATCAACCTGATACTGGCTGTTTGCTTCGGCGCTGCAATACAGCAGACCAACGGTCTTTGCATCGGGGAACAGTTCCTTGATGATTCCTGCCTGCTCATCCAGAGGAGCCAGGTCGCTGGTGCCGGAAATATTGGTGCCGACAAGGCCATCAAAGTCATCAATACCCAGTGCCACGCCGTACTCGGTAACAGAGGTGCCCAGAACCGGGATGGTGTTGGTGCCGGCCTGTGCAGCCTGCAGGGCGGGGGTTGCATTGGCCAGGATCAGGTCAACATTATCAGAAACAAAGCCATTGATGATGGTGCTGCAGGTGTTGGAATCGCCCTGGGCGTTCTTTTCCTCAAAGGTAACGGCATCGCCGAGCTGCTCGGTCAGGGCATCCTTAAACCCCTGGGTTGCAGCGTCCAAAGCAACGTGCTGCACCAGCTGGCAGATGCCGACCTTGTAGGTCTGGCCGTCAGCAGCGGCGGTATCGGAAGCGGCGGTGGATTCTGCGGCAGAAGAAGCGGTGCTGTCCGCGGCCGATGCAGCAGAGCTTGCTGCAGTGCTGCCACAGGCAGCAAGGGAAACAGCCAGGCAGCCGGCTGTCAAAATAGAAAGTGCTTTTTTCATGGTATCTTCCTCCCAAATCTATGCATCGCTCGCCGGCATCCACTATGCTGCATAGCCTTGGGTGGGTGTCCTCTCCGAAAAGCGATTTAGTGATTTAAAGTATAGCATCAATCGTATTTCCCTGCAAGATACAATCCGCCAAATCGCGGCGCTTTAGAGCACTAAATTTCCACATTTTGCACAATTTTAACAAAAAAGCACACCCTGCGCTCTGCCTTTGGGGCATTCGCACAGGGTGTGCAGTATCAATAAGCCTTATAAAATGATATTTTTCTCTGTTTCAGCAATCGGGTGCTGGATTGCTTTTGTGTTCCTTGCCGTTTTGGCCTCATTTATGCAAAGATTGCCGCTTCGGTCTGGTTCAGGATGCGGATAAACGCCTCTCGCGTATCCGCCATACGCAGTTTTTCCGTCAGGCGGTGGTCGCTGAGCAGGTTGACAAGGCGAGCCAAAATCAACAGGTGGTCGCTCTGGCGGTCCGGCGGAACCGCAACCATAAAGATCATATCCACCAGCTTGCCGTCCGCTGCGCCCCAGTCCAGCCCGCGGGTAAGGGTCAGCGCGGCCAGACCAAGCGAGGCAACGCCCGCATTGCAGGCATGCGGGATGGCAAGCCCTTCCCCAATGGCGGTGGTGCCGCCCGCGCGTTCACGCTCACACACGGCTTTATAGTAGGCGGTACCGTTGGTGATCACGCCGTTGCTCTCCTGAAGTTCCACCAAGGTTTCCAGCGCCGTCTGCACACTGGGCATCTCGGCATGCAGCATCACACTGTCACGGTTCAGTAAACGGCTGACTCTCAGCTGTGTCTGCTCACTTTCCCTGTGTTTCATACGCCCTCCACCTTGCTGATCAGCTTGTAAAGGAACTCGCCCACCGCGCCGCCGGTGCAGTCGCAGTTGGTCACTTCGTTGGCCGCTGCTTTTACTTCGGACGGCGCATTGGCCACAGCCACGGAATAGCCCGCTTTTTTCATGATTTCGAGATCATTATAATAGTCACCGATCACGATGGTTTTTTTGATGTTCTCGTTCAGGATATGGCAAAGCTCTTCCATTCCGGCTGCTTTGCTGATGCCGGAAGGCATAATTTCCAAGTAGATTTGGTTGGTAGGCAAAAAGTAATTATCCCGGCCAAAGTACCGCGTTTTGGCGTACTGTCCCGCTTTGCGGATCGTTTCCGGATCCCCGGCAAACACCACCTTCAGCCAGCCATCCGGCACATTTTCCAGCGGGCAGGCCACGCTTTCCATGTGTTCATCCACCTGGTGGGCGTGGGTATAGCTGCTGGCGTGAACAACATACATCTCCCCCGCACCGGCCATGACCTCTGCACCAATCTTCGGGAATTTTTGCAGCATATCGGCAATGGCAGCAGCGGCCTGTTCCTGATTCAGGCAGGAGCGACGCAGCACACGGTTGGTCTGGAAATCATACAGCAGCGAACCATTGCAGGAGATTGCTGGCAGCGAAAGCTCGATATCGCCCAGCGCCGCGCGGATCGACTCCGGCGGACGGCCGGATGCGACGGTAAAGCGCCCACCCATAGCGGTAAACAACCGGATGACGCTGCGGTTGCAGGCGGGAATGCCCTCCTTTGCAGTCAGCAGGGTGTTATCCATATCACAAAAAACCAGATAATCACTCAAACGCTCCATGGCGGCTTTCCTTTCTCAGACGGCTTAAGTAGTCCTGAAACCAGTCAGGCAGTGAGCTGTCAAACTGCATCCATTCCCCGGTGGCGGGGTGCACAAAGCCAAGCTCCTTGGCGTGCAGGCACTGACCGTTCAGGCTGCGGATACAATTTTTTGGCCCATACACGGCATCCCCAGCCAGCGGGTGGCCAATGGACGCCATATGCACCCGAATTTGATGGGTGCGGCCTGTTTTAAGCTTGCATGCAATGTAAGTAAAGTTGCCGAACCGTTCCAGCACCTGCCAGCCGGTGTAGGCATATTTGGAGTTCTGCTGGGTCACGGCCATCTTTTTGCGATCCTTAGGGTCGCGGCCGATGGGGGCTTCCACAAAGCCGGTATCCTCTTTCAGGTTGCCATACACCACAGCGTGGTACACCCGATGGATAGAATGCACGCTCATCTGTTCGGTCAGTGCCTGGTGGGCGGCGTCCGTTTTGGCAACGACCAAAAGGCCGCTGGTATCCTTATCAATGCGATGCACAATGCCGGGGCGGATGGCCCCGCCGATGCCGGACAGCCGCCCCGCACAGTGCCACAGCAGTGCATTGACCATGGTGCCGTCCGGGTTGCCGGGCGCAGGGTGCACCACCATGCCTTTGGGCTTGTTGACCACCAGCAGGCTGTCATCCTCATACACAATGTCCAGCGGAATGTTCTGGGGCTGGGCTTCGATGGGCTGCGGGTCCGGCAGGGTGAGCAGAATCGTCTGCCCGGCTTTCAGCTTATCCTTTTTGTTCAAGGGGCTGCCGTTGCAGGTCACACTGCCCGCTTCGATCAGGTTTTGCAGCTGGCTGCGGGAAAGATCCGGGCACTGTTCCGCCAGCCAGCGGTCCAGCCGCAAGCCAACGCTTTCCGGCGCAAGGGTCAGTTCACGCTGTTCCATCTGTGGGCGCACTCCCCTTTTGCTGTTTTGCTTTTTGTTCGCGGCGCATATCCAGCAGCAGGCTGAGGACCAGCAGGCCCACGCCGACACAGATGCAGACATCCGCAAAATTGAACACCGGGAAATTGATGAACAGGCAGTTCAGGTAATCCACCACCACGCCGGTGCGGATACGGTCAATCAGGTTGCCAACACCGCCGCCCACGACCAAAATCCAAGCAGCACGCTCCAAACGCGGCATTTTGCGCAAAAGCAGCATACCGGCCAGCACAGCCAGCATCACACCGGTAACGATCACCAACAGCGTGCGCTTGCCGCTGAGCATGGAAAACGACATACCATCATTGAGCAGGTAATAAAATTCCAGCACATGCGGGATAAAGGGTTTGCTGCCAACCGGCAGCAGTTCCACGGTGGCCCAAAGTTTGATCAGCTGGTCAACCAGCGTCAGGCCTGCCGCAGCAAGAATGGATAAAATGCCAACCAGCATAAACGCCTCCGTCGTCCGGGCCAATGCAGCGCTGCAAAATGCCCTGACAAAAACAGCGGTGCAAAGGCTTGATAAAAGCGCAAAAGCACCGCTGTAAATCATACTATGGCAATACCGCACAGTTCCTGTTTTACAGGCTTAAGCGCTGGAACAGCGCTTAACATCATGCGGCATAGCCCTTTATTTGAAATTAACCAAGAACTTTCGCACAGCGCGGGCACAGGCCGTCTTCGCCAACAGCTGTGTCGAACTTCCAGCAGCGCAGGCACTTGTTGCCGGCAGCATGGGCAACGCTCATGCCCAGGCCCTCGGTCAGACCCCTCACGCCGCCTTCGCCCTTGACCAGATCCACATGGGAAACGATCATCAGATCGGCCAGCTCATCCATCGGGATGGCGTTCAGGAAGTCATACATTTCATCGCTGCAGTACAGGGTAACGGCAGCTTCCAGAGAGGAACCGATGGTCTTATCGGCACGGGCCTGCTCCAGAACCTTCTTTACATCGTCACGCACAGCAATGATCTTGGCCCACTTGGCGTCAAAAGCGGCATCCTCATCGCTCTTGGCTTCCGGCATACGCTCCCAGCAGACATACTCCTGCATGCCTTCCAGCTTCGGGATGTAGCTCCAGATTTCCTGGGCGGTGAAGCACAGGATGGGGGCAACCAGCTTGGTGAAGTCAACCAGAATGCGGTACAGCGCAGTCTGGGCGCAGCGGCGTGCGTGCTCGTCCGCGCAGTACAGGCGGTCCTTGATGACGTCCATATAGAAGTTGGACATATCAATGACACAGAAGTTGTAGATTGCGTGGTAAGCGCGGGAGAAATCGTAATTATCGTAAGCGGCACGCACATTGGTGGTCAGGCTGTTGCAGCTCTTGAGTGCCCAGCGGTCGATTTCGAACAGCTGATCCTCGGCAACCATATCCGTGGCAGGGTTGAAATCGCCAATGTTGCCCAGCATAAAGCGGGCGGTGTTGCGCATCTTGCGGTATGCTTCGGACAGCTGCTTGAAGATATTCTTGCCTGCGCGCACATCAACGGTGTAATCGCTGGAAGCAACCCACAGACGAACGATGTCAGCGCCGTAATCGCGGATGATTTCGGACGGCTCCACACCGTTGCCAGCAGATTTGTGCATCTGCTTGCCCTGCTCATCAACGACCCAGCCATGGCACAGAACGCCTTTATACGGGGCAACGCCCTGGGTGGCAACGCTGGTCAGCAGGCTGGACTGGAACCAGCCGCGGAACTGGTCGGCGCCTTCCATATACAGGTCAGCGGGCCAGTTCAGTTCGGGACGTTCGCGGCAGACTGCGCTCCAGGTAGAGCCAGAGTCGAACCAGACATCCATGATATCGGGATCCTTTTCCCAGTCAGAAGCGCCGCATTCGCAGACCTCAGTCTTGGGCATGATCTCGTTGGCATCGTACTTATACCAGGCATCGGAGCCTTCCTTGCGGAACAGGTCGCTGACAGCCTTGATGGAAGCATCGGTGATGTGGTACTTGCCGCAGTTCTTGCAGTAGAACACCGGGATGGGCACACCCCACACGCGCTGACGGCTGATGCACCAGTCGCTGCGGTCACGCACCATGCCGTGCATACGGTCATGACCCCAGGCCGGCTGCCACTTGACTTCGTCAATGGCCTTATAGGCTTCCTCGCGGAACTTATCAATGGAGCAGAACCACTGTTCGGTTGCACGGAAGATGATGGGATGGTGGCAGCGCCAGCAATGCGGGTACTGGTGGGTGATGTGCTGCACGCCCATCAGGTGGCCGGACTGCTTGATGTGCTCCAGAATAACTTTGTTGGCAGCCCAGACCTTAAGGCCTGCAAACTCGTTGCCTGCTTCTTCGGTCAGGTAACCGCCATCGTCCACGGGGACAATAATGGGAACCTGCGGGTAGTGGTTGACGCAGACTTCAAAGTCCTCAACACCGTGGCCAGGTGCGGTATGAACGCAGCCGGTGCCGCCTTCCAGGGTAACATGGTCACCCAGGATAACCAGGCCCTTGCGGTCCAGGAAGGGGTGCTGATACTGCATCAGCTCAAATTCAGCGCCAAGAACGCGGGGCTCCAGAACCTCGTAATCCTCGATATGGCAGGCTTTCATGGTGGATTCCACCAGACCGGCAGCCATCAGGTGATATTCATCGCCGATTTTGACGAAGGCATACTCCAGGCTGGGGTTCAGGCAGGTTGCCACGTTGGCGGGCAGGGTCCAGGTGGTGGTGGTCCAGATCACGATCCATGCCTTGTCCAGAGGGATACCATACTTGGCCAGAACACCGTTGGGGTCATCGGTGAGCTTAAAGCGGACATAGATAGAATCGCACTCGTCCTCGGCATACTCGATTTCGGCTTCTGCCAGAGCAGTACGATCCTCCGGGCACCAGTAAACGGCTTTCATGCCCTTGTAGATATAGCCTTTCTTGGCCATCTCGCCAAAGATCTCCACCTGGCGTGCCTCAAATTCGGGGCGCAGGGTCAGGTAGGGGTTGGCGAAATCGCCCTGAACGCCCAGGCGGGCGAACTGGCTGTTCATCACATCAATATGCTCGGTAGCAAACTCTTTGCAGATCTTGCGCAGTTCCAGCTTGGAAATGCCGGCCTTTTTATCGCCCAGAGAGGACAGAGCCTTCAGCTCAATGGGCAGACCGTGGGTATCATAGCCGGGAACATAGGGAGCACAGTAGCCCGACATGTTCTTTTCACGGATGATGATATCCTTGATGATCTTGTTCAGGGCAGTACCCATATGGATATTACCGTTGGCATACGGAGGGCCATCATGCAGAACAAAGCGCGGCAGATCCGCGTTATGTTCGATCATTTTTTCGTAGACGTGGTTTTTCTCCCAATCCTCCAGCATTTTGGGTTCCTTTTTCGGCAGCCCGGCACGCATTTCAAAGGGGGTAGCCATCTTATGGATGGTATCATTGTAATTCTGCGGCAAAGTTTCCAACTCTCCTCTATTTCCTTAATATAGCTGATATGGCGGCTTGTCCAAAGCGCAGTATACCAGGTTGCCCCGGCAGTTCTGCACCGTTCAGGCAGGTCTTAAAATGCTTGGGGTACACGCACGCACAAAAGCGGCACCTCAAACATCATAATCAATGTCATCAAATGCGTCAAGTTCCGCTTTGGTAGGGCTCTTGGTTTTGCGGGCATTTTTGCCCGTGCTGCGGGCCGAAGCGCCGCGGCTGCGGGAGCCGGATTTCTTGGCGGGCTTTTCCGGCATATCCCCGCCGTAAAGCCCGGCAACGGATGGCATATCATCGTCCGGCAGGATTGGCTTTGTTTTGGGGGCAAAGGCAAATTCTACCGTATCGATCTTTTCCTCGTCCAGCGGCTGGGCAGGGGCAGGTGCCGGAGCCGGTTCCGGCTCTTCGGGCTGGGCGGGTTCTTCCGGCTCAGCCTCGTAATATTCCGGTTCCTCATATGCCGGATAGCTTTCCTCCGGGGCTGCGGGCTGCGGAGCCGGGACATCCTCCGGGATTGGCTGGTTGGGTTCCGGTTCCGGCTGCGGAGCCGGGGCAGGCTGTTCTACCGGCTGGGGTGCAGGCTGCTGCGGGGCTTCCTGCGGTTCCGGCTGCGGCTGCGCGGCCTGCTGTTCTGCACGGTTGGGGTGATACTCCGGAATTTTGGCAATCATTTCGATGTGCTGGCGGTACAGGTCCATCAGGCGCTTTTTGAACGCATCCGCTTCCTGCTTTATTGTCACAAGCTCCTGCTGGGCCAGCTCCACCTCATCGCGGGCGCGCTGTTCACGATCCTCCGCCTTAATGTTGGCGGCACGAATGATCTCGGCAGCTTTCTGCTTGGCTTCCTTGATGACGTTCTCGCCAAGGCGCTGGGCATTGATCATGGTTGTGCTCAGGGTATCTTCGTCGGCACGGTACTGGTCAATGCGCTGGGCCAGTATGACCAGCTTTTTCTGCAGGTCATCATTTTCTGCGGCCAGGCTGTCGATGCTGTCCGCAACCTGTTTGAGGTAATCGTCTACGTCCTCACAACGATAACCGCGCATGGCACGGTCAAAGGTCACGCGGCGCACATCATCCGAAGCAATCATCCAAATTCCTCCTGTTTCGGGTGGCACACACCCGGAATGGTATCCGAAATTTTACCGTTCGGCACGGCTGCCGGGCTGCCCCGGCCCATGGGTTTCACATTCAGGTTTTATGTTCAATACTGATAAAACGTGATAAAGATGCGGTCCTTGCGGCTTTTGCCGCCGATTGCCACCAGACGGTAGCGCCCAACGCCCCGCACGGTGAAGATATCGCCTTCAAACACATCCTCATGGGCGGTGCGCAACGGAACGTGGTTCACTTCCACCCTGCTGCTTTGGATTGCCTGCGCCGCAATGGAGCGGGAGGTACGCATCATGGCTGCCAATACGGTATCTGCCCGCAAAGATGGCACCGTTGCATCCTGCGTCTGGCGTTCCGGCCCGCGCAGGACTTCTTCCGGCACGGCATCGCAGCGCTCGACATGCACCGGGCTGCGGCCAGCTTCCGTCAGGTTGGAAGCAATAAAATCCGCCTTATCTTCCAGCACAAAGGCATACACACTGCGGGCATCGGCCGGATCCGGCAGGATATCCCCCAAACAGGCACGATCCAGGCCAAGACCCAGGATTGCCCCCAGATAGTCACGGTGGCCCGGCACGGCGCTGCCGCCCTGCTGCGGCGCTGTGAAATGCAGCACCGCAACTGGCTCTTCCGGCCAGGAATCCGGTGGTTCAATGCAGAGCACTTTGCGTTCCGCATCCGGCCAGCCGCCCTGAAAGCGGGCAAAATCGCAGCCCTCACGGTTGAGCGCGGCCTGCGCAAGGGCCTGTTCGCGGTCCGAAAGGAAGCCCGTTGCCCGCGGGATGCCACGCTGCATGGCGGTACGGCAGAGTTCTTCCACCCGGCGCATCAAAAAGTGTTCATCCTCGTTCTGTGGCGGCACAAAGCCGCGGGTCCTTGTATCAGAAGAAGACGCCATTGTTCTCCAGCTCGTCCAGCAGGTCGCCCATAATATCAACGTTATACGGGGTAATGATGAATGTACTGGTTGCTACACGCTTGATCTGGCCGTTATTGGCGTAAGCCACGCCGGACAAAAAGTCGATCAAACGGCGGGAGACTTCTTTGTTGGTGGATTCAAGGTTCAGCACAACGGTGCGCTTTGCGTTCAGCTGGTCTGCAATGGCAGCAGCATCGTCAAAACGTTCCGGCTTGACCAGTACAACCTGCAGCTGGGTGGTAGCGTTGATGTTGACCACCTTGTTGCTGTGCTGCTTAGCAGTTTCCTGCGTGGGGTAGGCTTCTTCCGGGGCTGGCGAACCGCCCTGACCACCGCCAGGGAAGATATCATCCTCTTCGTTATCATCCACATAGGAATCTGCTTCGGGATCCTGGTTGATTCCGAGGACGTTTCTCAAACCATCTATCATGGACATGGCAGTTACTCCTTACGTTTGCTTAGTTGTATAAATTGCACAAAAAAAGCCCCGATCGGCTTTTGTCACAACTATACAGTATTTATTATCTTCCATTTTTGCTTCGTTGTCAATACAAATATAACAGAATGTGGGGCAAAACGCCCGTTTTCTGTCCTTACAGCAGCTTGCCGTCCTGCAGGTTGCTGCCTTCCACGATCACCTCATCGTACAGGCGCAGCTCGTTATCCTCCCCCACTTTGCCGCCTTCCGGTACAAGGATGTAGGTATCGTCCTCATATAAAATGGTAATGCGGCGGAAGCGCTGCAAATCGCCGTATTTGACATATACGCCGCGCTGGCCGTTCACGATATGCAGGGCCCTGCGGTCAATGCGGATGCCCTGGTAGGTGTGCAGGCTGATTTCGGCTTCCTCATAATTCAGGCAGAGCACCTGAGCATTGATGCTGCGGCATTCCAGCACCACTTTGGCAAGGCCGGTTTCTTCGTCGGTGGTCACATCCATCACGGTGGCAGCCAAAGGCTCTTCCTGTTTGCCCGGAACACTGATGCTCACGCGGGACAGGCCGTTCAACCGCCCGGCAAGGTCTGCCGAACACACGGCATAAAACCGCCAGGAAAACCCGGTTACAATATGCCCGGCAAGGTCGGCATTGGACGGAGTCTCCCCTGCGTTGATCATCTTTTGCAGATCAGCCGGGCTCATGGCATCCAGCTCCGTGGAATCCCGCACCACCGGGGCGGCGCTTTCGGATGAGACAAAATACCCGTTGGTATCCGCTTCGATCGTCTGCAGGCCGTTCAGCTGGGCAGCAATGCCGTCCCGCTCGGCCTGCAGGCTGGCCAGCACCTCGCCAAAGCCCGCCGCCTGGCCGGTGCTGATCTGCAGTTTATTTTGCGCCAGCAAAAAATCTTCCGCAGCATCCTGAATTGCGCCGTAAGATGCTGTGTCGATCTGGTCCAGCAGGTTATACAGCGCCGTGCGCGTCTGGGTGGTCAGAACCGAAAGATCGCTGCCAGAGGAATTTTCCGACTTTGTCAGCAGCAAAATCGCACGATCCAACCGGTCCAGCCGTTCCCGCATTGCTCCCTGGGAATCATCCGTATACTGTTCCGCCAGAATGGTGCCCGCGCTGACGCGCTCACCATCCTGCACCACATATCCCAGGTTGCCGCTGCCAGGCACATCCACTGCCTGGAACACTGCCACGCCTTTCAGCGTGATGTTATCCGACATGGTGTAGGCAATGGCGGTTTCGGTTTTGTAAGTTCGGTGGAAGATCGTGTAAATCTGGATACAGAGATACCCAAGCACCACAACCAGCAGCGCCGTAAACAGGGCAAAAAGAATTTTTATGAATGCTTTGGGCTGTCTTTCATTCTGTTCATGCATTGGGTATCCCCCCTTTGGTTTTATGGCAACACCGCACAATTCCCGCCTTACGGCTTAAGCACCGCTCCGGCGGC
>ERZ834722.1408-NODE-1408-length-22779-cov-10.025656_pt1 | contig 22779 bp, 20 predicted proteins | sample MGYA00519576_ERZ834722 | MGnify/ENA primary metagenome ERZ834722 (study PRJEB31850, sample SAMEA3708759) | human gut metagenome | biome: human gut; feature: human-associated habitat; material: faeces | place: China | collected 2014 ...
ATTTTGTACAGAACTTTCTGTTGGCATTATTGGCATATATGGAATCGGCAGCCACACATCTTACCCTTACATTCATAAGCTTCTGCTGCATACGGATACAGTCCTTCAAGCGTATACCCTCATTGAATGCCTTGAACGAGAGGTGTTCGATGAACGATATGCCGTCTATCTGTATATTATTGACCTTTGCACCGAACTCGACGGACTTGGTTTCCTTGCCTCTGACGATGGGACGTACATAATGACGGTCAATGCTGACGATGCGGTCACTGACTTTCCGCCCTTCAAACATTTCCTTTTCTTGTACAAGCACCTTTCTGATGATGGAAAGACGCTTATGATAATCCTGGGTATATCGGAGTAAAGCACCGTACTCGCTATGGATCCCATCCCTTTGACTGAGGAGCTTTTCAAGAAGCTTGATCATACGGCGCTTAAGCATTCTTGTCCTTGAAGCTCTCCTCTTTCTTTTCTTGCAGTAGGACAGATAGGATTCCGCCACATTCCTGTATTTGTTGCGCGGACGCCTTATGCCCAGCTCCCTGCAATGCCGGCATATATGCCTGTAGAGCCATTCGAGGCTTTCCCAAAGGAGTTTCATGTCCGTAGGAAAACGCATGTGGCTTTCATAGCATGTGGCATCGGTCATGCAGACGTGAAGGTTATCAAGATAAGGTTTCCAGTGTGAAGCCAGGAGCTCCTGGAAAGAATCAATGTCAAGGCGGGATGCTATCTCATTACGGATGGCACTGACTATCTTGAAGTTGGTTATGGGAAGGGACGGGGGAATCATAATTCCACAGAAAATCTGGTAGTGTATGTTCCCGTTCAGATGTTCCACCAGTTGCCTGTCGGAGAATCCGGTGTATGCCTTCAGGACCATAAGGGCGATCTTTGCGGAAGGACTGAATCTGTTCCTGCGTCCCAGGCGCCGGTCCGACAGGCCGGCGGCTTTTGCCATACATTCAAACGGAAAGACCGAATGAAGCTTGCCAAGCTCACTCTCATTAAAACTCTTGCGGTATTTTTCCAGAATATCAAATTCTGTAAAACCCAAAGTAGGGTGAATTTCTGAAATATTCACTATCTTTGCCATATCTTATTAGTTTGGATATTTCCCCCGTTTTGGCCGTCAAACCTTATTTTCGGGGGAATACCTAAAGATACAAAAAAGCCAACTAATTCGCAATACTTTGTGTATGAATTAGTTGGCTGATTTTGTAATATTTAATGAATGTCCCTAAAATAGCTATAATTCCATACATCCCGGGTGCAAAAACCGCCATAGAGGCAGTCTCCATACAGAGGCGCTCTATGGCGGTTTCCCGTTTCCCCACGTTTACCGGGGAAAATTCCCGTTTCCGGGAAGCCGGGAGGTTACTCTTCCATTTTGAGCTTGCCCAGTTCTTTCAGGATGTGCTCCATGGCTTCTTTGTAAACCTCCGGTTTCTCCTTTTCCATCCATTTCATCAGTTTGAAGTAAGAATTTGGAGTCACAATCTTTCCGTCTCGAATTTTGGTGGCGGTGGACCGGCCTATCGCACCTTTGTCGTTCAAGTTGCTGGGGTTTAAATCGCTTCTTCGCACGGCATTACTGATGCAAGTGCTGATGATCTCAAATTTTTTTCATGTTACTAAAAATTAAATTATTAAATAATGATTTGTAAACAGCATAAACATAGCTACTTACAAAATGTCTCGGCAAAGATAGAAAATATTTATTAACAATTGCCTGTTTTTGTGAGCAACGCCCTATTTATATTTTGCGTTCCTTTGCGTTATATTTATACTAACACACAAAAGAAATGGATTATACAGAGCAGTTTATCCGGCTGAATTGCAGCTTGATGTCGGATTACAAAATGATGAAGCTGAATGCCGACATGAAATGCATGGGGCTGGGGTTGTATCTTGAAACGATATTGTTTCTGCGAAAACAGCAGGAATACAAACATGATTTTAACGAACTGGATTTGCTGGCCGATCAGTGGGGAGCTACCGTGGAAAATCTGCAACATCTTATTAAGGACTTCGATTTGTTTCTCATTACAGAGGACGGGTATTTCCGATGTCTGTATCTGGACGAGGTGATGGGATATCAGAGCAAACTTTCCGAGCAACGTGCCGCTGCCGGCAGTAAGGGAGGGAGAAGCAGTAAGAAAAGTACGGTGAAAGCATCTGCAAAAGCAACTGCGTCTACAATAGGAAGGGGCAGAATCAATGAAGGGAAAAACGGTGATACGTCTTGCATGGATCGTAACGAGGAAATCTACACGAAAAGTAATGATGCGTCCTGCATGGATAATAACGGGGAAGCCTACCTGAAAAGCGATGATACATCTTGCATGGATAATAACAAGGAAGTCTACCTGAAAAGCAGTGGTGCACCCAGTATGGATAGCAAGGAGAGAATTTATATGGAAAGCAGGAATGTAGATAGTAACAAGACTGTCTGCATGGAGAGCAGCAAGCCAATCCATTCGGATTATAATAAGGAAATCTACAAGGAAAACAGCACGGAAAGCAACGTGAAAAGTAGTGCGGAAAGTATGAAAAATACGACTGCAAAAAATACAAATGAAAATTCAGTCAAAAATGTGATTCAAAGTGTTGATAATGAGTGCTATGGAAAGAATTTGCAAGCAAGCTTTAAGCAAAGCTTTATAAGAGAAGAAAAGAATAGAGGAGAGAAGAAAAAGAAAGATGATGTAGACATCATAGAAACAAACGGCAGCATCGACGACGACATGAAATTTTGTTCCGGAAAAAAGAGCGGAGAGATGTTGCGATGGGAGTGTTATATCAATGAAGCTTTCAAAGTTCAAAGTTGGGTGGAAATTGTGGGAATGATGTCGGGGTTGAAAGGAGACTTTCTGAACAATCTTCCCTTTATTCGTTCCATGTTTAAAAAACATGTTGTGGTTCAAGGAAGTACGGAACGCATTACTTCCGTATCCGAAGCGCAAGCCTATTTTGCTAATTATATCCGTCCGGGAAAGCCCACCCGTCTTTTTCTGGAAGAAAAGCTGAAAGAAAGGAGCCGGATGCAGAATGAATCGACATCGTTCTCGCCCTACGAAACGTACAATCCGCTGACCGGCGAACGTTCGTATTGCGGAGTTCCTCTTCCTGCCGATGCACCCCCGCGCCCCAACGGACGTGCCACCTGGGATAACCTGAAACAGAGCTGGATATGACGCGCGAAGAACATGCAGATTATGTGCGGTGGCTGAAAAGCCTGCCGCGCAGAAAGGACCATTTCCGTATGCCTTGTCCCGAATGTTCCGCAACGCGAAGCAATCCCAAAGATCCTTCGTTCAGTGTGCATATCACCCGTGAAGGGGGATGGGCGAAATGTTTTCATTGTGATTTCGCCATAGCGTGGAACGAGGACGAGATGTGGAAAAGAGAACAGAAACAACAAGAGCGGGAACGGCAGAAACAGCAGAAGGATGCATCGCAGCACCATAACACGTCGCAGCACCACGATACAGCACCGCAGCACCATAACACGTCGCAACGCAAGCCTCACATCCCCCTGCAACCGCCTGTACATTACGTATGCCCGGTAATTAATAAAAACAAACAAATTATGAATGGAGAAATGATGGAATACATGGTCGGCAGACGAGGTATTCCGATGGACGTCCTGACAAGGATGAAGATAGAGGAACGCTTGGAATTCCTGCCGCAGACCGGCAAGGAAGAAGCCTGCATCTGCTTCCCTTACCTGGAGGACGGAGTAATGAAAAACATGAAATTCCGGGATGCCGCAAAGCATTTCAAGATGGTGAAAGGAGCCGAGCTGATTCCTTGGAACATAGACGCCATAAAAGGAAAGGAAAAGTGCTACATCACCGAAGGCGAGATAGATGCCCTCAGCCTGATAGCCGCAGGACTGGAAGAGGTGGTGTCCGTACCCAACGGAGCCGGAGGCGCGAACCTTCAGTGGCTGGACCGCTTCGTGGAGTCGCACTTCGATGACAAGACGGAAATCATCCTGGCCATGGATACCGACAAGCGCGGAGTGGAGTTGCGCGATGAACTGGTGCGCCGCCTGGGCGTGGACCGCTGCAAGGTGGTGGCCTGGGGAGAAGGCTGCAAGGATGCCAACGAGTATCTGTTGAAGTATGATCTTCCGAGGCTCCGCCAACAGGTGGAGCAGGCGGCGGAAATCCCGTTGGAAGGAGTCTTCTGCCCCATGGACGAATGGGATACGCTGATGGATATTTATTACAACGGAATGCCGGAGGGAGCCGATACGGGACTGGAGAATCTGGACCGGCTGATCAAGTTCGAGCGTGGTTTTGTGCTCACGGTCACAGGCGTTCCCGGCAGCGGAAAAAGCGAGTTTGTGGACGAAATTGCCATGCGCCTGCTCCTGCGCCACGATTGGAAGGTGGGCTATTTCAGCCCGGAGAATACCCCGCTGGCCTATCACTACCGCAAGCTGATACGCCGCGTGGTGGGCAAGCGTTTCGAACACAAGGGGATGCCGTTGCCGGAAGCCGGACAGGCCATCCGTTACCTGGCACAGAGTGTCTTCTCCATTATGCCGAAAGAGGACTTCTCGGTAGAGAGCGTGCTTCGCATTGCCGCCCAACTGGTGAGCCGGAAAGGAGTGAAGGTGCTGGTGGTGGACCCCTTCAACCGCTTCGAGCATCAGATTCCCGACTGGGAAACGGAAACGCAGTACATCAGCCGCATCTTCGACGAGTTCTCCAATTTTGCCGTGAAGCACAAGGTGTTGCTCATTCTGGTGGCGCATCCCACCAAGTTGCGCCGCGAACCGGGAAGCAAACGCTGGCCTGTGCCCACGCTGTATGATATCAACGGCTCGGCGGCCTTTTTCAACAAGACGGATTATGGAATGGTGGTAGACCGTAACGATGAGCTGGGGCAGGTGCTGGTGCGTGTGGCCAAGGTACGTTTCGACCATCTGGGCGGACCGGGAGATGCTTTTTTCGCCTTCAGCACTTACAACGGACGCTACACGTCTACCGAGGAGAGGACCTTGGATCATAATCCGCCCGAACCGAAGTGGGAGCATACCAATTTCCTGACAGAGAAGCTGAAGCCCGAACAGCAGGGCCTGGGGTTTAATGAGGGGGAATGAAGTAGTTGAATGTTGCTGTTCCTGAATAACTTGGGGATAGGAGAAGGGAGATGTCAAAACAAAAAGGACAGCCCCGAAAAGTTACAGATAGTAATTATAACACGTAAAAGGATCGTATCAAGCTCTGTATGGAGTAATGATACGACCCTTTCTTTAGTCTTTTAGGATGCTCAAATTTCAGATTGTAAGTTCATGTTTTCAAAAACTGAGTTTTGACATTCGCCTTTTAGGTTTTGTAGTTACAGTCTGTAACTTCTCGGAGTAGTCATTTTATTTTGACATACCCCCTTTAAAAGTTGCTTACAAGTAGATCATGTTGCCGGCAGGCTTTACTGATTACTGGTCATTCCTCAGTGATCACTGCTCATTCCTCATTAACCGCTAGCCACTAAAATCCTCTCCACCGTTCCCGTTTTATCTCCTCGCACTGCCGTCGCTGCCATGCGGGCATTATTTTCTCCAGCTCTTTCAGTTTCCATCCCTTCATAAAGCGTATCTCGTCCTTTTCCTGCTCCGTGCACAGGCTGATGCGCAGCAGTTCGGGGTAGAGCACCTGTATATGGAAAATCTTGGCTCTCCACAGCAGCATGGACATCTGCCAGGGGGTGAGGGCTTGGATGCGGTTCAGGGTGAGCAGCATTTCCAGATAATGACGGTAGAAGGCTTTGTCCACGGTCATGAGTTGGTTTATCAGATAGTTCATTTTTATTATTGTTAAATGAAAAGATTAGTTGAATGAAGGGTCAGGAAATCAAAGCGGAGGAAAGGAACGCTATCTTTGGAGACCCCCCCCTTGGATACAGTATCTTTGGAGAAGCCTCTTTGAAAACAAACGGCTCTCATTAGGAAACCCTATCTTTGGAGAAATCATCCTTGGATACGTTATCTTTGAAGAAGCCTCTTTGAAAACAAACGGTTCTCATTGGAAACCCTATCTTTGGAGAAATCATCCCTTAAAAGCGGTATTCCTTCACAGCATCAAAACAAGGGCACGGCTTCACGGGATTCAAGTCATGATGCCCCACTATCAACGCTTTGGGGAACAGGAGGCGCAGCTCGCGCAGCAGTGCCAGCATACTTCCCTTCTGCATCAGAGTACGCGTATCGGCAGGTGTGCAGTCCGCCGAGAGTCCTCCCTCATAGCAGATGCCGATAGAATGCCGGTTATGGTTCTTGCAATGCGCTCCCACCTTTTCCAGAGGTCGTCCGCGGTGAATCTCTCCGTCACGGGTGATATAGAAATGATATCCTATGTCCGTGAAGCCCCGGTGGCGGATGTGGTCCCGGCGGCAAGTCTCAAAATCCAGCCTCCGCCCCTCAGGGGTGGCGGAGCAGTGGATAATAATCAGGGTGATGGTTCTCATGATCATCAGATACAGGCGTTCAGGCCGAGTGCGCCGGCAACGGCGGTGGCTACGGTGATAATTACTTTCAGAATCAGTGTCCAGGTGTTTTTCTTTGTTCTTGAACTCATTGGAATTTTGTTTTAGAGGTTGATAATAAGTGAATTGTAATGGAAGCCAAGGGCTGAATGTACCCCAATGAAAACGGCTTGTCACAGGGGCACATTCAGCCTTTTAGCGTCGTGCCTTTAGCGTCGTGCCTTGCTTCCGTCATACAGGGGTTCCGTCAGGCCTGTCCTCCGTTTTCCGGCTCCTTCGCCTCTCCGGTAAGATCCACACTGGTCTTTCCGGCTTTCAGCGCCTTCACCACCAGTCGGGCCGCCTTGCGCGTGGCCACCAGGTTGAACACGGCTTCCTCCTGCAAGTTCTGGAAACGTGTTCCGGCACTCCAGTTCACATTCAGCTTTCTGACGTGGATGGCAGGATTGTAGTCGGCAGCGCTTTCCGCACCTATACTGTTGATGCTGATGGAGAAATCCCCCAAGTCGCCCAGCTGTATCTTCTGTCCTCCCAGAAGCTGTTCCCTCATGCAGTCCACCGCCATGGTGAGGATGGCCACGATGTCCGCGCGCTTGTACACACAGCCGTGGCTGGCGATGTGCTCGGCAAAGCGGTTGATGTCCATCACTTCCGAATACTGTGCACTGGCGTAAGCCTTCTTGGCGGCATCCGCGTCCATCGGATTGCTACGCATAACGATACTGTAATTTACCATAGTCTGTTAAAATTAAAAGTTGATAATTGAGAATTAAGAAACACTGTTGCCGGGGAATGAAGCCAGTCAGCCGTCAGTCACTTTCCATTAACCGTCAGCCACTGGTTGCCGACTGCTGAAAGAACCCTATCTTTCACGTGTAAGATCCTATATCTTACAGCTGTAAGATTATAGATCTTTCGCCTTCATCGTCCCGACATTACAAAGATACGATGTGCGGATTCCGGAAAGTTGATTCCGGTGGATTGTAGTTGATAACAGTTGATTCTAGTTGATTATTGTTGGAAAAACATTCTTTCTTCTCGTCCGTTTTTCGTACTTTTATGGAAGTAAATAAAAAGTATGGAATGTATGGAGAATTTTGAGATACGCACGTATGGCCGCACCGAACTGGCCCTGTGTTATTTCCCGGATTTGAATCCGCAGGTGGCTTACCGTAAGTTGCAGTATTGGATTGACTATTATCCTCACCTCAGGGAGCAACTGGAGAAGATGGGCAGTGGCTTGAGCTGCCGTACCTATATGCCGGCTCAGGTACAGCTGATTGTGGGGGCGATAGGGGAGCCTTGAAAGGGGATTGTGATGGAGTGCGGCCAGATAAAAAGAATGGCTTCCCCGATTACGTAATCGATATGGCAAGTGAACGCCCGGCTCCTGTTGACAGTCGCATTGAAAGATTGGCAAGGTTGATATGTGTGAATGAAAATGACACGAATGACGCCAATCAGAGATATAAACCCAATTTGCGCCATTCGTGTCATTCACATTCTGGATAAAGAACGGAATAGAACCTCTATTCCCGTATTTCTCCCTTATGCACCAGCATTTTCACCAGTGTCCGTTTGGAACTGTGCGTGTCCGAAACCCATAGCACAGAGTCGTTTTGCGCATAGATGCGGGCAGGCTGGGAAAAAGCATATCCTTTTACAGTTTTTATTTTCTTGCTCCATTCGTCGGACTGGCGTTCGTATATGTTGATGGCGTCATTGTCGCCGGTAGCATACCAGCGGTCGCCGCACAACGCCAGTGTCTTGGGCTTGAAGCCGGGCGACAGGGAAAGGTCGTCCAGATCGATGGAAGCGTCGTTTGCCATATCATCGTTGACCAGTGCCGGATCGAGCACCCGTATTTTCTTCCCTTCATAATCCGTGAGCAGCAGATGCCCTTCCGCATCGGGCTGCATGGAATGGCTGGCAAAGCCGTTGTTGCCCGGACTGCCGTTGCCGGATGCCCGGCGGTAGCGGTTCACCTTCTGGTAATTTTCCGGGGTGGCATCCTCCTCTTTGTAAATGCTGACCATTCCGTTCTTGTCGCGTGCGAAAATCAGCCCGTCCTTTACCGTCATGGCCTGTGCCTGGAATACGGGGCCGCTCCATTGCCCGTTGCCTATGCAGGTGAGGTAGGACAGTTCCGGCAACCGGAATACATGGATGCGCGACTGGCGTTCGGCCACATACAGCCGGTTGCCCGACGGCACGATGGCTTCTATCTGACTTCCGAAACTCTTCTCCCCGCCGTCGTGCTGCCAGCTCTGCAAGGTTCCCAGCCGCTCACCTTTCTTTATACTGAACAGCAACAGGCTGCTGCCTGCCTTTCCGATGTTTGCGATGAAAAGGGTATCCCCCAGATGAGCGACGGTATAAGGGGTGAAATCCTCGGCCGTTTCCATACCCAGGGTTTCCGCATCAATCAGCTGCGCCGCCTCATACGAGTAATACCAGTAACTGGTATAATCCCCGTTTCCTTCTCCTTCCCCGTTTCCTCCGCCGGGAGCGGAGGGGTAGCCGCAGATTTCATCCAGGGTGACTTTGCTGCATTGTGCCGTCAGGACTCCGGACAGCACAATCAGGATATAAGCGTATATTTTCATGTTGTTCTTACTATATTATATAGGTATATATTTATTTCAGCTCACTCATGGGGATGGCGTAAACGCATGTCCCGTTTTTCACGCGGTCGGTGATGAACAGCGTGTGGCGGCGGATGCAGAACTTCTCAGGTGCTTGCAGGGTGATGCCGCCGATGGTGGTATGGTCCTTCATGATCTCTCCCGTCCGGGGATTGACCTCACAGAACTTTTCTGTGCCGTTGGAACTTACAAACAGCCTTCCTTCGTAGAAATCCAAGTCGTAGGGTACATTTTTATAAGCCAGTTGCCCGGTGCGTTTGGGTGAAACTCCTTCCCGTATCCCGTCAGGGGCGAACAGGTCTATGCGTTTGGCGGGATGGGTGGAGTAGAGCAGGCCGGTCTGTTCGTCCACCGCCATGCCGTAAGTGCCGTTTGTCTCGCCCAGATGTTCGGAACGTACATAAATCCGCGGAGTCACTCCGGACTGTATAGCCTGCTCTTCTACAAAGTTGACGTAGCGTTTGTCGTGTATCATGACCAGCCCTTTGTAGAGCAGCACATCGAAGGCATGTACGGTCTGCGTGGGCCCTGTTCCCCAGCTTCCATTGCCTATGCAGGTAAGGAACTGATGGCTCTTCGCATCAAAAATCTCGGTACGGCTTCCTTCGTGGGTGACATAAATCTTGTCGTTGGCACGGGTGATACCGTTCGGGCGGCCGCCGAATTTCCCGGTAGCTTCTCCGTGCTTCCATTCCTTGATGCTTCCCAAGTGCTTCTTGCCGCCGCCGGCAAGGCCGAACACCTCTACGCTGTACTGGTTGTCCGCATCGTTCACGGCATACAGGGTATCTCCGTACACATATACATCCTTGGGGCGGAAGGTGGTTCCCGTAGCGCCGGGCAAGTCGGTATAATCCAGCTTGAACGCCACCGGCTCCCCGTCGTTTCCTCCCCGGTCGGTCTCTCCGCGCAAGGGAGACAGGCCACCGTCCAGCGCATCGAGTTCCGGGTCTTCGATAATGTGTTTCGAAGCCACGTATATATCATCAAAATAACGGTTCCTGCTCCAGCGGGTGTGCAGGAAGCGGCGGGAATAGACGGGCAGCTCCTTGTCCAGCGACAGCGCCACATATATGTTGTTGCACAGAGTGATCCACCCCGGACCCGTCTGTTCGTAGGTCATGTTTCCCGCATGGCCGTAGCCCACACAGTGGGCAAACTCGTGGAAGATGGTTTCGGTGATGCTTTTGTCATCGGCATAGTGTTCCAGATAACACACTTCATGCATGCCGAAGGTGGTTCCTCCGCCCAGTCCCATCACGCCGGTGGTATAGCCGAAGGTCAGTCCGCGGTGGTTGAGCACGTTGGCCAGCAGGGCGGTCTTGTCTATTTCCGTCTTGTCATTGTTGCTGTGCAGCGGGCCGAACTCGTACAGGGCGGTCTTGAACCGTTCCGACGAGAACATATACGCCATGTTCAGCGCGATGGCCACCGCCTCACGCGTGTGCGAAGCCTTCATCTTGTACTTCCAGCTGTCCTGGGTGTCACTGTATCTGCCGAAGGCGATGTACCATTTGCACCGGATGGATTGCAGCCTTGCCCAGTACGGGTCGTCACACTCTACGGTGAAGGTCAGGTTTTCTTCCGTGAGGTAGGGGTTTGCCATGATCCGTATTTTCTTTCCGCTGCGGGTATAGGCGGTCAGGTCCTTGGTGGCGAACGGTATGTGTACCCGGAGTTGCTGGAAAGGCATGATCTTTTCCAGCGACATGAACTTGAATTCTTCCTCGTAACCGTCTATCCTGGCCCAGAAAGTCACGTTTTTCAAGGCTCTGGGACTATAGAAACGGAGTTGGAAACAGTGCTCGTCGTCCATTCCGAACTGAAGAGGCCGGCTGACGTAGAAGCTGCGCTGGCCGGAGTCGAAATAAACATCCTGGGATTCATTGTCATTCAGCAGGTAATACGTGTTGTTCGGGTTATAATCCGTTTCGGCCAGCCGGACGGGCAATTCGTTGTTTGCCACGTTTCCTTCTCCGGAAACCGGAAGTTCGTCCTCTTTGCAGCTGCCCAGCAGTAAAAGCATACCTGCTAAAATCAACAGGCTGGTGGAAAAAAGTTTTTTCATCGTCTGTCTTTATTAGAATTACATTTAAATTTGAAATAATCACTCTTTTGGAAAAGGGTTGCAAAAATAATTGTTTTGGATCAGACGGACAAAGAACCTGTATTTCATTTTGTATGAGTCCCTGTTTTTTATGTTCTTTTATTTTTCTGCCTCAAAAAAAATAAATCCTATATTGTTGCCCTGGGCTTTGTTCATAGGAAAATATGCTGTATTTTTGTTATCCGAAATAAAGATGAAGATATGGCACAACCTTTAGCAGAACGTTTGCGTCCGAAGACATTGGACGATTATATAGGTCAGAAACACCTGGTGGGGCCGGGGGCTGTCTTGCGCAAGATGATCGACGCGGGACGCATCTCCTCCTTTATCCTCTGGGGGCCTCCGGGGGTGGGGAAGACCACGCTGGCGCAGATCATAGCCAACAAGCTGGAAACTCCTTTTTATACACTGAGCGCGGTCACTTCCGGTGTGAAGGATGTGCGCGATGTGATAGAGAAGGCGAGAAGCAACCGTTTTTTCTCTCAGGCCAGCCCCATCCTGTTCATTGATGAAATCCACCGGTTCAGCAAGTCCCAGCAGGATTCCTTGTTGGGGGCGGTGGAGACGGGAGTGGTGACCCTGATAGGCGCCACCACCGAGAATCCTTCGTTCGAGGTGATCCGGCCCTTGCTCTCCCGCTGCCAGCTGTATGTGCTGAAATCATTGGAGAAGGAAGATTTGCTGGAACTGCTGCATAATGCCATCGCAAAGGACGTGATACTGAAAGAAAAGAAGATAGAGCTGAAGGAGACGGATGCCATGCTCCGCTTTTCGGGAGGCGATGCCCGCAAGCTGCTGAACATACTGGAACTGGTGGTGGAGGCGGATGCGGATGCCGGACCCGTGGTGATTACGGATGAGAAGGTGACCGAGCGTTTGCAGCAGAATCCGTTGGCGTATGACAAGGACGGGGAGATGCATTATGATATCATTTCCGCCTTTATCAAGTCCATCCGCGGAAGTGATCCGGACGGGGCGCTCTACTGGCTGGCGCGTATGGTGGAGGCCGGAGAGGACCCGGCTTTCATAGCCCGCAGACTGGTCATTTCGGCAGCCGAGGATATCGGTCTGGCCAATCCCAACGCATTGCTCCTGGCGAACGCCGCTTTTGATGCCGTGATGAAGATAGGATGGCCTGAGGGGCGTATCCCGCTGGCGGAAGCTACGGTGTATCTGGCCACCAGCCCCAAGAGCAACTCGGCATACGAGGGGATCAACAGCGCCCTGGAACTGGTGCGGCAGACGGGCAATCTGCCTGTTCCCTTGCATCTGCGCAACGCACCCACCAAGCTGATGAAACAGTTGGGCTATGGCAAGGATTACAAGTATGCACATGCCTATCAGGGCAATTTCGTGCAGCAGCAGTTCCTGCCGGACGAGGTGAAGGACAGCCGCATCTGGCATCCGCAGAACAATGCGCAGGAAGCGAAGATAAAGGAACGGATGCAGAGCCTCTGGGGGGAACGGTTCAAGGAATGAAAATGAATTGCATTGATCCTGTGCTATAAAATTAAAAATTGGAACGCAAATGACATAAATCCAACCTTCCGGCCGGTTTATATCCATGCTGTGCAGCTGTTAATTTGCGTCATTCGCGTTCCAATCTAACCGAATAAATGAACAAAATATGAAATTTAACTTTTGAGCATATGAAAATAGTAGTTTTAGACGGTTACGGATTGAATCCCGGTGATTTGTCATGGGAGGAGATGCGGGCGTTGGGCGAGCTGACGGTGTACGACCGCACGGCCCCTGCCGAGTTATTGGAGCGTTCTGCCGGAGCGGAAGTGCTGATTACAAATAAAACGGTGATTACGGCGGAGGATATGGCCGCTCTGCCTGCCTTGAAATACATCGGCGTGCTGGCTACGGGATATAATATTGTGGACATCCAGGCTGCGAAAGCGCGGGGCATCATTGTCACCAACATACCTGCCTACAGCACCGCTTCCGTTGCCCAGATGGTCTTTGCGCATATACTGAACATCACCCAGCGTGTAGGCCATTATGCCTATGCCAACCGTCACGGGCGTTGGGCGGACAACCCCGACTTCTGCTACTGGGATACCGACCTGGTGGAACTGGACGGGAAGAAGCTGGGAATCATCGGCTTGGGAAACACCGGACAGGCGACGGCGCGCATCGCTGCCGCTTTCGGAATGCAGGTATGCGCCTATACTTCCAAGCCGCAGTCACAACTTCCCGGAGGAATCCGGAAAATGGAGCTGGATGAGCTGTTCCGCGAATGTGACGTGGTGAGCCTGCACTGCCCCCTTACACCCGATACCAAAGAGCTGGTCAATGCCGCCCGCCTGGCCCTTATGAAACCGACGGCCATTCTGATAAATACCGGCCGCGGTCCCTTGGTGAACGAGAAAGACCTGGCCGACGCACTGAACAAGGGTGTGATAGCGGCTGCCGGACTGGACGTGCTTTCTTCCGAGCCTCCCCAATATACCAACCCCCTGCTGACGGCGAAGAACTGCTTCATTACGCCGCATATCGCCTGGGCCACGAAAGAAGCCCGTGTCCGGCTGATGCGGATTGCGGTGGGGAACTTGAAAGGATTCATCAAGGGTGAGATTGTAAACAATGTGGCGGAATGAGAACAAAGGAAAAAGACGGAAAGAAAAGAAGGAGGTAAGAAAAATGGAAGAAGACAAGAATACGTTGGATTTGCATACGGAAGTTAGGGAAGAGGACAGGGTGGCAAAGGCCGTTGCCTTGTTCAAGGAAGGATATAACTGCTCCCAGTCCGTAGTGACGGCTTTTGCCGATCTGTATGGTTTCACCCGTGAACAGGCCCTGCACATGTCCGCCTCTTTCGGCGGCGGCATAGGGCGGATGCGTGAAACCTGCGGTGCTGCTTGCGGCATGTTCCTGCTGGCCGGGCTGGAGAAGTGCGCCATCGAGGGGAAAGACCGTGAGAGCAAGGCGGCGAATTACGCTCTGGTGCAGGAACTGGCCGAAGAATTCAAGAAGCGGAACGGCGCCCTGCGGTGTGCCGATTTGCTGGGATTGTCCGGAAAAGAGCCGGTAGTATCCACACCGGAAGCAAGGACGGAACGGTATTACGCCAAGCGTCCTTGTGCAAGAATGGTGGAGGAAGCGGCCCGGATTTGGAGCGAACACCTCGAAAAACAAAAAAAATAGGTTGAAAAATCGCTTTTTCTTATAGAAATACAAACTTTTTCGATGCAAAAGTGTTGAATAACATAATTTTGTGTATCTTTGCAAGCGATAAGAAACACAAACATTCACATCGGAATGTGTGGGTGCGGTTAACGTTTAACTAAAAGCAAATTGAAAATGTTGAAAGAAAAAGCAGGTGCTTTGGCCGGACAAATCTGGGAAGCATTGAATGGAACTGAAGGTTTGACACAAAAACAAATCAAGAAAGCAACCAAACTGAAAGCTGACAAGGATTTCTTCCTGGGGCTGGGCTGGCTGCTGAGAGAAGATAAGGTCGTTACTTCTGAAGTGGAAGGCGAGATCTTTGTAAAATTGGTGTAAGAAGAAGATTTTAAACTCATAAAAAAATGCGTTGGCACATCGTTTGGTATGTTGTCAACGCATTTTTTTTGTATTATAGTAATAATATGAATCATCTTTTTGAATAGTATTCATATTATTACTATATTTGCAGGGTAATTAAGTCCAAAACGTTATGAGTTACAAATCAGTGAAAGACGTTGTAACGATGTTGCTGGAAAACGGTTTTGTATTGAAGAGTCAGAAGGGTAGCCACATGAAATTTGAGAAGGATGGCATGATTGTTATCGTACCGGATCACAACAGCAAAGGCGTTGAGAAAGGCACTTATTACAGCATTCTGAGACAAGCGGGGTTAAAGTAGCCCCCCTTGTTCTCTTGATATTTTAGGACAGGAGGCAATATGAAAACAGTGGAAGTGATTGTAGAACACGCAGGAAAGAACTTGAGTGCTTATATCGAAGGTGCTCCCGTTATTACCGTAGGCAATGACATGAAGGAGATTGAGGATAACATGAAGGAGGCAATAGAGTTGTATCTGGAAGATAATCCGAATCCTTGTGAAGTCTTGTCGGGAGAGTTTGAATTGAAATTTAAGATAGATGCCGCTACTTTTATCAACTATTATAGCAGCATCTTCACCAAGGCTGCTTTGAGCCGGATTACCGGAATCAATGAACGCCAGTTGTGGCATTATGCAGCCGGAGTGCATAAACCTCGCAGGCGGCAGTTGGAAAAGATCCAGAAAGGCATACAGTCTTTGAGCAGGGAATTGTCTGCTATAAATTTATTGTAGTCTTTAAAATCTTGTTCTTTTTGCGTATCTTTGCGCCCGAAAAGCAAGAAACTTGTTTGTTTTTAAATAGATAGCTGTTAAAGATGAAGAATATCCGTAATTTTTGCATTATAGCACATATAGACCACGGGAAATCGACCTTGGCCGACCGTTTGTTGGAGTTTACAAAAACCATCCAGGTAACCGAAGGGCAGATGCTTGACGATATGGACCTGGAAAAGGAGAGAGGTATCACCATCAAGAGCCATGCCATCCAGATGGAGTACGAGTATGGGGGAGAGAAGTATGTACTGAATCTGATTGACACTCCGGGACACGTGGACTTTTCATACGAGGTATCCCGTTCCATAGCCGCCTGTGAAGGGGCGCTGCTCATTGTGGACGCTTCGCAGGGAGTGCAGGCGCAGACTATCTCGAATCTGTACATGGCGTTGGAGCATGACCTGGAAATCATTCCCGTGCTGAACAAATGTGATATGGCGAGTGCCATGCCCGATGAGGTGGAAGATGAAATCATCGACCTGCTGGGCTGCAAACATGAGGATATTATCCGTGCCTCCGGCAAGACCGGAATGGGTGTGGAGGAGATATTGAAGGCGGTGGTGGAACGTATCCCGCACCCGACGGGTGACGAGGAGGCGCCGCTACAGGCTTTGATTTTCGACTCGGTATTCAATTCTTTCCGTGGAATCATCGCGTATTTTAAAATAGAGAACGGTGTGATCCGCAAAGGGGACAAGGTAAAATTCTTCAATACCGGCAAGGAGTATGATGCAGATGAGATCGGTGTGCTGAAAATGGATATGATTCCCCGTGCGGAACTGCGCACAGGAGATGTGGGGTATATCATTTCGGGCATCAAGACCTCGCGCGAGGTGAAGGTGGGGGATACCATCACTCACATCGCCCGTCCGTGTGAAAAGGCGATTGCCGGATTCGAGGAAGTGAAGCCGATGGTGTTTGCCGGGGTTTATCCTATCGAGGCGGAAGATTACGAGAACCTCCGCGCTTCGCTGGAGAAACTTCAGCTGAATGATGCCTCGCTGACTTTCCAGCCGGAGTCCTCACTGGCTCTGGGATTCGGATTCCGTTGCGGTTTTCTGGGATTGCTTCACATGGAGATTGTTCAGGAACGTCTGGACCGCGAGTTTGATATGAATGTGATTACGACCGTGCCCAACGTGTCGTACATGGTGTATGACAAGCAGGGACATGCCAATGAGGTGCATAATCCCGGCGGTATGCCCGATCCGACGCTGATTGACCACATCGAGGAACCTTTCATTGATGCCACGATCATTACCGCCACCGATTACATCGGCCCTATCATGACACTGTGTCTGGGCAAGCGCGGTGAACTGGTGCGGCAGAATTATGTGTCGGGCAACCGGGTGGAGATTCACTACAAGATGCCGCTGGGTGAAATCGTGATTGACTTTTATGACAAGCTGAAGAGTATCTCGAAAGGATATGCTTCCTTTGACTACCATCAGTCGGGTTTCCGCCCTTCCAAACTGGTGAAGCTGGATATCTTGTTGAACGGTGAGCCGGTGGATGCGCTTTCTACCCTGACACATGTGGACAATGCCTATAACCTGGGCAAGCGTATGTGCGAGAAACTGAAAGAGCTGATTCCGCGCCAGCAGTTTGATATTGCCATTCAGGCAGCTATCGGGGCGAAGATTATCTCAAGGGAAACCATCAAGGCGGTGCGCAAGGATGTGACCGCGAAGTGTTATGGCGGTGACGTGAGCCGTAAGCGTAAATTGTTGGAAAAACAAAAAAGAGGTAAGAAACGAATGAAACAGATCGGTAATGTGGAAGTACCGCAAAAGGCGTTCCTGGCCGTTCTGAAGCTGGATTAATTCAAGAATAAACAAGCTCTGGGGAGCAAACAATAAGCGGGCTCTTTCTGTTAGTTGAAATTAAAAAGTCAATAACAGGAAGGGCTTGTGTTTTGATGGCAATTTATCACAAACTCTTAAATTCAATTGATATGGAAAAACTGAAAATTCTGAACTTGAACTTTTCCTTCCAGCGGGCGGCGCACTATCATATTAATGGAGGGATGTTGCTGATGGGGGTAGTCTTGCTGGCTATGTTCCTGGCCAATTCTCCGTGGGGGGATATTTATGCCTCCTTTTGGAATTACGAGGTGCATCTTCAGATAGGAGAATTTAATTTCTTCAGTCATAACGGGCATCACATGACCTTGATGACTTTTATCAACGATGCTTTGATGGCTGTCTTTTTCTTCAGTGTGGGGCTGGAGATAAAGCGTGAGATACTGGTGGGCGAGTTGTCCAGTTTCCGGCAGGCGCTTTTGCCCATCGTGGCGGCGTGCGGCGGTATGCTGGTTCCGGTGCTGATCTATTATTTCATGACGGCGGGAACTCCGGCCCAAAGTGGTCTGGCCATACCGATGGCTACGGATATCGCCTTTTCGCTGGGAGTGCTCAGCCTGTTCGGCAAGCGGGTTCCGCTGAGCTTGAAAGTCTTTCTGACCGCTTTCGCTGTGGTCGATGATATCGGCGGCATTCTGGTCATCGCCCTTTTTTACACCTCTCATCTGTCGGTGAACTACCTGATTGCTTCGGCGGGTATCCTGCTGATACTTTGCGGCGGGAATTTCTTCCGGGTGCGCAACCGTTGGTTTTATATTTTCTGGGGAGTGATTATGTGGTATCTGTTTTTGCAGAGCGGCATCCACGCTACCATTGCGGGAGTTGTCGCAGCCTTCACGGTTCCCGCCACTCCTCATTACAAGATAGGTAAGTACATTAACCGCATCCGCGAGAACATTGCTGTCTTTCCTGCCAGTGACAAGGAAAGTGTTGTGTTAAGCAAGATGCAGATCAATGTGCTGAAAAGCATCGAGTCTTCCTCGGACCGTGTCATCTCTCCCTTGCAGTCATTGGAAGACAGTCTGCATGGAATGGTGAATTATATTATTCTTCCCTTGTTCGCCTTTGCCAATGCGGGTGTCTCGCTCACGGCGGATCATGGCGGTCTGGAAGTGGGGATGGCTACCTGGGCGGTGCTGGCGGGATTGCTGGCGGGTAAGTTTGCCGGCATTTATTTCTTTACCTGGCTGGTGATAAAGATGGGGTTCGCCGGACTGCTGAAAGGCATGACCTGGGTGAACCTGACAGGTATCTGTCTTTTGGGAGGTATCGGTTTTACGGTTTCTTTGTTTATAGCCAACCTCTCTTTCGGGGATTCGCCGGTGTTGCTGACGCAGGCAAAGATGGGGGTCATACTGGGAACGGTGCTGGCGGGTGTGCTGGCGTATCTGGTCTTGCAGTTCGCCCTGCCTAAACAGCCTGCACAGGAATAAAATTACAGATAGGGCAGTACGGCGGTGAAACGGCTGCCCTTGTTCACCTCGGATTGCACATCGATGTGTCCGTTCATTTTTTCTACAATGACCTTGCTGATGGCGAGTCCCAGCCCTACACCCTGTACAAACTCATTCCGCTTGTAGAACCGCTCGAATATCATTTGTAATTCTTCTTTGGGGATTCCCGCACCGGTATCTTCTACGAAGATATGGATTTCCTTCTTCTCTTTGTCGCAGAAATAACCCAGTTTGATGTGTCCTTGGGAGGTGAACTTCTTGGCGTTTCCCAAAAAGTTGGTGATGACTTGGGTGAGGCGCATACGGTCTATGTGTATGGTCACATCCTCGTCGGGAAATTCTTTGATGAATTCCACAGGAGGGAGAATAATTACCTGATGGGTCTGATAGACCGTTTCGGCGAAATGATGCGCGCTGCAATCCTCGCAATGAAAGGACATATTGCCGGATTCTATACGGGATAGTTCCAGCACATCATTGACCAGCTTCAACAAGAGTCTGGTATTGTTGTCTATGATGGAGGCAAACTCTTTTTTCTCTTCTTCCGAGATGTTTTTCTCGGTAGTGAGCAGGTTGGAGAATCCCACGATGGCATTAAGCGGAGTACGGATTTCATGGCTCATGTTGGCCAGGAAGGATTGTTTCAGTTCCGCCTGTTCCGCCAGTTTGCGGGCGCGTATCAGTTCTTCTTCCTTGTCTTTGATCTCCTGAATGTTTACCAGAAGTCCGGTGATGATAGGATTTTGTTCATTATTCTGCAACACGCTGTATCTGAATTCCCACCATTGGTAACCGGTGTCGTTGAATTGGCAACGGTATTGGGCTGTTCTTCGTTGCCGGTGTAGTATGTTGGATACGTTTTTTCTGAACCGGGCTTGTTCGTCGGGGTGTACATAGTGGGCTATTTCCTCTATTCCCAACAGGTTTTGGGAACGGTTGGTCAGTTCGCAGAAAGCTTGGTCGAGCACGGCGGTCTTTCCGTCGAAACACCACGCGTAGGTATTCCCTCCTTCCAGTGCAAGCGTTAATGCTTCGTGTTCGAACCTGAGGTTGCGCAAGGCTTCTTTTTTGCGTCCTTTTTCCAGTGTATAGATATAAATAAGGTAGGCTATCCCCAAAAGGAGTGTGAAGACCAGGAGGCTTTCAAGAATCAGGATGGGGGTTGCGTATTTTTCCCTCCACGGCCTGTACATGATGGTATATTCCGGTGGAATGCTTTCAAGGGGGATCTGGTATCTCTTCATGGCCTGCCAGTTGACCAGGTACTGTTTGGCGATTTGTTTTACCGCCGGGACGGGTATCTTTCCTTGCAGTCTTTCTTTGATGCCGGCGGTCATGTCGCTTAGCTGTGTTTCGATGGGGGCGAAATAACCTCCCAGCATGTATTCCTTTATCCCGAATCCTTCGTTGATGGTTTCGAATCCGGGATTGTCGAACAGGCTGCCGATGCGCAGGGTGGTATAGTCCCGTTTGGTATACAGGAACAGGGAGTATTGGAAGACCCCGCTGGACAGCCACATCAGGTCGCGGGCAGCTACGGAATCACTGGACAGGCGGACTACGACGGTGGAGTCCAATTGGTTGTATTCGTTCAGCTTTTCGTACAGGGATTCATATTCGGTATCATCTTTGTCACTGATGGGGATATTCAGCTTGTCGGGCCGGGCCTCTTGTCTTTTCCATTGGTGGAGGGTGATTTCCGATCCTTTGCATTGTTCGCTCAGGTCTTTCCAGATAAGGCGGTCAAGCACGGTCCGCCCGTTCAGGATGTGGATGCGGACTTTGCCCATGATGCGTTCTATCATCCGGCAGGTGGTGAGGTAATCGGGTTTGTCTATGTAGCCCGTAATGTTGGGATATTGTGCCAGCAACTCTTGGTTGGGATAATTCACTCCGCTGAATACGACGGGAACCTGCCTGACATACGGGTTTCCGCAAGCCATGACAGAGTAGGTTGCCTGATCATCGAGCACGGCAATCAAATCTCCTCCCCATGAGCGGATGGAATCTGCAAACTCGGAAATCCGTCGCTCTTCTTCTACGGATTCGTATTTCTCGCAATCCAGATAAAAGGTGCGCAGCTGGAAGTCTATTTGCTGGTCTTTCAGTCCTTTGACAAACAGTTTGTTTACAATGCCTGCACCGCTGTACCCTTCCTGGTAGGAATGGATAAGGGCTATTTTATATTTTTGTGCATAAAGCGGACTCCCTATAAGAAGGGCTGTCATAAAAATGAAAAAGGCCTTATGCTTCATGTCAAACGTGATTATTAAGTGAACCGGGGGACAAAGATAGGAATGTTTCTTTAATTCCGGCTATGATTTACAGGAAATTATTGGAAGAGAGAGGGAAATAACCATCCCGGTTGGTGGAAAACAGCAATTCCGGCTTCTTGAAAAACATGCTTCTTGCTTTTCAAGGAACCGGAATTGCCTGTGATAAAAAGGAATGGGCCAACCCGTCAGCGGGGGTTATTTGTGTTGCTCCGGAGACGGGGTACTTTGAGAGGCCGGTCCGGCGGCAGCGTTTGTAGAGGCGCTTGAAGCGGAACTTTTAGCCGTGCCGGAAACCGGAGCCGCTGTCTGTGCCGTTGTGGCCTGTTCTTCCCAGTGGAACGGTTCGAACTGTGTATCCTTGTCTACCCATGACGGTTTGCGCGATGCATAGATTATGAACGGAGCAGCGACTACCACGATGCAGCCGATAATCAAAACGGCAAACCATACGGTGTTGCTGCCTACCGCAATCTGGCTGGGCGGAATGAAGCTGAGCACGAATGCCAGCAGCGAACCGCAGAAACCCAGACCGCCGATGAGCCACATCAGTCCGTTGCCTTTGCTGCCGATGCGGAACGGGCGCGGGGCCTTTTTCATATTGTAACGCAGATAGATGGCGCCGCTGAACATCAGCAGATACATGATGAGGTAAAGCAATACGGTGAGCTGTGACAGGATTTGGTAGAAACTCTGTACGGAAGGCATCACAACGAACAGCAGGCTGAGCAAGGTTACGGCAAGGCCTTGGATCAGTAGAATGTTTTTCTGTACGCCGTTGGCGTTGGTCTTCTGGAAGAAGGGAGGCAGATAACCTGCTTTGCCCACTGCGAAGATACCTTTGGACGGACCTGCCACCCAGGTCAACACGCCTGCCAGCACACCGAATGCCAAAGCCACGGCGATGATAGGCGACAACCACGAAGCATGGACATACTTGAAGTAATTATCAAAGCCTACCAGCAGACTCTGTGTCAGGTTGATGTCCTTTTCGGGAATGATGATCCCCAGTGCGAAGGTGCCTAGCACGAAGATGATCACGGTGATAGCCGCACCGATGAATACGGCTTTCGGATAGTTCTTGGCAGGATTTTCCATGTCTTTTACATGGATACCGCCCATTTCCATACCGGCATAGAACAGGAAGATGCTGGAAGCCAGTACCAGGTTGTCGAAGTTGCTGAAATCGGGGAAGAAGTTGCCGTCAAAGTTCATCTGGCTCTGTCCGCCGGAAGCAAGGTAAATCACCGCCAGCACCATCAGCAGGCCGGCAGGAATGATCGTACCTACCATACCGCCTACTTTGGCCACTTTGCCTACCCAGCCCATGCCTTTCAGCGAAATGAAGGTGGCCAGCCAGTAGATAATCAAGACCACCGCCAGTGAGTAATAGCGGTTGGATGCCAAGGCCATATCATGGGTGTCACTCATGCCGATAAATGCCAGTGCCACGGCTCCGAAAGTCAGGACGGTGGGATACCAGATGGTGCTTTCCACCCATTGCAGGAAGATGGCGAGGAAGCCGAATTTCTTTCCGTAGGCTTCACCCACCCATCGGAACACACCGCCTTGCTTGTCTTGAAACATAGCAGCCAGTTCCGCGGCGACAA
>ERZ834722.1425-NODE-1425-length-22668-cov-5.609649_pt1 | contig 22668 bp, 20 predicted proteins | sample MGYA00519576_ERZ834722 | MGnify/ENA primary metagenome ERZ834722 (study PRJEB31850, sample SAMEA3708759) | human gut metagenome | biome: human gut; feature: human-associated habitat; material: faeces | place: China | collected 2014 ...
CAAGGCGGCGCCGTTCACCGGCTCCGTCAGCCTCGCGGCGATATACAGGATGAGGAATTTGATCTCCAGCTTGTCGCGGATAAATCCGACACTCATGCTATCACGCTCCCTTCTTCGTTTATCATACGGAAAATTCTCCCATTTGTCAACCTTACCATCGCAGCCAAATCAGCGCTCCCGCACCACCACATTGGTCTCGCCCAGCCATTGGCGGCATTCCGCCAGCAGCGCGGGGTGGCACAGACATTTGCCCGCCATCAGCTTTCCCGTATCGGCAAGGCGGATCTTCACCGGCGATTCCCCCTCGAACATGGTCATCACCAGACGGATATGGCGAAACTCCACGCTGTCCAGACTGGGAACGCGCAGGAAAAGGGCGGCGTTTTTCGGCTCCTGGGGCTTTGCCGCCACTGGCGGCAGATTCTCGGTATTCAGGGGATAAATAGTGTCGCACATGATCTGTGGCGGCTTTTCGTCCCGCACCGACAGACGGCCCTTTACCACCACCGGCGTGTTGACCGCCATATAGCTGCCGCACTGGTCGATGGTGCGGCTGAAGCACAGCAGTTCGATGGCCGCCGCCTCATCCTCCACCACCACATAGGCCATGAGGGAATTGTTCTTTGTGGTACGGGTCTTGCTGGAGGTGACGATGCCCGCCACGGTGACGTTCTGGCCGTCGGCAAAGCGGGTGGGGCCGTCCTCGTCATTGAAGTCCGCCAGAATGTCGTGGATCGGCAGCGCGCCAGCCGCGTGGGCAGCGGCACGGTAGTCATTCATGGGGTGGCCGCTGAGGTACAGACCCGTGGTCTCCTTCTCCATGAACATCCGTTCCGTGGCGGAGTACTCCGGAATATCCGGCAGCGGAATGGCCGAGGGATGGCCGCCGCTGCTGCCGCCGGTCATGCTGAACATGTCCAGCTGTCCTTCCACATTGACCTTGCGGCTGTTGGCGATGGCGTCCAGCACCTTTTCATAGATCTGCATCAGCTGGGAGCGGTAGGCTCCCAGACCGTCAAAGGCGCCCGCCTTGATAAGATTCTCCACGGCCCGCTTGTTCATATCGCCGCAGTCAAACATCCGCTCGCAGAAGTTCTGAAACGACTGGAACGCGCCGCCGCTCTCCCGCTCCCGCACCAGCGCGCGGATGAAGCCACGGCCGATGTTCTTGATGGCCACAAGGCCAAAGCGGATGCCGTCCTCCTCCACGGTAAAGCCGTCGTGAGAGCGGTTCACATCAGGCGGCAAGAGCTTGATATCGCAGTTGCGGCACTCGGCGATGTACTCGGACACCTTGTCGGAGTTATCCAGCACCGAGGTCAGCAGCGCCGCCATATACTCCTTGGTATAGTGGCACTTGAAGTACGCCGTCTGATAGGCCACCACCGCGTAGGAAACGGCGTGAGCCTTGTTGAAAGCGTAGTTGGCGAAGTCGTAGATCTCATCATAGATGGTCTGCGCGGTGGCCTCCGGAATGCCGTTGGCTACGCAGCCCTTGATATTCCGGGCCGCGTCGCCGTGGAGGAAGGCTTCCCGCTCCCGTTCCACGTCCTTGGCCTTCTTCTTGGACATGGCGCGGCGCACCATGTCCGCCTGTCCCAGCGAATAGCCCGCCAGCTCCTGAAAGATCTTGATGACCTGCTCCTGATAGACGATGCAGCCGTAGGTGCCCGACAGGATGGGCTTCAGCGACGGGTGCTTGTACGTCACCAGCTTGGGATCGTGCTTGCAGGCGATGAACCGGGGGATGGATTCCATAGGGCCGGGACGGTACAGGGCTATGATGGCGGTGATATCCTCGATGGACTGGGGCTTCAGGCCCAGACACACGCCGGTCATGCCGGTGGATTCCATCTGGAACACGCCGGAGGTGCGGCCCTCCGTCAGCATGCGGAACACCTCTGGATCGTCCATGGGGATCTTCTCCATGTCGAAGTCCGGGGTGTGGCGGCGCACCATCTTTACCGCGTCGTCCAGCACCGTCAGGTTCCGCAGGCCCAGAAAGTCCATTTTCAGCAGGCCCAGTTCCTCCAGCGTGATCATGTTGTACTGGCAGACGATGGACTCGTCGTTGCGGGCCAGCGGCACATATTCATACACCGGCAGGCGGGTGATGACCACGCCTGCGGCGTGGGTGGATGCGTGGCGAGGCATGCCCTCCAGCGCCTTGGCGGTGTCGATGAGCTTCTTCACGCGGGGGTCGCTGTCGTACAGGTCGGACAGCTGCTTGCTGAGCTTCAGGGCGTCGTCCAGTGTGATGTGCAGTGCGCCGGGGCCGGATGGCACCAGCTTGGCCACCACGTCCACCTCGGCATAGGTCATGTTCAGGGCGCGGCCCACGTCCCGGATGGCGCCCCGGGCGGCCATGGTGCCGAAGGTGACGATCTGGGCCACATGGTCGTCGCCGTACTTGCGGCGGACGTACTCCACCACCTCGCCCCGTCGGGTATCGCCGAAGTCCATGTCGATATCCGGCATGGACACGCGCTCCGGGTTCAGGAAGCGCTCGAAATACAGCTGATACTGCATGGGGTCGATATCGGTGATATGCAGGCAGTAGGCCACCATGGAGCCTGCGGCGCTGCCTCGGCCGGGGCCGACAGGAATGCCCGTCTCACGGGCATAGCGCACGAAGTCCGACACGATAAGGAAATAGTCGGTAAAGCCCATTTTCTCGATCATGTCCAGCTCGTATTCCAGCTGCTGGCGGTAGGATGCCTTTTCCTCGCCGTAGCGGCGCTGGAAGCCCTCGGCGCACAGCTTGCGGAGATACGTGGGGGAATCGTAGCCGGGCGGCAGCTTGAATTCCGGCAGATGGTACTTGCCAAAGGTGAATTCCAGCTGGCAGCGGTCGGCGATACGCTGGGTGTTTTCCACCGCGTCGGGATAGCCGGAGAACAACTCCTCCATCTCCTGCGTGGAACGGAGGTAGAAGTTCTGGGGCTGATAGCGCATGCGGTTCTCATCGTCCACGGTCTTGCCGGTCTGGATGCAAAGCAGCACATCGTGGCTCTCGGCGTCCTCCTTCCGGAGATAGTGGGCGTCGTTGGTGCAGACCAGCGGGATGCCCGTCTCGTTGTACATCCGCAGCAGGGCGCGGTTGACGATGGTCTGGTCGGGAATGCCGTGATCCTGCAGCTCCAGATAGAAGTTGCCCTCCCCCAGAATGTCCCGCATCTCCAGCGCGTAGGCCTTGGCCCCGTCGTAATCGCCGTTGATGATGCGACGGGGGATCTCACCGGCCAGACAGGCGCTGAGACCGATCAGACCCTCGCTGTGGGCGCGGAGCAGGTCAAGGTCGATACGGGGCCGGATGTAGAAGCCCTCGATATATGCCTGAGACACCATATAGGACAGGTTGCGGTAGCCCGTCTCGTTTTTGCACAGCAGCACCATATGGCGGGACTCGGTATCAAACTCATGCTGCTTGTCAAAGCGGGTACGGCGGGCCACATACACCTCGCAGCCGATGACGGGGTGGATCCCCTCCGCCTTGCAGGCCCGGTAAAAGTCGATAGCGCCGTACATGGCGCCGTGATCCGTAATGGCGCAGGCAGTCTGCCCCATCTCCTTGACCAGCTTCGGCAGGTCACGGATGCGGCAGGCACCATCCAGAAGGCTATACTCCGTATGGACATGGAGGTGGGCAAAGGACATTACCGCGCCTCCAATTCGTCCAGCATGTCGCTGAGCAGCTCCACGCCGGACACCACCAGCAGGCGGCAATGCTGGGTCACGCCCAGCTCCTGTGCGGTGGGAGTGCCCTCAATGTCCTTCTCCGCCAACAAATCATGGCAGTCCAGCTTCCGGAACCGCTCGGTAAACCGGCGCTGGAAGTCCTGCGTCAGCTGGGTGGAGCGCTTTTTGCCATCGGGGCCGTTCTCCAGCGTGGCGGGATAGGCCGTGCCCAGCACCACCGCCGCGGCGTTGACCACGCCGCAAACGCCGCCGCAGCGCAGACCGCCGCCAAAGCCGCTGGCAACAGCCATACTCTGCTGCTCCGTCAGGCCGGTGACGTCCGTAAAGGCCAGCAGCACCGCCTGTCCGCAGTTGAGACCCTTCTCATGAAATTCCTTCGCTCTCTGGCATCGTTCCAGTTTCGTCATAGCTTTCGTGCCTCCTCCATGATCTTTCGTATTCGATGGTTCAAACAGGATTTGCTGATGGGGGGATCGAACAGCGCCGCCAGCTGGGCCAGCGGCAGCTCCGGGTTCTGCATCCGCAAACGGGCCGTTTCCTGTATTTTTTCCGGCAGCTTGTCCAGCTGTCCGGCGTTTTCCAGCTTTTTGATGGCTTCCTGCTGGGCGGCCACCGCGTCCAGCGTCTTGTTGACGTTGGCCATGTCGCAGTTCATGGCCCGGTTGGCACCGTTGCGAATCTCCTTGTCCACCTTGGCGGTCATGATCTCGGTAGCGGCCACCGGCGCGCCCAGCGTGGTCAGCAGATCTTCGATATGCTCGGACTGCTTGAAGTAGATGACGGCGCTGCCGCCCCGCATGACGCTGCGAGGCAGGAAACCCATCTCCTGCAAAAGCGCCGACACCTCGCGGCTGGCCTGCACGTGGGAGGTGGACAGCTCCAGATGATAGCGCTTTTCCGGGTCGGTGACGCTGCCGCCCGCCAGGAACGCGCCCCGCAGGAAGGCCGTGCGGCAGCAGTCGTCCTCCAGCAAGGCGAAGTTCACATGCAGCACCAGCGACTGGCGGGGATCGTAGCCCAGCGTGTCCAGAATGCGCCGCAGCTTCTCCGGCTCGGTGATCTGGAAGATCAGCTTGCCGCCGGGCAGGTCGTCCGACGGCAGCCGGTCGAACTTCACATTGAACGCCCGCTGGAACAGCCGGGGCAGGCGGGCGGCAAACTCCGGATTCTCGGTGATGATCCGCACCTCCTGCATGGTGAAGGTGTTGCAGTACAGCAGCGCGCCGTAGCACTCGGCCCGTGCGCAGCACAGCCGCTGCACCGTGCCCCGGCACAGCTCCGCCTTGGCCTTATAGGAAAAAGATTGCATTGCCGCCCTCCTTGTTATGCAGGGTCTTTCGGTTTATATTCCTCGTAAATGGTCATCAGCTCATGGGCCAGATGACCGGGGTTGTGGCGCACCAGCCCGTTTTCCAGCGCGGCAACAGGCCGGTCGATCAGCTCCACGCCAAGAGCCCGGCACTTCTCCACGTCGTGGCGGATAGGCTCCGCACCCTCCTGCGCGTACCGCAGGGCGATGACCTCCGGGATGGGCGTGGAATTGGTCAGGCACAGCCGGAACAGCCCCGGATAGCTGTGGCTAAACAGCGCCTGTATGTGGTCGGAGACGGTATAGCCCTCCGTCTCCCCCTCCTGGGTCATGACGTTGCAGACGTAAAGCTTCAACGCTTTACTCTCCCTGATGGCATCCGCAATACCGTCCACCAGCAGATTGGGAATGATGCTGGTATAGAGACTCCCCGGCGCCAGCACGATCATGTCGGCGCTATGTATGGCCTCCACCGCCGCGTCCAGCGCCTTGGGATGCTCCGGCAGCAAGCGTACCGACTGAATGCGGCAGTCCTGCTCCTTTTTACAATAGAAAATGTGGGACTCGCCCAGCACGGTAGCGCCATTTTCAAAGGTGGCCTCCAGCTGGACGTTTTCATTGGTCACCGGAAGCACCCGCCCCGTGATGGCCAGCACCTTGCTGAGACCCGCCACCGCCTTATCAAAGCTGGGCATAATGTCGTTCAGCGCCGCCAGCAGCAGATTGCCCAGACTCTGACCTGCCAGCGTGCCGTCGGCGAACCGGTAGGCCATCAGCTGAGCCATCAGCGGCTCGCAGTTGGCCAGCGATTGCAGGCAGCTGCGGATATCGCCGGGAGCGGCCATACCCAAGTCCTGCCGCAGCATACCGGTGCTGCCGCCGTCGTCCGCCACGGTGACGATGGCGGTGATATTCCGGGTATAGAGCTTCAGACCCCGCAGCAGCGTGCTCAGTCCCGTGCCGCCGCCGATGCCCACGATCTTCGGCCCCTGTTCAGGGGGGATATGATATAAGTTATGCCGCATAAAGCATCACGTTCTTTCCGATTTTTGCCCGTCAGCGGGAGATATCCCGATGGCTCTCCGTCACGGCGAAGCCTGCGGCGGTCAGCTTTTGTGCCAGCGCGTGAGCCACCGCCACACTGCGGTGATGGCCGCCTGTGCAGCCCACGGAGATCACCAGCACCGTCTTTCCCTCGGCGTTATACTGGGGCAGCAGGAACAGCAGCATCTTCTCCAGCTGCGCCATGAATTCCTGTGTCTGGGGAAAAGAAAATACGTAATCCCGCACCGCAGCGTCCAGCCCCGTGCCGTTTTTCAGCTCCGCCACATAGTAGGGATTGGGCAGGAAGCGCACGTCAAACACCAGATCGGACTCCAGCGGCAGGCCGTGCTTGAAGCCGAAGCTCATCACGTCCACGTGAAGCCCCTGACGATCCCGCTCCCGGCCAAACAGATCCAGCAGCTCGCTGCGAAGCTTCCCCACCGAGAAGGAGGAGGTATCCACCACGTAATCCGCGTGATCCCGCACCGGCTGGAGCATCTGCCGCTCCAGCATTACCGCCTGCTCGATGCCGCGCCCCTCCGCCGACAGAGGATGGGCGCGTCGGGTCTCCTTATACCGGTTGATGATGGCGGCGGTGTCCGCGTCCAGAAACAGCAATCGGCAGTCCACATTCGTGCGCTTCAGCCGCTCCAGCGTGGCGATCAGCAGGTCGAAGGGTTCTCCCGCCCGCACATCGTACACCAGCGCCACCCGGTCATAATGACCGTGAGACGAGATGCAGAAATCGGCGAACTTCACCATCATCTCCGCGGGGAGATTATCCACGATGTAGTAGCCGATGTCCTCCAGAATAGAGGCGGCGCGGCTTTTGCCGCTGCCGCTCATACCGGTAATGATAAGCAATTCCATAGCGTCCTCCGTCAGTCCACCACGCGCACTTCCGGCTCCAGCGTCACGCCGGAGCGCTCCTTCACCCGCCGCTGTACCTCCGCCATCAGCGCCAGCACATCGGCGCAGGTGGCGCCGCCCACGTTGATGACAAAGCCCGCGTGTTTTTCCGACACCTGCGCGCCGCCGACGGTCAGGCCTTTGCAGCCCGCTTCCTCGATCAGACGGCCCGCGAAGTAGCCCTCCGGCCGCTTGAAGGTACTGCCCGCACTGGGATATTCCAGCGGCTGAGACGCCCTGCGGCGGGACATCAGGTCATCCATGCGGCTGCGGATGGCGGCGCTGTCGTCCTTTTCCAAAGCAAATTCCGCGTGGAGCACCACCGCGCCGGGGTGCTCCATCAGCAGGCTGTGGCGATAGCCGAAAGCCATATCAGCACAGCTGAGGGTCTTGATGCCCTCGTCGGGGAACAGTACCGTCACGCTGTCGATGACCTGCGCCATCTCGCCGCCGTAGGCGCCCGCGTTCATGCACACGCCGCCGCCGACGCTGCCGGGGATGCCGTGGGCAAATTCCAGCCCCGCCAAGCCCTGCTGGCAGGCGAAGCTCGCCACACGGGCCAGCGTCGCGCCTGCGTCGGCTCTGACGCGGCCTGCGTCGGTCAGGCAGACGCCTGCCATGTCGCGGGTATTGACGATCAGGCGATCCACCTCGCCATCCGGGAACAGCACATTGGTGCCGTTGCCCAGCAGGAACGGACGTGCGCCGCATTGGTCGGCAAAGTTCAGCAAAAGCACCAGCTGCTCGGCATTTTGGGGAAAGGCCATTCGCCTAGCAGGACCGCCGATGCGGAAAGAGGTGTGCTTCGCCAGCGGTTCCTCCGCCAGAACGGTCAAGTCCGGCAGATAGTCCCGCAGTTTTTCGTCCAATTGCTCATACCAACGCATACAGCGCCTCCTTGTTGTGGGTGTTTCAGATGATCCGCTTGTTCTTCCCCAGCAACGCCGCGCCGATGATACCGGCGTCGTTGCCCAGCTGGGCCTTGACGATCTTCGTCATTTTATCGTAGTTGCAGGGCAGACTATGAGCCGCTACCTGACGGCGCAGGGGAAGCAGCAGCTGTTCATCCGACTCGTTGCTGACGCCGCCGCCAATGGCCAGCGTGTCAGGCTGGAAGATGTTGATGATGTTCACGATTCCGGCAGTAAGGTAGCGGATATACCGGTCGCAGACCGCCTGCCCCACCGGACAGCCCTGACGGGCGGCGATAAAGGCCGATTGGCCGGACACATGATTGTCGTTTTCGGCGATGACCCGCGCCAGAATGCTGTCGGGGTGCTCCTGCCACGCCTTGGCGGTCTGGCGCTTCAGTGCGTTGGCGGAAGCGTACCGCTCCCAGCAGCCGCGGCGTCCGCAGGGGCACTCCTCGCCATCCATTTCGATGGACATATGGCCCACCTCGCCCGCCATACCGTTGGAGCCGTGGAAGATCTTTCCGTTATGGATGATGCCGCCGCCTACGCCGGTGCCCAGCGTGACGGTGATAAAGCGCTTGCTGCCCCGGCCGCCGCCCACATAGTACTCCGCCAGTGCCGCGCAGTTGGCGTCGTTTTCTATGTACAGGGGCAGGTCGCTGAGCTGGTGGAACAGCCGCCGAAGCGGCACGTTCCGCAGGGGCAGATTGCAGGTATACAGGATGGAGCCGCCCCGGATCTCCACCGCGCCGGGACAGCCCACGCCGATGGAAAAGATATCCGTCAGCTCGCAGCCGAAATCCTTGCACAGATCCACGCTCAGCGCGTGGATCGTCCATGCCAGCGCTGCCGGATCGGCGATACCGGCCACCTTCATTTTGCGGGTAGCCAGCAGTTGCCCCGTCTCGTCCACCAGCCCCGCCTTCAGGTTGGTGCCGCCAATGTCAATGCCGATGTATTTCATAAAAGGTCTCTTCCGTTCTGCTGGGTCATGGCGTCCAGCTTACTGTCAAATTGTGTGACGAAATCGCGGCCCGCGTTATAGCCGTATTTGGTCTGGCGGTTCTTCATGGTGGCGATCTCCACGATACCGGCCAGATTTCGGCCGGGCCGCACCGGAATGGTCACGATGGGCAAGGATACGTCCAGCAGCGTGTAGGTCTCCTCGCCCAGCCCCAGACGGTCATAGAACTTGCCGTCCTGCCACTGCTCCAGCTGGATCACCAGATCGATCTCCGTTTCAAACTGCACCGCACCCATACCGAACAGCTGCTTCACATCGATGACGCCCACGCCGCGAATTTCAATATAGTGTCGGATCAGCTCCGGCGCCGTGCCGTGGAGGGTATCGGAAATGCGCTTGATCTCCACCGCGTCGTCAGCCACCAGCTGATGGCCGCGCTTCAGAAGCTCGATGGCCGTCTCGCTTTTGCCGATGCCGCTGTCGCCCAAGATCAGCACGCCCTGACCGTAAATGTTCATCAGCACGCCGTGGCGGGTGATCTGAGGGGCCAGCGCATTATTGAGATAGTCAATGATATGACTGGTGGCGTCCACCGTATCACTGCCGGTGCGCAGCAGAGTGCGGCCATGCTTCTGGGCCATCTCCAGCAGCTCGTCGAACACCTCCAGATTCCGGGAGATGATCATAGCGGGAAAGCTGTAGCTCATCAGGCGGTTGAAGGCCCGTGTCCGCTCCTCGGTGGTCATGCGGGAGAGGAAGCGCATCTCGCTCTTTCCCAATATCAGCAGCCGCTTGGTGTCAAAATAATCATAAAATCCCACCAGCTGCAGGGACGGACGGAACACGTCCGACACCGTGATAACGCAGGTATCGTAATCTCCGCCTTTGCAGAGGATCTCCATGTGGAAGTATTCAGCCAGCTTCTTGACGCTGGCGGGGGTGCGTCTTACTTTTTCCATGGTGCGCTCCTTATGGTTTCTCTATCGAAAGTATATTAGAAGTATTATACCGTATCCGCCTGCGTTTCGCAACTTTCCCCCTTGAAAATTTTTTCAGATTTTTGTCAAATAATGCTTGCATTTTGCTGGAACTTCTGGTATGATAACTACTGCTTGCGATAACTGCAAGCACTATGTCACGACAGCAAGGAGGTGCAACGGATGGCTAAGTGCGAGTTCTGCGATAAGGGCGTTACCTTTGGTATCAAGGTTTCCCACTCTCATCGTCGTTCCAATCGTCCCTGGAAGCCCAACGTCAAGCGCGTGAAGGCTTTGATTAATGGTACGCCTCGCCATGTGTATGTTTGTACCCGGTGCCTGCGTTCCGGTAAAGTTACCCGCGCGATCTAACATATGACATGAGCAAAAGCTCTGTGGGAAACCACAGAGCTTTTTTCGTGTCTCATCGAAATCGTCCGCCGTCTGATTTCCGGCCTTCTCTCCCCTGTATTTGTAAATTTTTGTAAAACATGCTGCAATTCACCCGATTCGGCCCCCCGTATTTTTCGGGCAGAAGTGCTGTTGACCTTCCGCAAAGCCCGTGCTATAGTATCACCATTCTTTGAAAGGAGCCGAAGCGAAATGGTACAGAAGATCCGCTGCGCAATCGCATCTCGATTTTTTACCTATTACTTTTTTACCGAAAAAGTAATAGCGATTTGTGATGCCCGTAACCGGAAATCTGTTTGCCCAATGCTTTGAGCGCCGCTCAAACCAATTGCGTTAAATCAAACCCGTTGTATGGACCCACAAGTCCGTACAACGGGTCTTTTTTTAACCAAAATTCATTTTCAGGAGGATTACACCATGAAAACCAAACGTATCACATCTCTCATTCTCGCCCTTGTGCTGGCGCTGAGCCTGTGTCTGACCGGCTGCGGCAGTCAGGGCGGCGACACCCAGGAGCCCGCCGGAGACAGCACCGGCAGCGACGACGCCAAGTATACCGTCGGCATCTGCCAGCTGGTGCAGCACGACGCGCTGGATGCCGCCACCCAGGGCTTTATCGACGCGCTGAACGAGGCGCTGCCCGGTCAGGTGAAGATCGTGGAAAAGAACGCCTCCGGCGATTCCGTCAACTGCTCCACCATCGTCAACGGCTTCGTGTCTGACGGCGTGGATCTGATCATGGCCAACGCCACTCCTGCGCTGACCGCCGCAGCCTCCGCCACCAGCGATATCCCCATTCTGGGCACCTCCATCACCGCTTACGGCGTGGCGCTGGACATGGATGACTTCACCGGCACTGTGGGCGGCAACATCTCCGGCACCTCCGACCTGGCCGATCTGGAAAAGCAGGCTGCCATGATTACCGAGTGGTTCCCCGAGGCCAAGAAGGTTGCTTTGCTGTTCTGCTCCGCCGAGCCCAACTCCCGCTATCAGATCGAGGAGGTCGCCAAGTATCTGGCTGACGCCGGTATCGAGACCGAGGAATACGCCTTCACCGACACCAACGATGTTGCTTCCGTCGCTCAGGCCGCCTGTGATTATGCCGACGTGATCTACATCCCCACCGATAATACCGCCGCCGCCAACACCGAGGCCATCGCCAATGTGCTGATCCCCGCCGGCGTACCCGCCATCTGCGGTGAGGAGGGTCTCTGCTCCGGCTGCGGCGTAGCTACCCTGTCCATCAGCTACTACGATCTGGGCAAGACCACCGGTCAGATGGCTGCCAAGATTCTGACCGGCGAGGCGGATATCTCCGCCATGCCCATCGAATACACCAACGCTACTCCCAAATACAATCCCACTATCTGCGAAGCGCTGAGCATCACTCCGCTGGACGGCTACACCGCCATTGAGGACTGATCCTCTCCGCTTTCCGGGAAGGCGCGGATAACGCCGCGCCTTCCCCCACTTTGAACGCAAAGGAGCATGACCTATGAGTTTCCTATCCTCGCTGATGAACGCACTGCCCGGCGCTGTCGCGCAGGGTCTGGCCTGGGGCATTATGGCCATCGGCGTCTACATCACCTTCCGTATTCTGGACGTTGCCGACCTGACGGTGGACGGCTCTCTGGCCACCGGCGGCGCTGTGTGCGTGATGCTGATCCGGGCGGGCGTGAACCCGTGGCTGGCGATGCTGTGCGCGCTGGTATCCGGCATGCTGGCCGGTCTGATCACCGGACTTTTCCATACCCGGTGCGGCATCCCCGCCATTCTAGCCGGTATTCTGACGCAGCTGGCTCTGTACTCCATCAATCTGCGGATCATGGGCGGCAAGGCCAATCAGGCCGTCAGCGTGGACAAGTACGACCTGCTGCTGAGCCAGCGGTATGTCCGCACGCTGTCGCTGGATAACCCGCTGCCGCTGCTGATCGTGCTGACCGTTGTGATCGTGGCCGCTCTGTACTGGTTCTTCGGCACGGAAAAGGGAAACTCCGTCCGCGCTACCGGCGCGAATCCCCACATGGCCCGTGCGCAGGGCATCAACACCAACGCCAATATCGTGCTGGGCCTGATGCTCTCTAACGGTCTTGTGGCGCTCGCCGGCGCGCTGCTGGCCCAGTATCAGGGCTCCAGCGACATCAACATGGGCCGCGGCGCTATCGTTATCGGTCTGGCCGCCGTCATCATCGGTGAGGTGATCTTCGGCAAGCTGTTCCACAACATCGGCGCAAAGCTGCTGGCCGTCTCCGTGGGCGCTATCGTCTATTACATCGTCCTACAGGTCGTGCTTCAGATCGGCCTGAACACCAACGACCTGAAGCTGATCACCGCGCTGATTGTGGCGATCTTCCTGACGCTGTCCTATCTGAATCTGAAGAAGACCCGCCGCAAGCCCAAGACCCAGCACACCGCCAAGGAAGGAGTGGAGCAACATGCTTGAACTGAAAGACCTGCACAAGACCTTCAATCCCGGCACTGTCAACGCAAAGACCGCCCTGAACGGTCTGAGCCTGACGCTGCGGGACGGCGAATTCGTCACCGTCATCGGCGGCAACGGCGCGGGAAAATCCACCATGCTCAACGCCACCGCCGGTACGTTACAGGTGGATTCCGGTGAGGTGTTCCTTGACGGCATCGATGTGACCGATCTTTCGGAGTACAAACGGGCCTCCTACATTGGCCGCGTGTTTCAGGACCCCATGATGGGCACAGCGCCCTCCATGCACATCGAGGAAAATCTGGCGCTGGCGGCACGCCGCGGGCAAAAGCGCGGCCTTCGCTGGGGCATCTCCAAGGAGGAGCGAGAGACCTACCGCACGCTGTTGAGCGATCTGGGACTGGGGCTGGAGACCCGGCTCTCCTCCGAGGTCAGCACCCTGTCCGGCGGTCAGCGTCAGGCTCTGACGCTGCTGATGGCGACGCTGAAAAGCCCCAAGCTGCTGCTGTTGGACGAGCACACCGCCGCGCTGGATCCCAAAACCGCCGCCAAGGTCATGGAGCTGACGGATCGGATCGTCACCAAGGAGAAGCTGACCACGCTGATGATCACCCACAACATGCGGGACGCCATTCAATACGGCAGCCGCCTTATCATGCTCCACGAGGGCCGGGTGATCCTGGATATTTCCGGCGAGGAGAAGAAACAGCTGACCGTGACTGACCTGCTGGCGCAGTTCGCCAAGGTCAGCGGCGATGAATTCGCCAGCGACCGGGCACTGCTCTCCTGAATACAAGCTTAATCTTTCCCTTTCTCATAGCAACAGAGGGACGCTCCGCAAGGAAGCGTCCCTCTGTTGCTATATTTTCTTTTATCGTTCCGGATCCCACGAGGCTCGCTGGCGTTCCTCACCATTTTCAGGCCGGTCGTAGTAGGCCGCCTTGCTGCCCCGGCGCTCAAAGCCCAGATAGCGGGTGCCCTGAAACGTCAGCTCGCCGAAATCGCCCTCTGCCAGCTGGCCGTACTCCCGGCCATCGACGCGCAGCTCCATCCGGTCGCCGCTGGCCACCTGAAAGGTCACATAATAGGTGGTGGAGGTGGTGGTATGCATGGCGTTGTTGTCCCCGGTATTGTGGTGGTGCACATCAACATTCTGCCGCTTGGACGACACCGTGGCCTCCACCGTCAGGCGGGGCGAGTTGTTGTTCTTGTTCCATGTGCTGATGCCCTTCACCGCCGTGACGATAAACATCACGATCACAATGCCGAATATCAGAAAAAACATGATATTGAACATGCCGAATCCCATTCCAAATCCCATATCAAACCCCATCACCGCGTTTCTCCTTTCATCGGTCAAATGTGTTTTCTCTTTTTCCTATTCTATCCCATCGCCGCCGAAATGTCCATCAACTTCAGGTTGCGGGGAGAAAAATATCCCGCAACTTGAAGTTTACATGGTCTTATTCCTTGGTCAAATGCCGCATGGCGGCTATCTCTTATAGGTTGTAGGGGCGGACGACCCTGTCCGCCCTGACGATGACCGCAGCATCTCCGGTAGGGCCGACAGAGTCGTCGGCCCCTACAAAGCGTCCATCAGAACTCCCTGTGTTCACTCTTTCGTCAAATGCCGCATGGCGGCCTTCAGCATCAGCTTTTTGGTACCCACCGTGTCGAATGCCACCTCCAGCAGCGCGTCGCCGCCCATGGCCCGCACCGACAACACCAGACCGTGGCCGAATGCGGCGTGCTTCACGCTCTCCCCCGCCTTGATATCCATCAGGGGCGCGCTCTCCTTCTTCACCGCCGCAGCCGCCACATAGGCGGGCTTCTTCGGTGCGGGGTGCTCGCCTGCCGCTGTGGTGCTGCGGTTAACATAGCCGCTGTAGCCGCCACCAAACCCGCCGAAGCCGCCGTCATCATTATAATCGTCGCTCCAGTGGCGCTCCTGCCGGGGCTCCGGCTTGCCGATCCACTGGCTGTTCTCCTCCGGTATCTCCTCCAGAAAGCGAGAGGGCGTCTCAGGCGTCGTGCGGCCAAACAGCATGCGCTGTCTGGCATTGGTCATGGTAAGATGCTCGCGGGCGCGGGTCATGGCCACATAGCACAGCCGCCGCTCCTCCTCCATCTCCTCCTCGTCGCCCATGGCGCGGTTGCCGGGGAACAGGCCGTCCTCCATGCCCACCACGAACACCTCCGGGAATTCCAAGCCCTTGGCGCTGTGCATGGTCATCATCACCACGCAGTTGTCGCTCTCCTCGGCGCTGTCCAGATCGGTGTACAGCGCCACCTCGTCCAGAAAGCCCGACAGGCTGGGATCGTCCGGCTGGTTGTCCAGAAAGGCGTGGATGCTGGAGGTCAATTCCTGCACGTTCTCCAGCCGTCCCCGGCTTTCCATGTCGTTCTTTTCCGTCAGCATAGCGGTATAGCCGCTGCGATTGCAGACGAATTCATAGAACTCCGGCAGGGGCATCTCCCCCACCTTGGCCCGCATTTCCTCCATCAGTGTCGTGAAGCTTTCCAGCTTTACAGCCGCTGATTTCAGTTCTGGATAGCTGGATGCGTGGCGGAAAATCTCATACAGGGGCACGCCCTGTGCCGTTGCCAGTATCTGGGCCTTGTCCACCGTGGCCGCGCCGATCTTGCGGGAGGGCACGTTGACGATGCGCCGCACCCGCAGGTCGTCGGTTGGGTTATTGATGACACACAGATAGGCCAGCATGTCCTTGATCTCGGCCCGGTCGAAGAACTTCATGCCGCCAATGATCTTGTAGGGCACGCCGCTGCGCTTGAAGGCATACTCCAGCGCGTTGGACTGGGCGTTCATGCGGTACAGCACCGCGTGATCCTTCCAGTTCATGCCGCGGTTATAGTTCATCATCACCTGACCTACCACGAAGTTGGCCTCGTCCCCCTCGTTGAAGGTGGTCTTGATGAGCACCTTCTCCCCCGCGCCGTTGCGGGTCCACAGGGTCTTGCCCTTGCGGCCCTGATTGTGGCGGATCACGGCGTTGGCGGCGTCCAGAATGTTCTGGGTGGAGCGGTAGTTCTGCTCCAAGCGGATGGTACGCACGCCGCGATACTGCTTCTCAAAGCTGAGGATGTTCTCGATATTGGCGCCCCGGAAGCGGTAGATGCTCTGGTCGTCGTCGCCCACCACGCAGATGTTCTGATAGCCGCCTGCCAGCAGACTGGTCAGCAGGTATTGCAGGTGGTTGGTGTCCTGATACTCGTCCACCAGTACGTAGCGGAACTTCCGCTGATAGTACTCCCGCACCTCGGGGCGGCCTTGCAGCAGCTGCACCGTCAGCAGAATGATATCGTCAAAGTCCAGCGCGTTGGCATCCCGGAGCTTTTTCGTGTAAAGGGAATATACTTTCGCGATCCTGGTTTTCCGCCAGTCGTTGTTCTTCTCCCAGTAGGCGCGGAAGTCCTCCGGCAGCAGCATTTCATCTTTCGCACGGGAAATAACCGACAGGATCTCCCGAACGGGGAAGGTCTTTTCGTCCAGCTCCAGCTCCTTCAGGCAATCCTTCAATACCCGCTTGCTGTCGTCGGTGTCGTAGATGGTGAAATCACGGGAATAGCCGATCTGCTCGATATCCCGCCGCAGAATACGAACGCAGGCAGAATGGAAGGTGGACGCCCACACGTCACGGGCCTCCTCTCCCAGCATCCGCTCCAGACGCTCCTTCAGCTCGTTGGCCGCCTTGTTGGTAAAGGTGATGGCCAACACCTCCCACGGGTGGGCAGGCTCCACCGCGCACAGGTACTGCATCAACGGCTGCTGATCCGCTGTGGGATGGGCGGCGTACTCCTCCAGAAAGGTCACCATATCCTCCGAGATCGGGATGGGGATCTCCTCCGTGTCGCTGCCCCGGCCATAGCGCAGCAGATTGGCCACCCGGTGGATCAGTACCGTGGTCTTACCGCTGCCGGCACCGGCCAGCAGCAGCAGCGGCCCCTCAGTGGTCATCACGCCCTGCTGCTGCATGTCGTTCAGATGGGCATACTCCACGGCAATGGCCTTTCGCCGTGCCTGAATAAACTTTTGTTCCAGTTCCGTCATAGCGCACGTTCCCCTATCCCTTGTGGTATTATTCCTTATTTTAATACAAAATCCTGTTCAGGTCAATATCTTCCCAAAATTTTAGAATTTTTGTTCCATTTTCCCTTGACAGAAACTCTTGTTCGATATATAATGTGCATCGAACAAACATTCCAACGGAGGTAATCGTTATGACTGCTATGGGATATGTGATCGTGATTCTGGGCACGCTGTCCGCTTCTGTGAACCTGATGCACCTGATCGACCGGCTGGAGCGTCCCCAGCGGAGTCAGCGCCGCCGCACTGCGGCCTGAACCATGGAGCTTCTGGAGAAGCTGACGATCCTCTCGGACGCCGCCAAGTATGACGCCGCCTGCACATCCAGCGGCGTCAAGCGCAGCTTTCAGCCGGGGAAAATCGGCAACACGTCCTCCTCCATCGCCGGGTGCTGTCACAGCTTTTCCGCCGACGGGCGGTGCATTACGCTGCTGAAGGTGCTGATGACCAACTGTTGCGTCTATGACTGCAAGTACTGCGTCAACCGGCGCTCCAACGACGTGCAGCGCACCGCATTCACGCCCCGGGAGTTGGCTGAGCTGACCATCGGCTTTTATCGGCGGAACTATATTGAGGGACTGTTTCTCTCCTCCGGTGTACTGCGCAATGCCGACTATACCACCGAACAGATGATCCGCGCCCTGCGCATCCTGCGGCAGGACTATGGCTTCAACGGCTATATTCACGCCAAGGCCATCCCCGGCACGTCGCCGGAGCTGGTGCAGCAGTTGGGCCTGCTGGCGGACCGCATGAGCGTCAATATCGAGCTGCCCTCTCAGCAGGGATTGCAAACGCTGGCGCCGGATAAATCGCGGGAAGCGATCCTGCGGCCCATGGGGTTGATCCGGGACAAGGCGTTCGAGAGCCGTCAGGAGCTGGTCAAGTACAAGCACGCACCCCGCTTTGCCCCGGCTGGACAGAGCACCCAGCTGATCGTAGGCGCTACGCAGGACAACGACCGGCATATTCTGCGCTTGACGGAAGCGCTCTATCAGAAATACCGCCTCAAGCGGGTGTTCTATTCCGCCTATGTGCCGGTAGTGGAAAACAGCCTTCTCCCCGCCCTGGATACCAAGCCGCCGCTGCTGCGGGAGCACCGGCTCTATCAGGCAGACTGGCTGCTGCGGTTCTATGGGTTTCAGGCTTCCGAGCTGCTGGACGAGGCGCACCCGAATTTTGATCCGCAGCTGGATCCCAAGTGCAGCTGGGCGGTAACGCATCTGGAACAGTTTCCGGTGGAGGTCATGCGGGCGGATTATGAAACGCTTCTGCGTGTGCCGGGCGTCGGCCCCACTAGCGCCAAGCGCATCGTCTCCGCCCGCCGCACGACGCACCTCCGGTTTGAGGATCTGAAAAAGCTGGGCGTAGTACTCAAGCGGGCGCAGTTTTTTCTGCTCTGTGATGGCCGCGCTGCACCGGGACTTCGTTTTTCCGCCGCCACCCTCGTGCAGCAGCTGAAGGCTGTAGAGCGTGGTACGCTCCCCTCCGGAGAAATGGAACAGCTATCGCTGTTCGACGCAGTTGGATAATCAGAGTATGACTTGGCGAGATGTGGTATTTCAATACGACGGCACTTTTGAGGGCTTTCTGTGCTGTGTATTTGAGAGTTATGTAAACAAAGAATTCCCCATCGCCTTTTCCGGCGATGAGGAATGTTGGTCGCTGTATGATGTTCGCTATGTGGTGACGCAGCGGGAACACGCCAGCCGTGTATATCATAGTATCCTCCGCCGCTCCAAGGCAGCGGCCGATGTGGTGCGGCGGGGCTTTCTTACCTGCTTGCCGGAGAAGGAAACGCGGCTGTACGCGCTGATCAAAAAGCTCTATGACGAGGGCGGTGATTTTCTCCGCAACACCGCCGATCCGGTGTATTATCCCGTTGCCAAGGCGCTGCGTCACATGAGCGGCGAGTTAGAAAAGCTGCGGGGCTTCGTCCGCTTTTCAGACTACAGCGGCGTACTGGGTGCGGAAATCGAGCCGAAAAATCGCGTCCTTCCTCTGCTGCGGCGGCACTTCTGCGACCGCTACGCCAATGAGTCCTTCTTCATCTACGACCGCACCCACAAGGAGCTGCTGGTCTATACGAAAAATCATTCCCGCTTGCTCACCGTCGACAGCCTGCACTTAGCGCTGCCCGGTGAGGAGGAGGTGCAGTTCCGCAGGCTGTGGAAACGGTTTTATGAGACCATCGCCATCAAGGAGCGCTATAATCCCCGGTGCCAGAACACCTTCATGCCCAAGCGCTATCGCTGCACCATGACGGAGTTTCTGCCGGACGATTACGAGGCTCGGCAGCAGGGCGTCAATCTGCCAGCAGCTTCCGAAGCTTCTCCAGTCCCCGGTGCTCCAGCCGGGATATCTGCACCTGCGACACCCCCACGATCCGGGCCGTCTGCTCCTGGGTCAGACCTTTGAAAAACCGCAGCAGAATCGTCATCCGTTCCTTTTCCGGCAGGGTGTCGATGGCTTCCCGGAGGGCGATGCTCTCCACAAGGCGTTCTTCCTCCGCGTCGGTACCCAGCGTGGATTCCAGTGTCAGCCCCTCCGCCGTCTCCTGCTGCAAGGATTCCGGCGCTATGGTGGCAAGGTCAATGCTGGCGATCTCCTCCACCGATATGCCGGTAGCCTCCGACAGCTCCGACAACCGCGCCTCACGGCCCAGCTGATGCCGTAGCCGCTCCCGCGCCGACCAGAGGGTCTGGCCTTTTTCCCGGATGGTACGCCCCACCTTGATGGCGCCGTCATCCCGCAGGAACCGCCGGATCTCTCCCGATATTTTTGGCACAGCATAGGTGGAAAACTGTGTGCCGTAGTTCAGGTCGAAGCCCTTTACCGCCTTGATGAATCCGATGCAGCCCAGTTGGTACAGGTCGTCCGTTTCCACGCCGCAGCCGTAGTACCGTTTCACGATAGACCAGATCAGGCCGCTGTTTTCCGTCAATACCTGCTGGCAGGCTTCGTCATCGCCCTCCTGCGCCCGCTCCAGCAGTGCAAACATCTCACTCATCGTTTAATCCGGGTCGAGATCCGCTTGCGCATGGTGACGGTGGTGCCTCGCCCCGGCACAGATTTTATCGTCAGCTTGTCCATAAAGCTCTCCATAATGGTAAAGCCCATGCCGCTGCGCTCCTCGCCGCCGGTGGTGAACAGTGGCTGCCGAGCCTGCTGGATATCCTCGATCCCCGCGCCCCAATCCCGGACGGTGATCTCCAACGTGTTGTTGGGAAGCAGCTTCAGCTTCACCGCGATTTTGCCCAGCTGATCTGGATATCCGTGGACGATGGCGTTGGTGACCGCTTCGCTGACGGCGGTCTTGATATCTCCCAGCTCGTCCAGTGTGGGATCCAGCTGTGCCGCAAAGCCGGCAGCCGCCACTCGGGCAAAGCCCTCGTTGCTGCTGCGGCTGAGGAATTCCAGTGTTACATAATTTTCAACGCGCTGCATATGTACGCTCCTCTCCGTTTCGTGTCATCCTGTCATTCCGTATATGTCCTTTTCTGCGGCTTAGGCCGCAGTTTTTGTGTTTATGACTACCGTATGGCCATCATTCGCCCCAACCCGGCTGCTTCCAGCACCTTTTTTGGCTGGGGCGCTACATGCCGCAGCTCCACACAGCCGCCCAGCTCCCGCATACGCTGCCATCCCCGCAGCGCCACGGCGATACCTGCACTGTCCATAAACGTGATGCCGCTGAAATCCAGCACCAGCTCCGACGGCAGCGAGGTTTCGATCTCCCGCTCCAGCTTCGTCAGCAGGCCTTTCGCCCCGTGATGGTCCAGCTCTCCTTTCAAATACAGTTCCAGAATTCTGTCCTGGCATGTGGCCGTTACTTCCATTTTGACGCTCCTTTGTCCCGATCTGAACGCACCCGCTTCGATGCGCTGTACTCCTGTCGCTTCTGGCGCAAAAAAATAATCACCGCAGAGAAAACTCTCTACGGTGATTATACGAAAATTCACTTGCGCTTTTACACGAAATCCGCCGATGAAACCGGCAAATCCAAGCTTTTTGCTGATTTTATGGGCTGACAAGCGTTTTCTGCCTTACAGCTTCATAGCAGCGGCGGATTCCTCCAGCTTGGCGATGAGGGAACGGGCCTTTTCGGCCTTTTCCCGCTCGGCGTTGACCACGTTCTCTGGGGCGCGGGAGGTGAAGGACTCGTTGGCCAGCTTGGCCTCGATACGCTTCAGGTTGTCCTCGGCCTTGGCCTTTTCCTTGGCGATGCGCTCCAGCTCGGCGGCAATGTCCACCAGCTCTGCCAGCGGCAGATAGATGTTGGCGTCGTGGGTCGCCACGGTGACCATGCCCTTCAGATCAGCGGGTGCCTGAGCGGTGACCGTCACCTCGCTGGCATAGGCCATGCGGGTGATGAAGTGCTTGCCCACCTCGTAGGTTTCAGGCCGCTTGGTCACAAGGATCAGCTGCGCCTTCTTGGAGGGCGGCACGTTCATCTCGGCGCGGCGGGCACGGACAGCGGTAATGGCGTCCTTCACATTCTCCATGTCGGACTCCGCCTGGGGGAAATGCAGCGCATCCTGATAGGTGGGCCATGCAGCGCGGATCAGGAAATCGCCTTCATGGGGCAGCGGCTGCCAGATCTCCTCTGTCAGGAACGGCATGAAGGGATGCAGCAGCTCCAGGATACGCAGCAGCACATAGCACAGCACGTTCTCGGCGGCCAGCTTGGCTGCGGCGTCCTCGCCATTCAGGCGGGTCTTGGTCAGCTCGATATACCAGTCGCAATAGGTGTCCCAGATGAAGTCGTAGATCTTGGCGGAGGCCACGCCCAGCTCGTAGGCATCCATGTTCTCGGTGACCTCACGAATCAGGGTATTCAGCTTGCTGAGCACCCACTTGTCCTCCAGCTCCAGCTTCTCCGGCAGCTCCACCTTGTCGATGGTAAGGTTCATCATCACAAAGCGGCTGGCGTTCCAGATCTTATTGGCAAAGTTGCGCATTGCCTCGCACTTTTCCACGAAGAAGCGCATGTCGTTGCCGGGGCTGTTGCCGGTGATCAGGTTGAAGCGCAGCGCGTCGGCGCCGTACTTCTCCGCCATCTCCAGCGGGTCGATGCCGTTGCCCAGCGACTTGGACATCTTGCGGCCCTTGTCGTCGCGCACCAGACCGTGGATCAGCACGGTCTTGAAGGGCTCCTTCTTCATCTGCTCCATGCCGGAGAAGATCATGCGTGCCACCCAGAAGAAGATGATATCGTAGCCGGTGACCAGCACGGAGGTGGGATACCAGTAGTTCAGGTCGGGAGCGTTCAGATCGGGCCAGCCCAGCGTAGAGAAGGGCCACAGGGCGGAGCTGAACCAGGTGTCCAGCACGTCCTCCTCACGGGTCAGGTGGGTGCAGCCGCACTTCTCGCACTTGGTGGGATCCTGACGGCTGACGTTGATATGGCCGCACTCATCGCAGTACCACGCGGGGATCTGATGGCCCCACCATAGCTGACGGGAGATGCACCAGTCGTGGACGTTCTCCATCCAGTTGATATAGGTCTTGGTGAAGCGCTCGGGCACGAACTTGACGGTGCCGTCCTCCACCACGCGGATGGCCTCCTTGGCCAAGGGCGCCATCTTCACGAACCACTGGGCGCTAATCAGCGGCTCCACGTCGTTATGGCAGCGGTAGCAGGTTCCCACGTTGTGGCTGTAGGGCTCGGTTTTCACCAGATAGCCCTCGGCCTCCAGATCGGCCACGATGGCCTTGCGGCACTCATAGCGATCCATGCCCTGATAGCGGCCGCCATTCTCGTTGATGGTGCCGTCGTCGGCGATGCAGCGGATGACCTCCAGATTGTGGCGCAGGCCCACCTCGAAGTCGTTGGGGTCGTGGGCGGGGGTCATCTTCACGCAGCCGGTGCCGAATTCCATCTCGGCGTAGTCGTCGG
>ERZ834722.1432-NODE-1432-length-22607-cov-7.620566_pt1 | contig 22607 bp, 16 predicted proteins | sample MGYA00519576_ERZ834722 | MGnify/ENA primary metagenome ERZ834722 (study PRJEB31850, sample SAMEA3708759) | human gut metagenome | biome: human gut; feature: human-associated habitat; material: faeces | place: China | collected 2014 ...
AAAGCTGCCGCAGGTCTTGACCACGCCCATCACGAAAAACAGCACCAACAGCGCATACCCCACAGCTTTTAATCCATCGTTGATGTTCACGATGACATTCCAGACACCGCCGCCCTTAAAGGACTCCGGCGAGGTGCTGATGAGCTGCCAGATCTCTGCCAGCCTTCCGTTCCACATTTCCAGCGCAGAGTTCAAATTGTCTACGATCCAGTTTCCACTTCCCATTCAAAATCACCTCCTACGGGAAGAACAGGGTGAACGGTATCATGCCGTTCACCCTGCCGCGTTTTTCAGCCGGTGATGAGGGAGAGGATCTCCTTGGTAAAGGTAATGACGATACCGCCTGCCACCGTCAGCATACCGTTGGCGCGCTGGGAGGGATCGTGGCTCTTGAGGGACAGGCCCACCTGCAGGATGCCGAAGCCCAGCAGGATGAGACCAATGGCGCGGATCAGCGAGAAAATGAAATCAGACAGGTTGTTGACCACCGTCAGCGGGTCATCTGCCGCCAGCGCAGGCACTGCGGTGACGACCAGAAGCAAGGCAACGCAGGCAAAAACGGAATAGATCCGCTTTGCCTTTCTCTCGAAATTTTTGTTGTTCAAATCATGTTTCATGCTGCAGCATTCTCCTTTTCATTGTCAAAATCAATCTGGAACAGCGGCTTTCCCGGAATGGGAGGCTCCACCGTTCCGTGGTGGATGTAGGGCGGTCCGCCGCCGTCCATCGTATAGCGGATGGCGGGATGCTCCATGAGCTCATACTTTTCGTCCATCACCGGCCGTGTGCCGCGGATGAACAGAATACAATACCGGTTATCCAGCATCCGCACCTCGTCCGGCGTCAGCAGTTCCCGCCCACTGATCTGGAAGTTGGTGGAGTAAGACCCGGACCGCCCTTTGGTCTGCCCGTGGGTCTTGGTGTCGATGGTGGACTTGCCCAACGCCTCGGAAATGTACTTGTGGGTGCTTGCCTCGTTACCGCCCAGATAGAGCAGCGTGTCCGAGTTGCCGGGGATGGTTTCCCACGAGTCCTTATACAGCTCCTTGATCTGCGCCATGTTCTGGATGATGGTGCTGCAGGAGATGTTGCGGGAGCGCATGGTCGCAAGCTCCCGCGGCAGCCCCGGCAGATTGACCGATGGCGCTTCATCCAAGATGAAATGCACATGGCAGGGCAAGGCTCCGTGATGGATCTGGTCTGCGCAGTAGTAAAGGGTCTGGAAAATCTGGGAGTACAGAAGACTCACTAAAAAAGTAAAGGTCGTATCATTATCCGGGATGACGGCGTACAGAGCGCACTTTCGCTCTCCCAGCGTGTAGAGATCCATGTCATCATGGTCGGTGACAGCTTTGATCTGCGGCAGATTGAAGGGCGCCAGCCGCACAGCGGCAGACACCAGAATCGATTTTGCCGTCTTGCCCGCCGCCTGCTTGAAAACCTTATATTGCCGCAGGGCAACGCTTTCCGGGTTCTCATACTCCATTGCCCGGAACAGCAGATCCAGCGGGGAGACATACTCGTCATCGTCCTCCTTCACTTCGGCATATTCCAGCACACGCATCACCATGGAAAAATTCTGCTCATATTCCGGCGCTTCCTGGAACAGCATGAGGATGATGGCCTGCAGCAGTGCTGTCTCGGACTTCGACCAGAACGGATCGGACTCGTGACTGCCCTTGGGCGTCGTTGCCTGGATCAGCGTGTTGACCAGCTTCAGCGCGTCTTTTTCATCCCGCAGGTAGCGGAACGGGTTATAGCCGTCCGACTGCGACAGATCCACCAGATTCAGCACTCGGATGTCGTATCCCTGCCGTTTCAGATACCCTCCGGTGGCGGTCAGCACCTCCATCTTCGGGTCCGTGATCACATAGTTGCTGTTTGCTTCCAGAATGTTGGGCTTGACATAGCCGCGGGTTTTGGCCGCGCCGCTGCCGCCAATGACCAGCACATTCAGTGAGCGCCGGTGCTTGTGGGTATCCAGCCCCAGCCGCACATGGCGGGTGAGGATCTTGTTCTGCTTTTGACGGAACTGCGCGTTGAGCTGCCGGGGCGAGCCCCATGCGGCGGAGCCGTGTTCCTCTCCGTCCCGTGTCCTGCCCTGTCCGGAAGCATAGAGACACAGCCCCATGAGATACGCGCCGGTGCAGACGAGAATGGACAACAGACTCTTGTCTGTCCATTGGATCTGGAAGGGTTGTTCCAGCGCGGCAGTTAAGTTTGATAGCAGCTCCGGCAGACCGCCGCCAAGGGACTGGGCGATCAGCAGCGCCGCCCATATCACAGGGATATAGAGGAACAGCGCAAGTACCAGATCCGTTGTTTGGGATGTCTTTTTCAGCCGCATCACCTCCTGCATAAAAAATACGAGGCCGGCAGAGCATTCCACTCTGCCGGCCTTGCTGACGAAACGGCTTTCTTACTTTGTCCTGTCCGGTCGTACTTTTTGACGGATCTTTTCCTTGGCCGGGGCAGACTTCTGCCGGGTATCCAGCTGCGCCTGATAGCCTTTCAGCCGTTCCAGAACCGAAGGCCGCTCATTCGACATCGTCCCGGCAGCCGTTTCCCTGCCGCTGGATGAGGTCGATCTGCCTTTGGTATCTGGCAAGTCTGTTCCCGACCGAGATTCTTTTTTTGGCGCCACCTCCTGCCGCTTGCCCACAGGCGGTGTCACAGGCGTTTCCCCCTGCCGGGGGCGTTGCTGTTCGCGCTGCGGCGCCTCCTGTCCCACACGGGCTTCCTGCTCCTTAGAGGGGGCATCCTGCCGCGCCTGCTCCGGCTGCCCGGTATATCGGATGCGCTCAAAGATCATATTGGCGCGGTCGATCTCCGTTACCGGCATGATCACATCCACGACTTTTCCCTTGTTATCCGAATCACGGATGGCAGAGAACAGGATCTTCTGTTTTCCTGCCCGCTGCCTGAATTGCTGATACTGTTCCGGTGACATGGAAAATCGCCGCACATCGCGGGTCTCCTTCAGCATCTTGACCAGATTGACTTTACCGGAAATGGTCTTGTGGTTTTTCGCCAGCGCCATGGTGAGCGCCAGTACATTTTTAATGGCGGAGCCGCTCAGCCGGACAGCGACCTCGCTGCCGGAGAGCATCATGCGTACCAGCTGGTCCGCCGCTTCACCGCCTCCGATGTTCATGTTCCCGCACCTCCTTCTGGTGTTCTTCTGTTTTCTGGATGTCCTGCTCCATTACAGGCGTCTGCTGGCAGATCTCCCGGCAGAGCTTCAGCTTTTCCCGCTCTGCCCGGATCTTCCGATTCACCTCTGAGAGCTGTTCATACACTTCTGCCTTTTCTTTCTTCAGCACCTCCCGCGGAATGCCGCTGTCCTCCAGCAGCTTCACGGCTTTCATGTACTGCTCGAATTCCTGCTCCATGCCGGTGAGCCCTTCCTCGTATAACGCTCTGCTGGGTTCCAGCGCCTCCGCGTCTGCCAGCGCCGCGTAGAGCGGCTGGCGTTTCTTCTTCCGCACATTGAGGAGGGTCCGCTGCTTTGTCAATCTGCCCAGCGTTTCCTCTGTGCGATGTTCGAATGCCGCCATGTCAGCAGGCGTTGTGATGTCATTTTCCCGCAGGAACGCGAACTGTGCCTGATACCGTTCAAAGCGCATGACCGCCTGCCGCAGATGCGGCGTCATGCGGGGCGGATACTGCCGCTTTTCGATCTTGCCCAGCAGATAGAGATAATGGACATAGAGGGCAAGAAAACCGCTGTATCTGGGATGCTTCCGGTACGGCTGATACGCCAGCCGCGCAGGCAAGACAGGCCGCAGTCCCGCTTCGATCTGTTCCAGGTTGCCCTGGATGGCCACACGGATTCCGTCCTCTGTGAACAGCGGATCTCGCCTGCCGGGATACTGGAATCGCTCCTGCCCCCGCAGGCGGAAGCCGAGCCTGCCGCCATGATGGATCTCATACCCCTTATGCTCCATGAGCAGGAAGAAGTGGCCGAGGTCGTTGGCATCCCGGATGGCATCCCGCAGATCCGCCTCCAGCATGGAGCGGAAGGTGGGCTGCCCCCTGGACTGGCGCAGCCACTCAATGTAGCTGACCGACCTGGCAGGCGCGCCCTGCACGATGACGGACAATCCATGCTCCCGGCAGAGCCGGTCTGAAATGGCACGGATCTGCTGGTAGTAGCTTTGCTGCGTACTGTGATACTTTTCGCCGGTATCTGCATTCACCGAATTAAATACAATATGCGAATGGATATGATGCCGGTCTACATGGGTCCCAATCACAACCTCAAAGCCGTCCAAGTGTTCCTGCGCGAATGCTTTAGCAATTTCTAAAGCAAGTTCAGGCGTGATTTCACCAGGCTTGAACGATTGAATGATGTGATAGCATTGACGCTTATCCAATCGTCCGGTTTCCAGCTTTGTTTTCATCATCTCGCGGTACTCTCTCCCTGGATCGCAATTAAAATGTGCCGTTAAAATATGCCCATCCGTTTTGTCACCGTTCAGAACATAATCAATGGCTTCTTTTAAGCCGCCGTTACGGGGCAGGATTTTCGTAACAGCCATTACTTATTCGCCACCTGAAACATCAGTTCATAGACCTGATCCAGCAGATAGAGTCCCCGTCTGGCATCCTCCGGCTTCGCAATGCCGGCATTGACGCTGCGGGCGATCTGGTTGATGTTGCCGCTCATCTTTCCCATCAGGCGAGCGGCCTCATGCATCTCCTGCAGATCCAGCTTCAGCAGATACCCGTTCAGCATCATCGCCCGGAGGTAAGTGGATCGGTTCTGGACGCCGAAAGCTTTCATTTTCTGCCGGATAGCGGCATCCTCATCAGGCGATACTTTGAAGCTGTAGTGAATGTTTCGTTTTGCTTTTTCCATGATTGGTTCCTTTGCTTACAGGGCGTTGATGATCTGTTCCCTTACGATTTCTTCCGCTCTGCTACGGATGCTGTTCATCCTGCGGATCCATTTCATCTGGTCGGCAGCCTTCAGGCTTTCCGTGATGCCTTCCTGCATCGCTATCCGCCGGATCAACTGCTCCAGCAGGGTCTGAGCACGTTCCTCGGCATCTGTCAGGTGCCTGTCCAGAGTACCATTCAGGATCAGCCGTTCATACAGACCAGGATGTTCTATTTCCAGATAGGCCCTGTGCATCTGTCCCCACCGGCCGATAGGGCGATGTTCCCGGGTGCCCAAAGTGAGGTTGGGCTAAAGCATGCCGTCGCTTCCTCGGGTATAGGTGCCGCCGAGCTGTTCAAAGATACTGGTCATGTTCATTCTCCTTTCATGTCGTTCAGCATTTTTGCAATCAGTGTGATGTCGTTCACCAGCTCATCGCTGGGCGGGGTTCCGGTGCTGATGCGTCTCAGCTCTGTCCATACATCATCCAGTGCGGTTTTCAGCGCTTTGAAGATTCGCGGATTCGGGGTGACAGTGATGCTGTTGTCCATGCATTTCCGATAGCAGTACTCCTGCTTCGGGAGCCCGGACATAACCACCGCTCTGTTCAGCTGATCGTTTTCCTCCGGGGAGACCCGGAAATTCACCTGGACTTCCCGTTTGCGCTTCGGGGCGCTCACCGTTCCGGCTCCTTCTTCTTATGGGTCAGAGCTTTGGCAGCAGTCTGTTTCGGTTCCTGCTTCAAATGTTCCCGAACCGAGGCACGGGGGTTACGCAGCTCTTTGGTTCGATCTTCGCTGGCCAGGATAGTGGCATAGGTTCCAGGCAACCCTTTCATGCCAGTAAAAGCCAAGCTGCGGAACGGCAGAAGATTCATCAACCGGTCATGGTCTTTGCTCCCGGCACGATTCAGAAACTCCGGGGAAATGCGGGCCATGTAATGGGTCCCGTGAGGGCTGTTCGGTACATCCGGTGCGCGCAGCTCCCGCAGAATCCGTTCTGCCTCTGCCTGGATGTCCGCTGCCGTCAAGGGCTGGCGCATCTGTTCCATACGGACCAGATCTATAAACCCATCCAGCACGGCGGGATGACTGTTTACGGCATAGCCGTAGCGGACAGTATCGGAGTTGTCGTTGGGAATGGTCTTTGCCCACGCCTTGTTGCGGGGCGAGTAACGACCATCCCAGTCCTGGAGCTGGACGGTATTGGCCAGAACAAACATCACCCGGTCAATACCGTAGGTCTCAATCACATCCTTGGCAGCATCACGGCTGAGATACATCCCGTCGAAGTGCTCCCGCACCGCCGCTTCAATAGCCTCCTTGCATTGGAGATTGGCCCGGTTGGAGGCCCGGTACTGCTCAAGCTCCCCATGCTCTTTCGCGTGGGCAGCGGAGTGAGGGTAAATGGCAGTATTCAAATCGTTTGTTTTCATGTTTTTATCGCACCTCCTCATGCTGTTTCGGTTTCTTTTCGGGGTTGCGAGGCGGCACTGGGCGCTTCAAGCTATCCAGCACCGAGGACCGGGCGCTCTTGGCGATCACAGACTCCGGCTGGGAGCGGCCCCTACCGTCCAGGTTCAAAAGCGTGTCCAGCTCCACCAGACGGGCAGATTTTACCCGCAGATCTTCCTCATAGGGGAACGGCTTTCCCACTTCTTCCTTGGCGGCGGCCTGCTGCTGATACAGATTGTCCAGCTGGGCTTTGGCCGCTTCCAGGCGTTGGGGCATCTGCGTGAGAGCGTTGTCGATACGGGTCAGGTTGCCACGGGGATCTGTTCCGAGACTTGCCCGGTGGGTCATTTGGCCTTTCAGCAGGAGCGTATATTCCTGCCGCCATGCGTCAAAAAACACCGACATAGCAAAGCCCCGGTAACTGCCGATCTGTACCGGCTCGGAGCTTTTGATCTCCTTACAGGCATCCAACAGGGCTGCACCGGCGTTCTCTTTGTCCGTCAGGGTATTCCCCCGGACTTCCATGCCTGCAAAGCCGTCCTCCGGGTGAGGATGGGCGGCGAGAGTCTCCAGGTCGGCTTCAAAGCCCTGGATGAATCCTTTTTGCTTTTCGATTTCCTCCGGGAAGTATTTCAGCAGTTGGTCCTCCAGACGATACTGCTTGCTTTGATGGTCAGCCTTCATCAGCTTCAGCTTGGAAACCTCCACATCCAGGTCCATGCGCTCCTTGATACGGGGGTCTCCGGCGCACAGGGCCTTGATCTCGGCAAAGGACAGCGCCGTTTCGTCCACATCGTCGCAGGAGCGCACCGGGCTTTTGCTGGTCATAATTTGCGAAATAAATTTTTGCTTGTTCTCCACCGTCTGCCACAGGTAGGCATCGAAAGTTCCCTCGGTGACATAGCGGTACACATGGACCAGGAGGTTTTGATTTCCCTGGCGCTCGATGCGGCCCTTGCGCTGGGCAAGGTCTCCCGGCCGCCACGGGCAGTCCAGGTCATGGAGCGCCACAAGCCGGTCCTGCACATTGGTGCCAGCGCCCATCTTGGCTGTGCTGCCCAGCAGGACGCGCACCTGCCCAGTGCGGACCTTCGCAAACAGCTCTTTTTTCCGCACTTCGGTGTTGGCGTCATGGATAAAGGCAATCTGATCGGCGGGCATCCCTTGGGCGATGAGCTTTTGCCGGATGTCCTCATAGACGGTAAAGACCGGCTCCTGCTTGGCCAGGGGCACAGACTGCTCAAGAGCGTGAAGCGTGGGATTGTCCAGCGCCTTGGCCGCCTTTTTGGAAGGGGCTGCCTGGGGTGTGGAAATATCGCAGAACACCAGCTGGGTCAGCTTATCGGCCTCGCCGTCTCGCCAAATCTGCATGATGTTTGCGACACACTGGTTGACCTTTGTGCCGGGTTCGTCCGGCAGCGCCTGATTGATAATGCGCTGATCCAGGCCCAGCTTGCGGCCATCCGATGTGATTTTAAGCATATTGTCCTGGGAGGGGTCCACCGTGCCGCTGTGTACCAGAGAGGCACGCTCGGAGAGTGCCTTCACCATTTCCTGTTGCTGCTCGGTGGACTGGGCCACGACGTTGTGGTACTCCACCTCCGGCGTGGGCAGGTGGAGCTGATCGGCGGTTTTGATGTCCGCCACCTCTTTGAAAAGGTTCATCAGCTCCGGGAGATTGAAAAACTTGGAGAAGCGAGTGCGCGCCCGGTAGCCGGTGCCCTCAGGTGCCAGCTCCAGCGCCGTGACGGTTTCTCCGAAGCGGCTGGCCCAGCAGTCGAAGTGGGTCATGTTCAGTTCTTGCAGCCGTTCATACTGGAGATACCGCTGCATAGTGTAAAGCTCAGTCATGGAGTTGCTAACCGGCGTGCCGGTGGCGAAAATAACACCACGGCTGCCGGTGATCTCGTCCATGTAGCGACACTTGGCGAACATATCACTGGACTTTTGGGAGTCGCTGGTAGAGAGGCCAGCCACATTCCGCATTTTGGTGTATAAAAACAAGTTCTTATAGTTGTGTGCCTCGTCCACAAACAGCCGGTCCACGCCCAGCTGCTCGAAAGTCACCACATCATCCTTGCGGCCCTCGGCCTGGAGCTTTTCCAGTCTGGCTTCCAGGGATTTTTTTGTGCGTTCCAGCTGCTTGACCGTGAAACGCTCACCGCCGCTGTACTTCACTTCGGCAATGCCCTCGGTAATCTCGTCGATCTGCTCCTGAAGGAGCTTTTCCTGGCGCTCATGGCTGATGGGGATTTTTTCAAACTGCGAGTGGCCGATGATGACGGCGTCATAGTCTCCAGTGGCGATTCTGGCACAGAACTTTTTCCGGTTGTGGGTCTCAAAGTCTTTCTTAGTCGTGACCAGGATTTTTGCGGAGGGATAAAGCCGCAGGAACTCCGACGCCCATTGTTCGGTCAGGTGGTTCGGCACCACAAAGAGGGACTTTTGGCACAGCCCCAGGCGCTTGGCCTCCATTGCAGCGGCAACCATCTCAAAAGTTTTGCCCGCGCCCACTTCGTGTGCCAATAACGTATTGCCGCCATAGAGGATATGTGCGATGGCCCCCAGCTGATGGTCACGGAGGGTAATGGAAGGGGTCATGCCGCCAAAGGTAATGTGAGACCCATCGTATTCACGGGGCCGGGTGGAGTTCATTTCCTCGTTGTATTGATGAACCAAAGCCCGGCGACGTTCCGGGTCCCTCCAAATCCAATCCTTGAAAGCGTCCCGGATGGCCTGTTGCTTTTGGGCGGCCAAAGTGGTCTCCCTGGCGTTGAGGACTCGGCGTTCTTTTCCGTCCGCATCTTCTACGGTGTCATAGATACGGACATCCCGCAGGTTCAAACTATCCTCCAGAATCTTATAGGCATTGGCACGGCTGGTTCCGTAGGTGGTATAAGCCGCCACATCGTTTTCGGATACAGAGCTTTTGCCCGTGACCTGCCACTCGGCGGTATAGGCAGCGTAGTTGACCTGAATGGCACGCTGAAGGTAGTACGGTGTGTTGAAGGTTTCATACATGAACTGCTGAATGTACTTCCTGTCAATCCAGGTGGCCCCCAGGCGGACTTCAATCTCCGAGGCGTCCAGGTCTTTGGGCTGGGCAGCGTTCAGGGCCTCCACGTTGATGGCAAAGGACGGGTCCTGCTGTGCAACCCGCTGTGCCTGCCGTAATTTGCGACGCACATTGCCCGACAGGTATTCATCAGCGGTCACATAATGGGGAGTGCCGTCTTTCTCCACCTGTCCCGGCACACGGAAGATCACACCTTGCAGTTCGGAAACCAGCTCGTCACCGGTCTTGCCGGTAAGCTGTTCCATGTACTCCATGTCCACACGGGCTTTTTCTGCGATGGATACAGCCAAAGCTTCGCTGGCGGTGTCCACGGTAGTAACCACCTCATGGGGCTTGATGGTCCGCTTGGTGAACATATCCGCCTTGCGCTCCAGTTTGCCGTCCTCGTCAATGACTTCCAGCGCACAGAGCAGATAATAGCTGGAATCATCGGCAAAGGCCAGCCGGTTGGCGCGATCATTGATAAGGCCGTATTTGGTTGAGAAATCATCATAGAGCCGGTTCAGCTCGGCCTGCTTCTCCCGGATGTCGCTGTCCGGCGTGGTGGCGTCCATTTGCAGGTCGATCAGCTCCTGGACGCAATCCCGCAGACCCACCAACCCTTTCACGCGGGCCTCAGCGGTGGCATTCAGGTCAGGCCGCACCATACGGCTGTTTTCACGGTAATACACATCATCGTCCACAACGGTGTAGGAGTAGTTTTTTACATTGGGGTCAGCGGGAATAGAAGTGTCGATGGCTTCGTCCTCGCCCAGTTCCGGCAACTCGGCCTCTTGGTAGGTGCCGCGAATATACTTCACGGCATCGTGCAGCTGATCGGCCAGCTCTAGGCCCTTGATGGGGTTCACGGTGTAGTCCATGCCGTAAGCGGTGCTTTCTGATTCCTGTCTACCCAGTACCATCTCGGGGTGGTCGATAAAATAGCGGTTGATGGCAAAGCCGTCCTCGGTCTGTCCGATCTGCGTCCATTCCGGCACAATGTCCAGCGGACGCTCTCTCCTTTGGAGGAAGATAATGTCGGACACCACATCGGTCCCAGCATTTGCGCGGAAGGCGTTGTTGGGCAGGCGGATTGCCCCCAGCAGCTCGGCGCGCTGGGCCAGATACCGGCGCACGGTGGAATCCTTGGCGTCCATCGTGTAGCGGGAAGTCACAAAGGCCACTACGCCGCCGGGCCGCACCTGATCCAGCGCCTTGGCGAAAAAGTAGTTGTGGATGTTGAAGCCCAGCTTGTTGTAGGCTTTGTCGTTGACCTGATACTGACCGAAAGGCACATTGCCGATGGCAAGGTCATAGAAGTCCCGCCTGTCGGTGTTTTCAAATCCCGCCACGGTGATGTCCGCTTGGGGATAGAGTTGCCGGGCGATCCGTCCGCTGATGGAATCCAGCTCCACACCATACAGTTTGCTTCCAGCCATGCTCTCCGGCAGCATACCAAAGAAATTGCCCACACCACAGGACGGCTCCAGAATGTTGCCGGTCTCAAATCCCATGCGGCCCACGGCCTCGTAAATGGCCCGAATCACCGTGGGGCTAGTGTAGTGGGCGTTGAGGGTGGACCCTCTGGCAGCGGCGTATTCCTCCGGGGTCAGCAACTCCTTCAGCTCTGAATATTCCGCAGTCCACGCAGGCTTCTCCGGGTCAAAAGCATCGGGAATTCCACCCCAACCCACATACTGAGAAAGCAGATGCTGTTCCTCCAGGGTAGCGTGACGGTTTTCCTGCTCAATCTGTTTCAGGGTGGCAATGGCCTTGATGTTGCGCCAGAACTTCTCCTTCGGCCCACCTGTGCCCAGGTTATCATCCATGATGCGGAAATTCCCAGGCGCAGGTTGAGGGGGCGTTTCCGGCTCACCGGTTTGCTCGGGACCAGAACGCAGAGTTTCATCGGGCGGTTGTGCAACGGAAGTGGCAGTCTCAGTAGCCGGTTCGGTGTGTTCCTGCTCAAAGCCATCTAGCTGACGGGCATACAACCCGCGCAGCAAAGGCGCAACCTCGTCCCAGCGAAAATAGCGCATAGCCAGACGCTTTTCATCTGCGTCCAGAATTTCCAGCTCAATGCCTTCGGGCGTTGTCCGGTAGTCTGCGGTATCGCCGGTTTCCAGCTCCATCGTTTCTACAATGTCGGAATAGGCCCTTCTCAACCACTGGACAACCTCGCTATTGCCCTCACCAGAGCGCAGCAGCTCGGAAAATTTCTCCTTATCCGGCGCTCCGATCAAACCATGAACCAGCACATTTCGCAGGTCCTGGTCCACCGTTTCGGGATTCAGTGGCAAGAACTCCGTTGTCGCCTCATTGCGGGCATCCTCCCGCAGCAGCTGTTCAAACCGTTCCCGGCTCTCGGCCCGGTAGATGGGGTAGCTCATGCCGGTGGGAAGCAGCTGCACTGTGTCCTCCCGCAGCTCCGTGATGCGATACTCCTGATTTTCCAGATATACTGTGTCGCCCACATGGTAGATCGGAGTGGAGGGGGCATAGGCTTTTTCTTCCGGGATGGTCTGCCGGATGGCTTCGTATTCCTCATCGGACACAGTAATGTCGATCTCATGGACCGGGTCACCGTTTCCAATGGTGATGGTGTCCCCCGTGCGGGTGATGGGCTGACCAGACAAATCTGGCGGTGTAGGCTGTTCCGATGTTTCCTCCGCAGCAATCCGCTGTACATCGGCCATAACCTGCTGCACAAAGGGATCGCTGTCGAGCTTTTCCGGGTCCACAACTTGTCCGTCCACAATCCCACGCTGAGCCAGGGCCTCCCGGATAGCGATGGGGTCCACATCATCCAGATTGTCCTGCTCGGCCTGGGTATAGAAACGCTCCTCTTTGATGAGCTGGGCAATCCGGCGCTGTACTTTGGGCCAGGGCAGAGCCATTCCGTTGGAACTTTCCGGGCGGATCGCAAGCGGGGTTTTGCCATCGCCCCCATCAAACTCATGGGCCAGCCATGCGGCGGTATCTTTTTCCCTCGCATGGTCTTTCATGTAGCGGACAACGGCGTGTTTGCTTTCGATCTTACCATTCCAGTCCTGGATAGCCCGATCAATGTCATTGTCCGAAAGTGGGCGAAGCAGCTCATGGAGCTTGGGATAGGTTTCGTCTGCCACTTCCCGGTGCAACCGCTGGCGAAACTCCGGCACATCAGAGAACAGGCGGATCAGCTCTATATCGTGGGAATCGAGAATGGCGCGGCGCACAGCAGAATTACACTCGATCATAGCGTTTTCATAATCACTATGACCGCAGGCGTTACGGTATCGGATGTCTTGGGAAACAGCTTCCAGCACAATGGGCTTGTATTTTTCATGCAGCTCCCGGAGAGTAGGCTTTGCCGCCTCCGCCTCCTGGTTGGCAGCTTCCGGCTGCGGCTGTTCCTGGGTAAAAGAAAAAGCAGAGGATGTTTTCACATTCTCTGCTTCATCTATTCTTTGGATTTGTTCAGCTTCGGAGAGGAACAGGTTTAAGGTCAGCTGTTGATAAGCTCCGCCATCAGAATCTCCTCGGCCTGTGCCTTGCAGGTGTTCATCAGGCCCACCCAGCGCATCGGATCGCGGGCTTTCAGTTCCTCCGTCGCGCCCGCCGACTCCGCCAGCCGAGGCATCATCTGCACCATACGGCTGTTCGCCGTTTTCTCGAGCTCCAGCAGGTGCGGGTACAGCTTCTCGCTCATCAGCAGATGGTTGTAGATCAGGGGCCGGTATTCCTTCAGGTATGCTTTCCGCATCCTGCCGTACTTGCCCAAGGGCTTCTTCGGCTGCTCGCTCAGGCTCAGATCGGGAATCAGGTAATGTCCGCTCTTCGTGTAAGTCAGATTGTTCTCCATGTGTCATGCTCCTTTCCGCGATATGCTCACGTTCATAGTTCTGGATGGTGACGCCGATCTGCCGCAGCACCTGCTGGTTGATCTGGTTGACTGCTGCTCCCAACGCCCCAACCGTGGCCGGGGTATTGAAGTCAAAAATCGACATAAAGTCCTCGTGCTGGAAGTAGCGTTCCGGCTCCAGACCGCAGCGGGACATCAGGGCATAGGCGATACTGACGGTGGCGGCGGACTTAAACTGGACTTCGATGTTGTAATCATCGTACTCCTCCAGGAACGAACCGTCAACGATGTAGCGGAAGTCCTGCTGATGCTCGTCCCAATACTCACTCGCCAGCTTTCCGGCCACATCGGTAAGCTGCTGGTCAAGATCATCACCGGCAATGCCGTAGTTGCGCTCCAGCATGGCCGACACAGGCCCGATGTGCTGTTCTTCCAGCTGCCACAGCCAGGGGGTGCGAGAGTTGGGCCGGGTGCCGGTGTCGGAAATATCGAACACATAGCGCAGCCGGGGTCTGTCACCGGAATCGTCCACCAGGGCGATACCCTTGGAGCCACGGCGCACATACCGGCCCATTTTTTCGTTCCATAAATCATACTCGGCGCAGGCGGTGGCGTCCGGGCGCTGGGCGTAAATCATCATCTGCTCATGGAACGGGTATTTGTAGAGGCGGACAGCCGTGGAAAGAAAGGCCGTCCATTCCTGCCAGCTGCCCACAAGCCGGGTCGATACCTGTTCGGCCATCTGCCGGTAAAATTCAGCTTTGGATGGCATGGTTTTCTGTCCTCCCTTCGTTTATCAGATATAAGAAAAGCAGGCCACCTAAATAGGTGACCTGCATTTGGATTATTAGCGTGATGCAGTCATTAAATGAAATTTGGGGCGGTAGACAATACAGTATATATGAAACCAGCAGCACCTACAACAAATGATGCGATAGCAAGCAGATCTCTTCGCGTCGCACGATGCTTGAGAAATGCTGCATCGCTTTCTGCTTCGTTCAACTGTTTATCGATATCCGCAAACAACTCGTATGCTCTTTGATATTCTGCTACCAGCTGGTCTTCAGATGCATTTGAGAGCTCAAGTTCTTTTGCAGCTTGCAATTGTTTTGTGGCCTGACGATATCTTTGCTGGATATCATGGAGAAAATGCCCTTTGTTTATATAGGTTAAATCAATTCCCCGATAACGTTCAAAAAAGGCATGATATTTATCGCTAATTAAGATGCAACTATACTTGAAGCAATCAAACAGTGCGCGCTTAGTATGCGAGCGCATTTTAGCTATGTTTCTCTCAACGTCCTTATCGTTGTCTGCGATAGAGGCGCGAACTAAATGGCCATAAATTGCTCGGATTTCGTTTTGGATTTCAATCGGGAACTCATTTTTAAGAATTTCGAACTGAACAATGAAAGGATTTATATCCTCGTGATATATCCGAAAAACTTCATTTATGCTTTCTTGATATTTTTCTAAAAATGCTGTGTCTACGTCAATCGGAGCATTACTCACTTACTTCAACCTCGCAATTTTATCATCGATCTCTTCCATTGTACAAATTCTCTTCCTAACAATCAATGGATTGCCTCGGCTACTCATACGAAAATCAACTTTTTTAGAGAACTTAACATCCTTACCCGTTTTTTTCTTCACATAAGCCAATTCCTGAGGTAAATCCATTTTTGATACTTGCGAAAGCGTAGTCCCGATTATCCTTTCGAGCGCCGCCTTTGTTTGTGCCGACAAATACATTAAATAACACCTCAATTACGTGCGAGTCCAATCACCGCCTACAGGAGTTCTTTTGGAATCAGGGATTAATTGCCTATAATTATATCTCATTCCGCAGTTGTCGTCAATACGTCATAATTGAATCATTCCCATGTTTTAAGTATATTTTGGGCCCAACAGCTTAAGAACCAAAGTCCGGGCGAAGGTCCAGCTCGGAAAATTCTGCATCAGACGTAGCTCGCAGTTTGGCGAGGGCGCTGTCCGTCAGCTCCCTCAGCTCGGCTTCCTCCGGCGAAAGCTCGCCGCGCATCTCCGTCAGAACCTCGATCAGCTCGGTGCGGCTGCCGGTGTTGGTATTATAAATGCAAAGCAGGTTCATTTCTTCGAAGGTGAAGTTTCCCATTTCAAATCTCCCTTTCTGCGCTCTTTTTGGGCACTGCTTTTTTGGGTTCCGTCTTGGGCTGGCTTTTCAGTTGCTCCATGACGGACTTTTTCTTGTCCTGGTCCTCCCGGTGGGCGGCAGCCGCCAAATCCATGAGGGGAATAGGCTGGCTGCTGCGGGCCTGCTGCTCCAGCTGGGCTACCGTCGGTTCCTTGGCACCGTTGTTGATGATGCCGTCGATCATGCCGTAATCATCCTCCACAGCCATTTCCGCATTTTTCAGCGGATTGTCCGGCAGGAATCCGGGAACCGGCTCAAAGCCGAAGCTGTCGCAGTAATGACAGGATACCTTGCCATCATGCTTAATGGCAACGATGTCGCTGACGCTCATGGACGGATGGCGGTAGTCGGCTGGATGTTCATTATTAAAGCGGTATTCGAGATTGTCCAACACACTACCTTTCAGGTCGCCGGGAGCAAGCGGAGCAGTGTAGACCAGATCATAGTTGTCTCGCTGAACTGTCCGCCCGATGGACTTAATCCACTCCAGCCCCTCATAACGAATGTCCCGAAGCTCATCGGTGTGTTTCACCTGATAAATGGCGTAGCAGTCTCCTTTATGAGAGAGGAACGCCTGCTCCCGTTCCTGTTGGTGGTTCATACGATCCTTGACCAACTTATCAAACTCTTGGCTTTCCTCCCATTCCTTACGGGACACAGCGAGGATACCGTCATGGGCATCCAGGTCAGCGGTGTCAAAAGCCATCGCCGGATTCTCGCCCTCCTGGATAATGTAAACGGTCAGGTCCCTCTCCATCAGCTCATAGGCTCGTTCTTTGGAGAGCGGCAGAAGGTCGCTGTCCATGTAGCCGCACTTTTCCAAATCATCCTGGGTCAGTGCCGGGTCCGGCATGGGGTATTCGTCCAACGCCTGCTCCTGGGCATCCGGCAGCTGGGCGGCTGCGGCTTCTGCGGTCTGCTGACTGGACTGTTCCTGCAAGGTCTCGATCATAGACAGTGGAGCATACTTGACAGACTTGCCGCCCATCCCCAGGTCCTCGCAGATATGGCTGACCGCTGCGGAGCGGCCCAAGTCCTGCCCATCCAGCTGGCCGCCGTCCAACTGCTTCATGGTTGCCGCATCGTAGAGGGTGTAGTCCCAGCCCGTGTCGCAAGGCTGGACATGAAGATAGGTGGTATCGTCCAGCACCAGCAGCGCCTCCCGGTACTCGGCACTGGGCTGAGGAACTTCTTCTGCAGGGGTCTTTTCCTCCGCAACTTGCTGGGGTACCTGCTCCGGCTCCAGGTCTGCGGTCAGGTCAATGCCGCGCTCCTTGCAGATTTCTTTGTAGTTGCGCTCAATGTCGGAGATCAGCTCACAGGAAGTCTTGTTGATGGTCTCCAGGCTGGCCCGCAGCTCCTTCAGCTCCTTGCCCTCGGACCAGGAAGCGATATAGCCGAAGCTGTTCTCGCCGGTCTGGATGCCGAAATACTGACAGACCGCATAAGAGATGCTCTCGGCTTCCACTTCCTCGGTGTTGCGGTTCTTGGCGGCCTGTTTCACCGCCGTCAGATCTTCCTCCACCTCCAGCCGCCACTCAAACTGATTTTCGTCCACATAGCGCCAGCCATCCTCGGCAACGTCCTGTTCTGCCTCCGCTTCGGTGGCAAAATCCAGGCGATAATCGTGCTTGGTGCCGCCCTCACTCACCATGACGATCTTCCAGGTTGGCTCCGGCTTATTTTTTTTCGGGTCGTGGAGCTTGCTGTGCGCGGTCTCATGTACGGCAGCGGAAACAGTCTGCACCTCACTCATACCTTTTCGAATGGCGATCCGCTGCTGCTCGGGGGAGAAATAGCCATCCATATTCTCGGCCATCGCCTCAAACTCGATGGGGACCGGGGCGGAACGGCGCAGAGCTTCCATAAAAGCCTCATAGTGCGGCACCGTCCCGGACAGGCTGGAGGCCAGCTCCGGCAGGGGCTTGCCGTCTGTCTGGCTCACATCAAATACCTTGACCGGGCGGAACATGGGGATTTCAATTTCCTTTTCCTCCATGATGGCCTTGCCATCCGCATCCAGGATGGGAGCCTGGGTGTCCGGGTCGCGCTTCATTTCCCCAATCTTCTTTTTGTAGGGCGTAGGAGCGATGATGGTGATACCATGCTCACCCTTTTTCACATGGCGCTCAAACTGGTTTTTCCATTTCTGAAAGCCAGCGACCAGCGTGGCATCCGGGCGCTGCATATAGATGAGCATGGTGTTGTTGACGGAATAGCGGTGGAACTTGGACATGACGGACAGGTATCGCATATACTTCTCGCTCTCAAACAGCTCCTTGATACCCTGTTCAATGCCCGCCGTGATCTCCTGCAACCGTTCCCGGTTGGTGGGCTTATCAGCCATGAATTTCACTCTCCTTTCCAAATTGGCGATTTCTGATTGACGTTCGGCAATCCACAGCTTTTGCTCCTCCGGGCTGTCCTCCAGGAAAAAGTCCAGCAGATAGCCCATATAGTCCTTTTTCTGGATTGCCTCCATGAATCGGGGATGTGGATTTTCCTCCGGTGTTTTGGGTGTGTAGTCTGTTTCCCACTTGCGGAGCAAATGAAAGTAGTCGGCCAGGACACGAAAGGCATGGTCCCGGTCCTCCTTGAACTTCTGCGCTTCAGTTTTCTGCCGGAAATAGCGCCTCCGGGGAGGGGCCTGACTGTCATAAGCCAGGCCAAAATCCTGGGCTAGCTTCTCGGCGGCCTCTTTGGGGGACAGATTGTAGAGCCTCGCTGTGAAGTCAATCACATCGCCGGTGGCTCCACAGCCAAAGCAGTAAAAATATTCCTCGTTCAGCTTCATGCTGGGATTTTTGTCATCGTGGAAGGGACAACAGGCCATGCCGCTCCGGTTGACCTCGATCACGTACATCTGCGCTGCTTCCCGAACGGTGATGGACTGCTTGACAGCCTCAAATACATTCTCGGCCACTCTTACTCACTGTCCCTTTTGGGAGTAGGCGGCTTGTACCCGGCCGCTTTGGCCCGTTCACTGGCCGCCTTGCGGCGCTCGTCGCTGTACGGCTCCCGGACGGACACGCAGCGTTTGGGGACCGTGAAAGTCTGCCGGTCCTTTTTCACGATCTGGTCCGGGTATTTTTCCGCCAGCCGCCGCAGCTTCTCCAGAAGCCGGGGGTCATGGGTATAGACCTCGGCATCGGCTTCGCCCTGGTTGTAGAGGATGATGGTTTCCTGTTCATAGAGGGAGAGCTTCATCGTTTGCCGCCTTTCTGCCGGTCAAACGCCAGCTTGAAATTGGCGTACTTCCCATCGTCCTCCAGCATCACGGTGGCGTCGTAGGTTTTGCCGGTTTTCTCGGAGTACAGGCCGGTCACATGGGCGCGGCCATCTTTGAGCAGCGCCGTCACGATGGCCTTGGTGGGCTGCTTGCGCTTCAGCTCCCACCACTTGTTGTTTTTCCAAATTGCAAATTTGCAAGATTCTGTCTGACAGAAGAAGCCTTTTTGCATTTCTGCAACTTCTCCGCCGCAGCGGGGGCATTTGCCTACCACTTCGCGGGGCGGCGTAAACAGATACTCGGTTTCCTTGATGACCTGATAGGTTCTCACCAGCTCCTGGAGCATGGTGGAAATCCCGTCCATGAAATCCTCCGGTGCCAGCTCGCCGCGCTCGATCTCACCCAGCCGGTACTCCCACTCAGCGGTCAGAAGGGGCGATTGCAGCTGCTCCGGCAGCACGGTGATAAGGGACACCGCATCATGGGACGGCAGGAGCTGCACGATTTTCTTACTCTTTTTGCGCTCCAGAAAGCCGGTGGACACCAGCTTTTCCAGAATCCCGGCGCGGGTGGCGGGGGTGCCCAGCCCCTTGCGCTCGGCGTCCTCCGGCATATCTTTGGCACCAGCAGTCTCCATCGCAGAAAGCAGCGTGTCCTCGGTGAAGTGCTTGGGCGGGGTGGTCTTACCCTCCTTGACGGCGGCACCGGCAACCGGAGCTGGCTGGACATCCCCGGCTTCCCCGTCAACATCCAACCGGCGGAGATCTGCAAGATTACCTTCACCATTCTCCTGGCCAAGGTGATGCAGGTCCATCAGAGCCGGATTTCCTCCTTCCGCTCGGTGCTGGCCATGGCCTTTCAGCTGGTGTTTCTGGTGGGGCTGAACATGGTGTTGTCTCGGGACGCCGGTGTGTCCCTGATTTTTGTGTTTATTTTCCTGGTGATGGCCTTTGTAGGCGGGGTGAAGCTGTGGTGGTTTTTGGGTGGAATCGGCGCTTTGTGCCTGGCCGCCCCCTACGCCTGGACCCATCTTCTTCAGGACTACCAGAAGAATCGGATTCTGGTGATTTTTGACCCCACCATCGACCCCCAGGGTCTGGATGAGCGGTGGCACTTTGCCCAGAGCCTCCGGTCCCTCACCGGCGGCGGCCTGTCCGGCCAGGGGCTGTTCCAGGGCAGCCGCACCCAGGTGGGGGCCTTGAATGCCCAGCATACGGACTTCATTTTCTCTGCCATTGGGGAGGAGCTGGGGCTGCTGGGCTGCGCCTTCACCCTGCTCCTGCTGGGGGCGGTGGTGTTCCGGGTGATTTACGTGGGGCTGAAGACCCCGGATTACCTGAGCCGCCTGGTGTGTCTTGGCACCGGGGCGGCCCTCATCTTCCAGGTGTGCGTCAACGTGGGTATGTGCCTGGGAGTCGCGCCGGTCATTGGTCTGACCCTCCCCTTCATCAGCTACGGCGGCAGCTCCATCGTCTCCATGTATTTGGCCATGGGTGTGGTCTCCAGCGTCCACGCCCACCCCAGGCCGGAAGCCAGAAGCCGCTACGTCCAGCCTCCCTTACCATCAGATGTTTGAGTTCAAGGCGCGGGAAAGCAGTCTTGACAGATCAGGTTGGAACATATATAATAAAGGTGAAAAGTTTCATTTCTAAAATGAGGTGAGACCCATGGAGACGCAAATGGCAGGGAGCATCTCCCGGCTGGACGGGAATATGAGTCAGGATGCGGTCTTTAAGGATATTCTGGCCTACAAAGAGGTTTTGGCGCATATCATGAAAACCTGTGTGGTGGAGTATCGGGATTGCACCATCCCGGAGATCATGAGCTATATTGAAAATGAGCCGGAGGTGGGCCAGTCCGGGGTCCATCCGGACGAGACAAATCCGCCAAGGATCCAGGGGCTGGCCACGGAAAGCAGCAGCACAACAGAAGCTCGGGTGGTCTACGATGTGCGATTTTCCGCCGTTGCCCCAGGTGAGGATGGGAAAATCGGCTTAATCATCAACATCGAAGCCCAAGGCAAGTACCATCCCGGATACCCGCTGGTAAAACGGGCGCTCTATTACTGCGGACGGATGCTGTCTGCCCAGTATGGATCCGTATTTACCCAGTCCCATTATGAGGCCCTTCGGAAGGTATACTCCATCTGGATTTGTTCCCATCCACCACTGGAGCGGGAAAACACCATTACCAGCTACGCCGTGGAAGAGCGGCCGCTGGTGGGCAATGTGACCGAACCGGTGCGGCACTATGACCTGCTGAATGTCACCATGATCTGCTTGGGCAGTCCAGAGGGAGCGCGATACGGAGGCCTGCTGCGGATGCTGGAAGTGCTGTTCAAAGGGCGGTGCACGCCGGGTCAGGTCATTCAAATATTGGAAGAAGAATACGATTTCTCAAGCGCGCGCAACATGGAAGGGACGGTGACAGCTGTGTGTAACCTGAGCCAAGGTTTTATCGAAGAGGGCCGCGAGAGGGGCATGAAAGAGGGCCGCGAGAGAGGCATGAGAGAGGGCCGCGCGCAAGGCGCGGATCAGGAGCGGCTGCGGAGCATTCGCAGTCTTATGGAAACCACTGGCTGGCCGGTGGACCAAGTCATGGCCGCCATGAAAATCCCGGTGGAGGAGTATGCCAAGTACCGCAAGCTCCTGCTTATGCCACAGTAAGCATCCTACCGGCAAATTTCATAAAATGGGTCTGTTGCAAAATGCGTTTTTGCAACAGACCTCTTTCTAAAAGTGGAAGATAGGGGGAGAAAACACGGAAATTCGTGTCTTCTCCCCCTAAAATATGAGGAACAATTTTATAAAAAGCGCGTTTGCAACAGGCCCATGTATTGGGTGCCGCACCATCTGATTTGGCGCCCATTGCCCCTACGGCCTCAGCTGCCCGGCCAGGCTGGGATCCGGAGTGACGTAGACGGTGCGATATTGGGTGTAGACCACCATGCCCGGCTTGGCGCCGCCTGGCTTTTTGACGAAGCGCACGGGGGTCACGTCCACGGCCACGTTTTGGCCCTGGCGGCCCTGGGAGAACCAGGCGGCCAGCTGGGCTGCCTGGGTGATGGTGTCGTCAGGGGGCTGGACGCCCGTCCAGGGGATGATCACGTGGCTGCCGTGGAGCTTCTGCACGTGGAGCCACAGGTCGTTTTTCTGGGCCAGCTTTCCGGTGAGCTCATCGTTTTGCCGGTTATTCCGGCCCACATAAATGGGGTAGCCGTCTGTGGAGACGAAGCGCATGGGCTTGGAGGCGGCCTGCTTCATCTTCCGCCGGCCTCCCTCCAGCCGGAGGTAACCGCCGGAGGCCAGCTCCTGCCGGATTTCCTCCAGCTCGCCCTCCGTCTCCGCCCGGTCCAGCTCCTCCAGGACGCTGAGGAGGTACTCCAGCTCCTGGCCCCCCAGCTCCAGCTGGCGGGTCAGCTCCTTCTCCCCGTTCTTGGCCTTGGCGTAGTCCTTGTAGTACTTGGCCGCGTTCTGCTGAGGGGACAGGAGGGGGGACAGGGGAATTTGGATGGGCTTCATCTCCGGATCGTAGAAGTTTTCCGCCGTGAGGGTGGTCTGGCCCTTGCGGATGGCGTGGAGGTTGGCGGTGACCAGGTCGCCCATCTGGCGCAGGTGCTCCCGGTCCCGGGCGGTGGCCAGCTCCTTTTCCTGGATGGCCATTTTCCGGGCGGTCCGGTCCCGGAGGTTCTGCACCGTCCGGCGCACCGACTGGGCCTTCTGACGCATGGCGTCCCGCCGGTCCCGCAGGGTGTAGAACCGGTCCAGAAGGGAAGCGAAGGAGGGGAGCTCCTCACAGGCGTAGTCCGGCCCGTATTGGAATATGGGTACAAAGGCGTAGGCCTTGGGGCCGCCGGGCCCGGTCAGGAGGTAGGGCCGCCCCAGGGGCAGATGCTTTCCGAAGTAAGTTGCCAGAGCCTGGGCGGCGGCGGCCCGGTCCGCTCCCTCCAGCCGCCCGTCGGGGTCCCCCA
>ERZ834722.1435-NODE-1435-length-22538-cov-4.295468_pt1 | contig 22538 bp, 28 predicted proteins | sample MGYA00519576_ERZ834722 | MGnify/ENA primary metagenome ERZ834722 (study PRJEB31850, sample SAMEA3708759) | human gut metagenome | biome: human gut; feature: human-associated habitat; material: faeces | place: China | collected 2014 ...
TCAGATTAAACGTAGTTGCTTTCCGTATCCGCTTTTCATTTGCTCGTCTGAAAATGTCCTCGGCGATTAACTGCGGATATTTCTCAGTGCCGAGATACCTCTCATTTTCGATTATCCGCTTGACCATGTTCTTGTTCCACTTATCTAAATCTGCATTGTAGCGGATTTTCTCGGACTCCATCAGCTTTGCGATTTCCGCAAGGCTTTTGCCGTTCAGATATTCGCTGAAAATCATTGCAACTGCGTAAACCTCTTTAGGTTCGGTAGTTATCTCGCCGTTCTTCATGCAGTAGCCAAACGGTATCGTGCGGTTTTTGGGCATAAATCTCACTCCCTTCATTCAATAAGGATACCTCAAAGCTTTGCGGAAATCCAGTACCAAAACCAACAAATAACGCCTTACATCTTTGATAAATCAGATCTGCAGTTTTCATACAGCTGCATATCGTTTCCCGAACAAGGAATAATAAAAATACAGCTGAAATTAAAGGGGACGATTAAAATCAAAGATTATTTTAAGGGCAGATACTTTAAATGCAGTACAGAAAATACAACCATCGCATTCATTCCTGCATTTCATATAAGTAACTGCAAGAAAACCGCTTCTCTGCAAATTATTACTGATAATGAGGCTTTCAATATACCGTTTGATTTTTCGGAATACAGTGAAAAGCCCTCAGCTATTAAGCTTGGAAGCAGCTTGTTTTCGGATAAAGGTATCAGACTGAACGTTGAAACTGATAATCTTACCGCTCACGGAATACTGAAATTCGGCAGTCTTTCGCCGATCCGGTACGACATTATGGGTCCTTTTAAATATATTCCTTTTATGCAGTGCAGACACAGCGTTTTCAGTATGAAACATCAAGTTGATGGGAAAATTACAGTCAACGGACAAGTATATAAATTTCAAAATGGGATCGGATACATTGAGGGCGATCGGGGTTATTCATTTCCCGAACGATACATCTGGACGCAGTGCTGTTTCAATGACGGTTCTCTAATGCTATCTGTAGCAGACATTCCTTTATGCGGTTTTCACTTCACAGGAATTATCGGTATTATTTTGCTGGGCGAAAAAGAATATCGGATAGCTACCTATCTCGGCGCAAAGATCAAACGCATTGGTAATAATTCCGTGATTGTAAAACAAGGAAAATATACTTTGACCGCAAAGCTGATCGAGAAAAATTCTTATCCGCTTTATGCGCCTGAAAACGGCAAAATGAGCAGAACAATTCATGAAAGCGCTTCTTGTAAGGCCTACTATCGCTTTTCGGATAACAGCAAAATTCTATGTGAATTCACAAGCGATATGGCAAGCTTTGAATACGAGTTTGACTGCTGAAATTTATATTATCTCTTTAAACTTTAACCCGCCGATCAAGTGAAATTCCAACTTATGTTGATCTATAACCACGATTTTCTCAACTATACTCTCAAATGCCGATTCTTCAAACTCGGTTCTCGGCTTATCGCGCCTTTCAAAAAAGTCAATAAGCATTTCGATCTGCTCCAGCGTTTCGTCCTCATCATCGGAGCGTGTAAGCTTTTTCAATTCTGCTTGCAGCTTATTGATTTTTGCTGTAAGCTCAGTAGTCTGCTCAATGTATTTAGCCTCATCCAGAAATCCTTTTGTTTTCAGCCTTGCGAGGATATGAGTTTGTTCACGAAGCTTGGCGATTTCTTTGTGAATATCCATTACTTGAGTTCTTCCGCTGAATTTTCTGAGCTTCAAATCCTGCAATGCTGTTTGAAGCGGTATTAGGATAACTTTGTAATTGTACCAAAGCTTGCTGCATAATCTCACAAAAGCAGAGTGTATATTATTTTGATTTATTGGTTTCAATGAACATTTTTCTATTTCTTCTGTATGGAGTCTGCATACCCAATATGTTTTATCTCTGTGGTTTTTCATACGGAACGTAGTTCCGCATTCACCGCACTTGATTTTCTTACACAGTATATTACCGCTGCTTTCATTTTGCTTATTTTCACTTCGACTGCTTATTAATTCCTGAACTCTGTCAAATACATCTTTTGAAATAATTGCCTCATGTCGTCTTGTATAATAATACTTAGGCAATTCGCCTTTATTCGGTACATTTCTGTAAGGCAGTGTACTTGTTGTGTACCTTTTTTGAAATAATTGGTCTCCGATGTACTTTTCGTTTTTCAGCATAAGTCTTACGGTAGAACCTGTCCAGTGACAAGGTCGACCTCTTTTTCCAATGCCCATTTCATTTAAAATCTGAGCGATTTTAGAGCTTCCGTATCCGTTAAGATACCACTCAAATATTCGTCTGACTATTTTTGCTTCGTCCTGATTCAAAATCAATTCTCCATTTACAAGATCATATCCGAAAACCGAGTTACACATTTTCATTGTGCCGTTTTCCATTCTCTTTTTTATGCTCCACCGCATATTCTGTGAAATCGAAGTGGATTCCTCCTGCGCCAGACCGCCCATAATGGTGATCATCATTTCATCGGTCAGATTAGCGGTATCGATATTTTCTTTCTCGAAAAATATTGTAATGCCAAGCGATTTAAGCTCTCTGACGCTTTTCAGACAATCCCTTGTATTTCGGGAAAATCGGCTGATGGACTTAGTGTAAATCCTATCGATCTTACCTTTTCGGCAGTCTTTTATCATTCGCTGAAACTCATCGCGTTTGTCCTCACGAGTGCCTGTAATACCTTCGTCGGCATATATGTCGAAAAGTTCCTCAGTTTCCGAGTCCTCAAAAACTTGGCTGTAGTACCTTGTCTGAGCCATAAAGGAATTGAGCTGATCTTCGGAATCGCTTGATACACGGCAATAGGCGGCACAACGGATTTTTGTATTTTGTTCTTCTGTTATTGTCGGTTGTATTACCGTTACTGTCGGCATTTCCTCACGCTCCTTTCAACCAACAAGGATACCACATTTCTTCTCAGAATGGTATCACCAAACCTAACGAAATTATTTGTCCGAACCTGTGCAGTTTTCATGCTTATCCGCTTGTCCGGCTGCCGCACAGAGACACATTGTGATTACTCCTACTGTACCGCCTACGATTAATCCGATAATAAATCCTAACATTTTATCCTCCCTAAGCTGCGTCTTTTGACGACGCAAATTCTTTGTAAATATCTTCTGTATTTCTGCTGTTGAAATTCTGTTTTTCGGTAGTTTCAAGAATTTCATCAAGCTTATCTGCAAATATTCTTGTCATAAAATCGCAGTATTCTGCCTGTCCGAACTTAGTCATCAAAATCCACTCCAATACTTATTTTTAAAATTCCATTAATTTCATTCATCAATTCTCTGTTAAGAGAACCTACATATTTACGTAGTCTGCTACGGTCAATTGTACGAATCTGTTCAACAAGAATTGTTGAATTTTTAGGTAGTTCTGAACATCTTATCTGAATATGCACAGGCAAATTCTTTTTTCTTACTGACGAGATCGGCACAACGATCACTGTAGGACTATGCTTGTTTCCAACGTTATTTTGTACGACCAGTACTGGGCGAATTCCTCCTTGCTCCGAACCAACCACGGGATTTAGGTCTGCGTAAAATATATCTCCTCGTCTAATCAGCATTTTTGTTCACCTTTTTCTTTGGAGTTTCAAAACCTTTCTTGTTTCTGACACAGTCATGAAACGGACAGAACAGCACGTCCGCATTTCTGTCATACCACAAGCATCCGCAGCATGGATGTTTGTCCGATAATCTGATTGTCGGAGTAGGAATATTGACTCCAAATTTATCATATTCAGATGAAAAATCCGATTTTTCAGGCTTATCTTTTTCGCTCATATATCAGCCTCCTGACCTTTGAAATTTTATATGTAACAGGCGGTCTGCAAAAAAGTGCAAACCGCCTTTAATTCATTTTGCCTTCGTCCGATTCATTTTGTTTCGGACGTTTTCCGTGATATTTATCCTCGATATCCGTCACGACGGAACATCGGAAACGATGAACAGCTTATTCATCTCATGGACGTCTCATCCCTCTGAGGTTCTCTCAGAGCCGCCCCCATTGCTTGAGTCTGTGGCTGGGCGGAAGTATCATTATCCTCCTGCGCTTCATTGCCGTTCCGGAAAGCTGTTCCGGATTTTGAAGCTTCATATTTTTCGCTCGTCCAATTGGAGTCATGGCGTATGGCTTCTTTGGCTGCCGAGATTTTATACCGGCCGCAGGATTGACGTATTCCCGATGCTGATATTCTGTTTTCAAGATGCTTAAGGAGCTTTTATTCTCCTTACACTTGTATAGGGGAAGAAGTCGGATATTTAACAACCGTTTTTTATTGCAATTTTAAAAGTTTGTTAAGTTTGCACAAAATCCTACGTTTATTTTTGTGTATATTTTGCTGAGTGGTATGCAGCAAGGAAGCGCACTCAGCTTCTGTTTTATTCTCAAAATATATCATAGCAACCAATCTTCGTTCATCATCGGTTAGTTTATCCAGACATTTATACAGCCGTCTAAATTCTATATTTTGAATCACGCTCTTCTCTACCACATCGTTTCCTGTGCAGAATTCATGGAAGTTTTCAAGTTCTCCGTCAATGTTTCCTTTTAATGCCGAAAACTGAATTTCGTGTTTGTAGAACGACTTGTCATTATCTTCAATATTCCACTGAGTTCTGTCGTAATATGTACGAACCTTTTCACTGACTTCAATTTCAATATACCTCTTGGTTATCGTGTCATAAACACGCACCGTGTTTTTACTCATTTTTTATTCCTCCGTTTTGATTTTCTTGTAGTGAATCAAAACGAAGGCTTATGGGTACTTAGCAATAAAGCATTGCCAGTATTTAAAAATTGGCATAAAAAATAGACCTTTCTGCTTTTAAAACAAAAAGGTCTATAAAGAAAAAGGAGTATTTAAAAGCCTTGGTTATCTTAAAGGCGATTATCAGTATCCTGATTCCGCAAAACTCAAAATGATGCAGCGACTCTGAGAAAGGTACCAATCCAGCCGTTACAGTGACCAAGCACCAGTCGTAATTTGCGTGCATGATCAGTCAGATGTCCTGCAATCAGAATCAGATTGTCAATCACGGTTCGAATCCGTCTGTGCTTAATCGTGCTGTGACGCACAGGCATATCATTACCCTTCATCGCCACTGTTCCAATGATCCGCAGAATGTTGTATGCAATCATCGTGAGCTTCAGGATCAGTGCATTCGTTTCAAACTTGCCGCTGGGTAAGCGCTCAATTCCCATGTCGGTTTTGATTTCGCTGTGATACTGTTCGCAGACAGCATGATTATGGTACAGTTCGATCACTTCTTCATCGGAAACGCCGAGTGATGTCCAGTACATATCGATTTCCGTTTCCGGGAAAAGCATCTCTTGACCATTTGCATCGGTTGTTCTTTCAGTGATCTCATATACCATACGAATCGCAAATTTCCCGTCTCTTTCAGTCTCAAATTCCCGCCATGTACTGCCAATATAGACAGTTTTTCCATTGCGAGGATGCTCTACATTTTGGCAGACAGATTTCAGTTCTTCCGCAAGCGCATAGCGGTCTTCACGACGAAAATTGTGCTTGATCAGAAATTTCAGCTGCGGATCATGCCAATGCAGAAGCAACATATTTTCAAGTGCATCATTGCCGGAATCCATGCGGAACAGCAATTGCTTTTTTGTCATCTGCTTCGCTGCTGCGATGGTTTCGCAGAGAAATTCCGGCGTGCCGCTCTGGCAATGCTGCTTACCCTCACGGAGCTCTGCATTGCAAAGATAGCCTTCCGTTCCGATGTAGGCAAAGATAGGCGCATAGCCGTCGAAGTTCTTGTAAGTGCGGGAAACACCGGCTTTATGACTGCCGGAATTATCAAACGGTGAAACGTCTATATCCACCGGAACACAGCCGTTTGTGAGCGGCGACGGTTCATAGTCACAGGATAGAAACATATCGACATTGCCATCAAGGATTTGCTGATTCATCGTCGTTCCGATGCTGTCAAGCCGGTTGCGAAGGGATGATTCCGACGGAATACTGTAAGCAATTCCAAGCGCAATTTTATAGAATTCTTCGTCCTTGTGGAATTCATTGACATTCTCAAAGTCCGACTTCCCGAGGGACAGAAGTCCGATCATGGTCAGGAGAATATCGCCGTTTTTGATCTGCTGCTGCGACCGCTTTTCCGTCCGCATACGGTTCGCTTTTTTGATCAGATTTGACTTGCCGAGTATCTGTCCCACGAGCGACAATCCGCTCGGTGTAATCAGTCTTTCATCGCTTACAACATACTCTATTTTTCGCATTTTTGATTTCACCCTCCGGGTGCTGTTTTCACAGCGTTTCTTGTATCTCTATTTTACCATTTTTACGCTGTTTTGTACAGTACTTGACGGGTTCAGTTTTGCGGAATCAGGAGTATGTTATAGCCGTTCATGATGATAAAGACCACCTACATTGCCATGTGATTTTCAATAACACTAATCTGTATAATGGTTTGAGTTTTACCACCGAGCATAATCAGGGCAGAAAAATCGAGAGAGCGTGGCAAAACTCAGACAATTATCGGACGATATATGCAAGGAACACGGCATATCTGTTATTGAGTCGAAAGGCAAAGGCGTATCTCATTTTGAGCGTGATATGCAGATTGAGGGCAAGTTGTGGAAAGATAAGCTCCGTGCGAGGATTGCCGAGGTTGCATATTACAGCAAAGATTTTTCAGATCTGCAAAGGTGTACGGAGTGGTGGCATCGAATATGTGTATAAACCACGGAACAAAATCAAGCTGAATTTTCGTCTGTCCGGAGAGATACAGCAAAAATTCACAAGAGCCGACACGCTGGGCGATGAATATACAGCCGAAAGGATTGCAGAACAGATTAAAAAGATACATAAAGCTCACGCAATTATTGAAAGGTTTGATGAAAAGAAAAAGTCTGCACTTGTTACCACACTCAAGACCGAGCCGACAGCGGCAGTATCAGCACTGACAACACCACCGTCAGAACACGAACACCTTATTACAGATATGATACGCTCTCGTATGCAGGAGAGAGGCATTACAACACAAGCCCCTGCGCCTAAGCCGACACATTCCGTTGCAACAGCATTTCAGAAAGAAAAACGCTGCTGCCATCGACAGCTATGAAGAAGCCGTCAAGTATGTCAACGAACATATCAAGGATTACTATATCGACGGCAGAGCACACAAACGTAGTGAGCTTGAAGCTATGTCGCTGGAGCTGAAAGACTGGCGTAAAGCCCTTACGCCTGAACAGAAATCATTTCTCGCCAAGTGTGATACGGCACTAAAATACACCCGACAGATGCGCCGGTATATCACGAACAGCATAACAAGCAAGAGCGTGAGAAATACAGACAGAATAAGCTCACGCAACAGAGAAGGACTATTTTGAATAACAGAAAGGATACATTTTTATGAGCAAAATCGGATATATCCGTGTTTCTAAGGAACATCAGGAAATAGCAGGAGATCATGGATGGTTATGACGTTGACCGCATCTTCTCCGAGAAGCTGTCAGGGTCGAATGCAGACCGTCCGCAGTTAAAGACTATGCTTGATTATGTGCGTGGGGGCGATATCCTCTACATCAAGAGCATCAGACGTCTGGGACGCTCCACACGGGATTGCTGAACCTCATCGACACCCTGACCGATAAGGGCGTTACGCTCGTCAGCCATAAGGAAAACATTGACACCGATACGCCTTTGGGCAAATTCATGTTGACCGTGTTTGACGCTCTGTCTCAGCTTGAACGTGAACAGCTCAAACAACGTCAGCGTGAGGGTATTGAAATTGCCAAAGCATAAGGCAAGTACATAGGCAGAAAACCGATTTCAATTGACTGGGACAAGTTTAGTAAGTTGTATGATGAATGGAAATCAAAGAATATTACAGCGAGAGATTTTATGCGGAGAATGGGTTTGACGGCAAACACATTCTATCGCCGTATCCATGAGTATGAGATCACCCACCACATCACTGAGCCGACTTCTGCCTGAGCATATTGCACCGAGGGATATTCTTCCTTTGCTGCGCCCTGCACAAGAATTATCACAGTTTCCGCATAAGGCTGGACTCCTGCTATATCATCGGATATAATGTATCTACACTAAATCACAGGGGAGGTACACCGCTATGTTAAAGATCTCCCAATTGGCTATGCCGAAGTCACGCAAGGTCACTACCGTATGCAGCTGTAGGCGTGAGGTCTGGATCGGCTAAGAAGAAGCAAAGGCATATTTCCTTGAAATGATGATGTCCGCCGAAGGCGAGAAGCGTGGCTGAGCAGAGTGCGTATACATTCAGCTACTTCACAGACTTGACGAGTGCAGTGACGAGGACGAATAATAAGCGTAAGGGCCTTACAGAAATGCAGAGCCTTTTGCTATGCAATCCGGCGAACGGAAATGCCCATAACAGCCGTTCGAGCCTGCGGAGCGGAAAAGATACAGCCTGAAAAGAACAGCCCTGAGATATGCTTGTATTGCAAATCTCAGGGCTGACTGTTATTCAGAACCAATAGGGTATCTTTTAATTTTGGCGCGCGCCATAATCATAATATCACCTTATACGGAACGGAAAGCGAGTGTACCAATAGACTATAGTGTATAAAACACAGTTTTACTAATACAATGATTATTGTGTTCGCCAAATAAAAAGTGCATAGAAAGGGCTTCTATGAATTAAATATGAACGTGTTCATATTTGTCCATTTCTGCCTTAATTGTCTACAAGCATATAAGTGTAAGGTGGGTCAACAATGTGCGTAGCACAGGCGTTAGCCCTTGTTGTTGACGCAGTTTGCACTTATATGCTACAATCTGTCAAGGCAGATAATAAATTCACAATTAAGCTTTTCAACTATGATATTTGCGAGCCCTTTTTATGCATTTTCTAAAGACCATAAACAGATTATAGATACAAAATTCAAAAATATCAAAATCTTAATGTATTGTCCAAATAACAAGGTATGTTGTCATGGCGTAAATGCACTTCAAGTGGTGTTTTAACTTCTCTTTTTTAAAACAAAACTCCATACCATACTACTACATACTGACAATGTATGATGAAAAACACTTTCAATAGTAGGAATGAAAAATATCGCTAACACTAATATTGGGGTATGTAACATTATCTTATCAATAAAAACTGCAAATGTAAGAAATGTTAACAGCATACTTTCCACTGATATCGTTACTAATAATGTCTGTTGCCTTACCTTGAAAAAAGAAATAAAAATGCATAAAACAAATATTGATACAACACATACATAATATACATTTGACGAAATTAGAGACTCACTATAATTTATAAGTCGAAGGATAATCAACATAGCAGGCAACATAATAGTGCCAAACATATTCATCATTGGAAATACTACAACCCATCGCTTAACGGCTATGTTCTCACGAAGAAATTTTGGACCGAATTTACGTGGTAATCCAATATGATCAAATATGTTAAAAAGCATATCATAGCCATCGCCGTTATTAAATATAGATGAATTTGCAAATGCTTGAAATATAAAAATAAGTGAAGCAGCTAGGAAAAGATTGGAAGAAAAAAACGAGTATAATATGAGCGAAAATGCAGAACATAAAAAATTCATTGCAATTCCAGCATAATATACCTTTATTCTATTCCTTTTGATGATTTTCTCTATACCGATAATTCGGGTATATCCGTAAAAAACTATATGGTGCTTCACACCAATCACTAATTCTGGAACATGAGCTCCATTGTTAATTGCCACAATCATATGTGAGAATTCATGTAGCAACAATCCAAGGATAAACAGTATAAAAACAAAAGGAATATATAGTGCATCTTTTAATTGCAAATTGCTAATAAAGGAAAATATTTTATCACAATGCAGAATAAACATAGTAATCCATACTGGAAATGCAAAATAGGCAAGGATAAATTCTGATGTTTTGGAAAATAAGTTTGAATGTATTTTTTTATCAAGCTCATAAAAACTTTTTATTTCTCGATTACATCCATTTGAGGACTGCTCTGACAACAATCCGGATGAATTCCAAAAATCTATTGTTGCATTATCAGGTGTAGTTTTCCCTTCGGTATACTGCAACAATAACTGATACTGTTCTTGCATTAATGTTGTCATTTTTTTTGTATATTTATTATAGAGTAATACATGATTATCGTTCGTTTCATATATTACATAACTATCTTTATTGAACATAACCTCCACCTTATTTTTCTAATGCTAAACCTTTTTTACGATAAACAATAGCAAACAGCAACGCAAAAGCAACAAAATTGCACCCAAATATAGTAAGGTCTTTTAATGTTATATCTACTGTATTTACTCTAAAACTATAAATAAAATCATAGATTCTTTGAGAATATAAGTAGTCTGAGACTTTTTTTAGTTCTGAGCTAAAATTTGACATCATAGGTAATAAGCCTATTATCATAGACACTGACGAAGAAATCGTTCCAACAACTATCTGACTTTTAGCTACAACACCGATTATTGAACCTAATAGTGAAGAACAACTAACACCAATAAATGATATTAAAAACAATTGCAAGCCTGCCTTATACTCTAAATTCAGAAGGAAATAATACGGAACTGTACTTATCAATAAAAAAAACAGTAAGCATAAAAATACACCGAGAAAATACTCAATCGCATTAACGCCAGACAATAGCAACAGTCTCAATGTCCCTTTTTCTTTTTCTTCTGATATCACACTAGAAAAACAAATAATTGGAGACATGATAATATGCATTGTTACAAACGTAGGAAAAATGAAATCCAGCACCTGATCGTTATTATTTTTGAGCAAAATGTAGAAAAGAAATAACAAAATAGGATACATGAGCATCATAAATATCAGCATTTTATTTCTGGACATATCCGCAAATTGCTTATACAATACAGCTTTTAAATTATGAAAGCTCATACATTCAACTCCTCTCCGGTCAGTGAAATAAAGACATCCTCCAAACTGGTATCAGTTGAGTTGATAGTTGCGACATTATGTGCTTTTAATTGCTGTACAATCTCATCTATATCTCTATCTTCCCAAGAATACTCTTTCACTTCATCATTCTTCAGCTTTAGTACAATATGATTGTTTTCATTATACTTTTTGCATATCTCATAGGGGTTGCCATACTCTATCATTTTTCCATGGTTAATTAAAGCGACATTATCACATAAGTTATATGCTTCCTGCATATCATGTGTAGCAATGATGATTGTTGTACCCTTATTTCTTAATTCTAAAATGATATCGTGGATTTTTTTTGTACTTACAGGATCCAACGCACTTGTAGGCTCATCAAGGAATAGAATATGCGGATTATGAATGATTGAGCGCACGAAACTTAGTCTCTGTGACATACCCTTAGAAAGTTTATTCGCACTTACATTCCTCGCATCAGCAAGACCTACTCGTTGAAGCCAATAATCAATCTGATTTAATTTAATTTCATGTATCATTGCCAGTATTTTTAAATTAGAATAGCATGACAATCTTTGAAACAGTCCACAATCCTCCAAATCAATGCCTAATTCATTATAGATGTCAAAATTAAATGCAGTGCTTAAACACTCCTCAATCTTAGCTTCTCCTTGACTGGGAAGCAATTGACCTGTTAAGACCTTCAACAAAGATGTTTTACCTGCGCCTGACGGGCCCAATAAACCAAAAATCTCTCCTTTACTGATAGAGATATTGATGTTATCTAAAACTTGCTTCTCCTTAAAACTTAGATGGATATTTCTGCATTGAATGATAGGTTTATCGTCCATATGCCCCTCCATAATAATATTCAATAGCCTTGAGCAAAACGCCGCAAATGCAGCAAACAAGCGGCTTTGCAAGACAAAATAAACAATTTAATCACTATAAAATATACAAACAGCCAACCAACTTGGGTATAATTAAATTGGAAACAAAACCACACGAAAGGGGTTGGCTGTTATCTATCGCCAAGAAATATTGCAGGACATCACATTCTTTACTTCTGCACCGAAAGCACAAAATTTTACGATAAGCTTTTTATTAACCTCGATTTATCGGAATTTCCGGAACCTACTGCTAAAACAGGAAGAAACGGTTTCTCAAAAAGAGCCTTGCTCCGTGCTTGTATCGTTATGAAATGCGAGTGCTTTTCCTGCATTACCGATTTAGTAGATTATCTCAACAATAATCTCATCATCGCTTATTACTGCGGCTTCAACATTATGAAACCGCTTCCGTCTTATTGGACTTTTGACCGTTTTATCAACAGCCTTGATAACAAGTTGCTTAAAAACCTTATGCAGTCTCAGGTGCTGAAGCTTTCCGAAATGGGTATCATCGATACTTCTTTTATCGCTCTTGATTCCACTCCTGTAAATGCAAACACTTGTCAAAACAACCCGAAATCCTTTGCCAAAAACAAGTTTTCAAAAGGCAATCAGCCTAAGTCCGACAAAGACTGTCGTTTAGGGGTTCACACAGCTTCAAATCAGCATAGCGAACGTAAATATGAATTATATTGGGGCTACAAGAATCATATTCTGGTTGACTGCATTACAGGCTTACCGATCTTTGAAATGACAACAACTGCCGATGTTTCGGACAGCGCTGTCACTCTCGATATTCTAAGCCAAACCAATGATTTTATTTCTATTAATGAATGTACATTCTTAGCCGATAAGGGTTGCGACGTCAAAGCTATTTACAATGCCGTAAAAAACGTTTATCACGGCGAATGCATTATCCCGCTGAACAAACGAAACACTAAAAATCCCAAGAAGCTGTCAAGAGGTCATCCCATTTGCGAAGCAGGACTTGCTATGCTTAAAGACGGCAAGTCTTATGACAGCAACAGAACCTGTCAGAAATACTGCTGTCCGTTCAAGTGTTTAAAATGCGGTTCGTGTCTATGCAATCACAAGAATTGGAACAACAGTAAAAAGAATCGCAGCCGCACAAAATATGTGACTATAGCTGATGATTACAGACTTTCCATTGACCGTGACTGTATTTCATTTAAGAAAATTTACGCACTGAGGACAGAAGCCGAACGTTACAACGCTCGCGTTTCAAACAGACCGGTCAGGAAAGGCTGTGGGTTCGCAGCTTTAACGCCGCTCAGAATCTGAATTCTGTTGCTCATATTGCTCTGCTTGCTGTTGCTCACGCTGCTGTTGTCACTAAGTCTGAATGTTCTTAATGCTGTTTTAAATCTGTCAAACGTATTGCTTAGCTTTTTTCTCTTTATATCTTACTCCGATTTTGACGTTTTCGTCAAGGTCAGCTTTGCTATGCCGTTTTTTAGCTTGATTTCATATTTACTATCATTTAGCAGATTCTTCTTGCTGAGTATTATGTGTTTTGCTCTTCTCTAATATTCAATATATACAATGATATTAAGTCATATTGTTTTCAGCTATATGTATACCAACAATTATCTTGACTAAAACAAGGATTTCCAAAATTGAAATCCTTGTTTTACAATTTTCACGTGTAAATATCTCAAAAGCTATTGAATAAACGAATGCTTCTATGAAAATTACCAGTTACTATCATAGTAGCACCAAAACACAGTAGCAAATAATTAGTGATTTGCAGCAGCTGCACCGCCTGCAGAAGCAGCTGCACCAGCAGCACCGCCTGCTGCACCAGCTGTGGCAGATTTCACTTCTTCATTTCCAGTTTCCATCATTTCGCTCCCCTGATCAATTGCATTCATTTCGTCTTCGGTCAGCAGACCGTATTCCATCATATCCATAATACATACCTCCAAATAATTATTATTTCAAAATTGAACCCATCACTGTGCTAACAAGATAGCCAAAGCCAACTGCCGCAATTGTGCCCACTGCAAGGGAACTGATTACCTTCAAAATAATTTTACCAGCACTTTCTTTCTTTTGTTTTGTAGTGCAAACACTTTTTTCCATTACAAAATCAGCCTCCTTTATATATTTTCAGTGCGTCACAATAAGCACTATCCAAATATTATCAAGCAATGCATACCGTGACACACTGTATTTAGTAATTTTGAAATTACAGTTGTGAAGCTGCGGAACCGGCCCATGCACCAGCTTTGGCTGCTGTCACAGCTTTTGTTGCAGTACCGATACCCTGAAGATCAACATACTTATCCTTGCAAACCTCGTCATTCACCACTTTGCAAATGTCTTCATCAGTCAGCAAGCCAAGCTCACTCTCGGTAACGCCTTGAACATTCTTCAAATCTTTCATAGTTATTCTCCTTACAGATTAATTGAAATATTGACCAACAGACATCTGATCAATCGGATTCTTTTGCTGAGCCCCCTTCAACTTTTCACGCAGAATGAAATAATTATCAGCCTTTGAGAAAGCGTCTTCATACTGTCTTGAATATGCTTCATAAGAAGGATACTGTTTGACAATTACATCCTTTTCTTCACCAAGAAGTTCACTCACACGATCACACACCTGTGGCTCCATGAAGTTTTTAAGATATTTGATTACCTTTTCCTTATCATTCATAACTTCCATGCCACTACAATAGTAATACATTACTTGGTACAGTGTCAGCTCATCCTTAGTAATGAATTCATCATACTCCGGTGTATTCAATACATTCAACATACTTTTCAGTCTTACTGCAGCTTTGTGATAATCGCCGTTCAGAATATGACACATTGCAATCATATACACACAGCCTAAACCACTTTTGGAACACGGAAGCGGTTCGCCTTTTTCATACCATGAATAGTATGTTTCGATTGAATTCTCAAGGATACTCGTTAAGAAATATTCAAGAGTAGCAATCAAATACTTACTGGTCTTAGTATTGATTAATTCTGGCTTCATAATCAAGCCACTGACGAAATGTCGTGTATTGTATGTTCTGTAACGGCTATCATCCGCATCGAACATCTCTGACAAACCAGGAATAATGATATGAACTGAAGGAAAGCCTAAATAAGATACGTCTCTAATCAAGATATCATATCCATCACCAAGGATTTCTTGACACCATTCAAGCATAATCTGTGCATTGGAAAGATCAGATACATCCTTGACCTCCTTAAATTCATATGTATTTTCAACACCAAAAATCTGGTATGGGAACTGCCCCTTACCAACTTTATAAGTGTTGTACATATTCATCTCATTGTCAACATCAACATTATAAAAGTCTACCTGACTACGTCCAGAATATTCCAAAATATCTTGTCCCTGAGCAGCTTCTGTAAATGTACGTTCGATCGCTACACCAAAATCAGGATGACATCCAAGTTTCACGCCATACTTGCCTGTTCTTTTATCAATAATAATCAGTGCTGCTACAGGATATTTGCCGCCGATTGAACAATCTTTCAGTAAATATTTGTAATTCTTGTTTTGGATAAGCTTTTTATATATCTCATACACATATGGAAACTTTGCAATGCAACTTTCAGGAATATCTGGAAATGTAGGTTTCTCAAAGAAAATTTTTCTCTGAACATAACGCTCGATAATTTCAGAAATTCCCTGAACAACAGCTTCTTCAAATGTATTGCCTGCACTCATACCATTGCTTCCATATGATAGTCGATATACATTCTTAGGAAGATACATTAGTTTCTTATATTTCACACTATAAAACGGAACAGCCAAATATGTCTGATCGTCGCCTCGCATATAAAGATCAACTTTCTGCACCTTTTTGAACGCTTCCACCTTTTCTTCAAGGCTTGAGTTGAGAAGATTACGTTCCTTAAAATACATATCAAAGTACGCATTGTTCTCTTGGGAAACCAGTTCTTCTGGTGTCATTACTTTTTCATCGATAGAAGAATCAAAATCATAACTGCTCTTTCTATCTAATGAATAGGCCGCACCAAGTAAATCATTCTGATATCGTTCAAAAAGCTCTGCATATGCACTTGCAAGTGCATATTCTCTTGTTGTACCTTTACCATTTGCTCCTAATGATGTTCCTTTGAAAGTCACACGTAATGCCCATGTTCCTATCGAACTTTCATTTTGCCATTCTTCTTTGCATTCAATCCCCATTGAACTGAGAATACTTTTCAGTTTGTCTACCGTTGATAGCGGAGTTGTTTCTTTATAGTGCATTTCCTGTATTTTACTCATATTTACCACCTAATGTTATAATAATTTACATATGGTATCTAGTTAGGGTGAATCAGTACAAGCAATATTTGCACTGATCCACCTTACAACTATAATCAATTATCTGTTGACATAACCTGCTGCAGCACCGCCCAAAGAACCTGCAGCACCACCAGCTGCGGCACCAGCAGTCGCACTGCTAACCTCGTCAGCATCTTTGATCTGAGCGTTCTCGCCACTAATCGATTCGATTTCTTCTTCGGTAATCAAGCCCATCTTTTCGAGTTCCATAATAAATTCCTCCATTTTAACATTTTTCAATATGTCATAATTGCTGTGACGTGCATTGCACTGAATTTATCTTTGCAACACGCCGTAAGTATTAAGCTCTGGCAGCACCACTCGCACTAGCAGCACCACCAGCAGCACCACCAGCAGCACCAGCTGCTGCAGCAGACTGAACCTTGTCAGAGTCAATCTCAACATCACTTTTCGCTTCAAGCTCGTCCACTTCTTCGTTCGTCATCAAACCGAGCTCATCACTGTTCATTTTCATTGCTTTTTCTCCTTTCTGTTACATATGTGCAGCAGCAGCACCACCTGCACTTCCTGCAGCAGCACCACCACCAGCAGCAGCACCAGCAGCAGCACTTTTGAGTTCGTCAGTATCTGCCATTACACCATCAGTTTCAACTTTTGATAACTCACTCATTTCTTCGTCTGTAATCAAGCCGAGCTTTTCATAGTCCATAGTTTCACCACCTTTTATAATTATCATTATAATCATACATATTAGCATCTTGATTCTCATCTTAATATCAAGGTAATGCTAATTTGTCAACATGTACCTACAAAGGTCAGATATTTGCTCTCACTGAGCAAATACCCCCCCCCTGATTTAGTCGTTATGCACAAATATCCCAATAAAAACGGTAATAAACACATACACATTATGCTGATACAAATACTATGTTTTCTCAGATATACATTCTGTTATTCAACTCCCCATTTACATTTAATTAAGAAATTTCATCGCCTTGAACAGAGCTATGTCTTGAAAAGACATAGGAGTTTTTGTGCAGAGTAGCAACTTATACTCATGGTATATTTGTATTTTCTTTATGTTGTGGGTAGTGGTTGTAAATCTCATCAATCATCAGTAATCGTCCTTTCGGTTTTAGGTAGTTATTAAATAAAGATCTGTCGCATTTTGAACTGACCTAAAAAGTTAGACAAATATTCAATTAATAAAATAGTATTCAAAACAAAAATATATATGATAGCTCATAAGTGAACCTCTCAAATTTTGATCAATATTATTTTTCCAAAAACAAGCATTATGCTCTCAATCAATAATACAACGGATAATGTTGTAAAGATCATCTTGATATGTAGAAGATTTGTTAAAACTAAAACTATTAAAATCAATGAAAGAATCAGCATTGCTTTTTTTCGATAAAATTTTTTTTCGAGTATATCTAGCATCTTATTCTTACTTTCTACCGGAGCAAATATCAAACATAAGCTAGTTCCAAGTAAGACAAATATACAATTTGCAAAAAAGTTGTCAACATATTTTATAATCAGCAATGCCGCAACCATAGTTAACGATGAAAAGATGTAGCATTTACCTGAAGATGATGCATGAAAACCTCCGGCATAGCTTCTCAAGAAACTGAAAGCTATAAGAAAAACTATCGCCTCGAACAACATAGAGAATAACCAGCCGATAATCACCTCTGTAACTAAGTTCAGTAATTTTGATAACATTATACTTATCCCGAACTCAATTATCGACTGTTCATCTTTATCGTTGCAATCAATGTCGCAGACAAAAGCTGATATTTTTTTGCTAAAATTACTCAAAATTTTCTAAGCTTTTTTACCGACTCAGGCTGTTTTGGCTGATACAGCCACCATCCGCACGCCGAATTAGCATTTTTTATAGCAGCTTTGTTTGCTTCTGATTTAATAAATTTACGTGCAAATTCTTTTATTTTGTTTTTCATCATAGTGATTCCTCTTTTCATTTTTTAAAGGTTTGGGAGTATTTTCATTATAAAGCCCTAAATAAGACAAGTCAATACATATGTCCCGAAATGCCGATATCTGTCCTGAAATTACAAAAAGCGAGTGAATATCCACTCGCTTTTAATAAATTTACGATTCAATTTATTCTGTTGGAATCAAAATTTCTGATATAAATTTTTGGTTCTCCTGATCGATGATCATATATCCATTATATTTTTCTATAGCCATTTGAATACTAACCAAACCATACCCTTTATGACCATCTTTGGTTGTTGCATATTTTCCATTACTTTTGACAATATTTCCAGAAAAACTATTTATTAGATCTATATAAATAAAATCATTTATTTTGCACATTTTTAATGATATTATCTTATCTTTTTCTACATCTTCGCAGGCTTCTATAGCGTTATCCATTAGATTGGCAAAAATAGATGTGATATCTGTTTCGTCCATAAAGTCTAATGTAAGATTTTCAATATCAGTTGTAATGGTTATTCCTTTTGACTCCGCTATGGAGATTTTCTGGCTCATCACAGCACTCAGAATTTTATTCGAACATTCAAATATGTTTTTATATCGTTTCAATTCGTCTCTGAGTTTCACCGTATACTGATCAGCTTCTGTAAAATTTCTCCTTTTTGATAAATTTTCTATTGCTGATATATGTTTCTCTATATCATGTATCATACACTTAGTTTCTATATATCTATTATTAAGTTCTTCATAATGATTTGATTGTATTTTATTTTGCATTTTTATTGCTTCAAGTTCATATTTATCCTTATAACCTTTAGCTACAGCATTTACAATATAAGCTGCATATATATTAAGTACCACAAATCCAGCCACAATGATTATAAGCGTTTTCCCATTTACAGTCGCTTCGGACTGCGTCAAGCAATACATTATAAAAAACTCAAATGCTGTCAAAAAAACAATAAAGGCTATCTCTTTTGCTCTTAATGACAATATTTCTTTATCTTCTAAAATCGCACTGTAAATCCGATATATTAAAAATACAATCAATATGTATATTAAGCAACTGACAAACATGATCTCAATATCGGAAAGCGCTTCGGATGGGGGGTTTTTAGTAATAACGCTCATAAACACAACTGTTAAAATGTCTCCAAATGTTGTTAAAATACAATAAAACAAGGTGTGAAACAACGACTTTTTTATTGGTATTTTAAACATTAAGCAACATAATAGCTGCGAAGATAAAACCAAATATATGAAATTAACATATGAATTATGAAAGCTGTGAATTAGCATCATAATGGCTACTGCCGCAACACACATAAGTATCTTCAATGATATGTGTGTATTTTTGCTTTCATATATCTTTCTATATATCATCAACAAAAAGAAATACGTTACCGTCACAGTTATTAAACTTCCAAAATAAATTATAATATCATTTCTCATAAAATTCTCCGATTAACTTTTTCATGCATCTTTTTAGCAAGATTTTTTTCAAAATCTTCGGTGTTGCCTTTAGACAGAGGTATCTCGTCCTCGTTTATCATCACGATCTTATCATTTCTCTTAAATGACTTAACCATTGAAAGATTTATAATATGGCTTCTATGCGGCATAAAAAAATCAAAACTATTAAGCTTATCATAAATATCTGAAATATTACCTTTACATATATGATCCATTTCGGTCGTTATAACTATTACTGTTCTTTTCTTATGACCGCATGAAATATACACTATATCATTTGAATTTATCAATAGCTTTTCGTGATTTATGGAAATCAGTTCCACAATATCGATCGTATCTAAATCGATAGTTTTTATATAATCGTTGATAACTGTATTAATACTTTCATCATCGATCGGTTTCTGAATGTAGTCAAAAGCATGAACACGGTATGCCTTTTTCATATAATCCTTATAATTTGTCACATATACAATTTGTACATGAGGATCTGAAATACGTATTCTTTCAGCGGTTTCAATTCCATTTAAATTTGGCATTTCAACATCTAAAAAAATCAAATTAAATTTTACATGAGATGTCAGCATTTCATTGCTATTTGTAAACTGATATATTTTTGCCTCTTCTCCGATGTTTTTCATTATATTATCTATTTTCAAAGAAAGTTCTGTTACTATTTCAATTTCATCGTCACATATAGCAATTCTGATCATCTTAATCACCTGCCTTAATTGACATTATACCAAATATTTTGCTTTAAATCAATACATAATTTGTTAAAACCGTGGTATAATACATTAATGCAGGCAAGTCAAACCTTTCGCAAAATCTGCACCTACAAGCAAACAGTATAAAAAACAACGTAAAATTAGGCATAATTGTTGATCTGTACTTATATTTTGACGGCTGAAAACTTTTAAGCCGCAAAGTTCAGCTTAGCTACATATTTCTTTTTCATATCAAGCGAAGAATGCACATAGCGGTTAAGAGTGATATTAACGCTTGCATGACCGAGCAGCTCGCTGACAGTTTTTGCGTCGAAACCGTTCTCAATGCATACTGTAGCATAAGTGTGGCGAAGCAGATGAAAATTGACATTGCGTATACCGCACTTTTTCAGTATGGATTTAAATCGGTTCTGAATGGTTCTTGGTTCGACAGGCTTGTTAGTTCCCGATAAAATATAGCTGTTTTCATTACCTTTTCTTGCTTTCAGAATATTAACAAGAAAATCAGGAATAGGAATATCACGTTCGGAGGTCTTGCTTTTGGGCGTACCGACAACAAGCTTTGTTTTACTGTTTCCCGATTTATCTTTAATGCGCTGAATGGTTCTTGAAATATGGATAATACCACTTTTTAAATCAATATCTCCCCATTTTAAAGCACCGATTTCACCGATACGCATACCGCTGTACATAGTCAACAAAATGCCGATATTTGTATTATTCAGGTTAATCATCAAATAATTTTGCAGTATTTTACGTTCATTTTCATTGAGAACAGGTATGTTTTTCTTTTCGATTTTTGGCATAGAAATGTTGTGCATTGGGTTGCGCAAATTATACTCCCGCTCCGCATACTTAGCAACAGAGCACATTGCAACTATAATATCATGAACTGTATTTACTGATAATCCTCCTTTGCCATTTGACTTTCCGTTTTTTAGAAGATATTCGATAAATGCATTTATTTTGGGAGTGTTAAGCTCCGTATATTTGATTTGCTTGAAATAGGGAATAATATGCCTAGTCACTATCTTCTCGTAGCAGAAATAGCTTGACTCTTTAACACGCAGTTTAGCACTTCCAAGCCATTCAAGCGATAATTCCTGCAGGGTTTTACCGCAAACGACAGGTGAATACTTTTCAGAAGTCGTATACGCATAAAGCATCTTTTCTTTAAGTTCGGCAAGATTTCTTGAGTATAGATACCTATACTTAAGATTTCCACTATCGTCCCGTCCAAACGGAATACGTCCTTCAAAACGTCCGTCTTTTCTTTTGTAAATGTTCATTGTATTTCTCATTTTTAGCGTCCTCCTCGTACTGAAATTCTGACGGCTGAAAGCTTTATCAGACTGTGGTTTTTTGTGAATTTTCTTATTTTGACTTTACAAAGGGCATTTGTTGTGATATAATATGCTTAAATTCTATCACTTTGGTCAAAATAACGACCAAAATTAGCTTAAATAGTCTTTCGCAAAGGTGCAGATTTTGCGAAACAAAATGGCGGATACAGTTCGATTTTTTACTGTATCCGCTTTGTTTTAAAATGAAAAAAGACCATTGATAAAAATACCAACAGTCTTATTCAATATACATTATTTTTTATTAATAGTCCTAAAGAACTCTTTATCTGCTTCTTCTGAAAAGGTCTTGGGAGTGATTTTATCTTTAAGAAATATATTATTGATTGTTGCCGTAAACAGCACATATTCGAGAGAAAGCCTGTCCCTTACCTTATAGTGAAGTCCATCACGAACCATTAAACCGTTTTCAGCAAGCTGTTTAGCATCAAAATACATCCTTGCTCCCGGAGTATATTCCTCATTCACATCGTAACACAGCCTTTTCTTCTGTTTGGATAATACAACTATTTCACAATGCACTCCGCTTCCGAGCATTATATAATCTCTGAAATCTTCAGGATCTCCGAGCATTGCACCTATGGGTTCTTTTTCAAAAGCGTCATTCTCATTTTTCAGAATGTTCCATGATTTTATGCAGCCCTGACTAACTATATTTTCATAATTTCCTTTGGTTGTGCTATGAACAATAAATCGTTCTTCATAGGGTCTTAATTCCTTGTCATATATCGAATGTCCGTCATACTTCCTCAAAGCTTTTTTATATAATCTTTTACTGCCTACAAAAATAATATTTCTATTGTACATTAAATTGTAATTGATATAGTCCATAACTCTGTATTCCCAAAAGTCAACTTTTCTGCCAATAGAGCAGCCATAAACAAAT
>ERZ834722.1442-NODE-1442-length-22493-cov-36.176977_pt1 | contig 22493 bp, 18 predicted proteins | sample MGYA00519576_ERZ834722 | MGnify/ENA primary metagenome ERZ834722 (study PRJEB31850, sample SAMEA3708759) | human gut metagenome | biome: human gut; feature: human-associated habitat; material: faeces | place: China | collected 2014 ...
GGCCGACGACATCTACGAGCGTTTCCACGTGAGCAAGAAGGTTTACAAGCGTGCCATAGGCGACCTCTACAAGAAGCGCCTCATCACCGTAAGCCCGATGAGCATCCGATTGGCGGAATAAAGCTTTTTTAGATGTATATATAATAAGGTATATATATAAAAGGTGGAGCATCGAACCCGATGTTCCACCTTCATTTTTTTGAAACAATTCATTCAAAACATTGTATCACCATTGCATTTCTCCTGTAATCTAATACCCCTACCTTTGCAACCAGAAAAGATTATCATAGAAAAGAAGAAGAAGAATGAGAAAGAAAACATTTGCAAAAGGTAGTTTGCTGATGATGACCATGCTCGTTAGCAGCAACATGATGGCTGGCACACCAGAATTGGAAGGCAAAGCCACCAGCAACGCAGTAAAAGCCCATCGCGTACTCGTGATAGGCGCTCAAGACAACGTGAAATCAAACTATTTCGTTACTGATATGCTGGCAGAGGATACGCAGATCAACCCAGACAGCGTATGCTACATATATAATAAGGTGATAGAAGACAACCTCGCACAACTTGCCCAGAAATCAAAGGCAAACTTCACCTATGTAGACGGTAATGCCATTCAGGGCACCTACCACGACATCCTGGAGGATATCAAGACCACAGGCGAAGGCGAGAACCAGTCATCTGACCTTACATTCGTCAACGCCACCCAACTCCGTGGCATGCTCGACCAGGCAGGAGCCGATTATCTCCTCCTCCTCGACAATCACTATCTCAAGTATCAGGAAGAGCCTTTCAAGACCATCTTCCACTACGTGAACTATTCACTCTATGATGGCAACAAGAAGAAATTGGCACAGGGTAGCAATTACTTCACATCCATCAACCCACAGTCGGAACAGCAGATGCTCAAGGCTAGCCGCAAGAGTACTGCCAAAATGCTCAACGATGTGGAGAGTACACTCACAGCTATGAGAAAGTAAAAGAAAGTATTCAGGAAATAGCAGAAGAATTCTTTTAGGAAATAGGAATAGAAGAATTCTATGATATTCGGCAGAATCACGATAAACTCTTATAAACCAAAGATTGTATTTTATGAATTCAATTCGATTTGTCGCCACAGCAGCGCTGTTGGCGGCTGGTAGCACCACGTGCCTCTTTGCACAGAACACCCGTGCCACCGTTACTGGAAAGATTGTGGATAACACCAAAGAACCTGTAATCGGTGCCTTGGTAACCGTAAAGAACGAGTCTACAGGTTTCACCGTTTCCGCTGCCACTGATACCAACGGAAACTATACCATCCGAGAAATTCCACTCGGTTCGCCTTACACCATCACCGCCAAATACATTGGTTATGGTGACCAGAAGCGCACAGGCTATTCGCTCAACCAGGGCGATATGCTGCGTGTTGACTTCACCATGAGCGACCAGAGCCAGGAATTGAAAGAGATCGAAGTGGTGGCAAACTCTCTGAAGAAGAACGTGGATAACGAGGGAGCATCAACCAGCGTTACAGCGCAGGACATCAAGAAACTGCCTGTAAACGGACGTAACTTCACTTCGCTCATCGACCTCTCTCCGCTGAGCAACGGCATGAACCTCAGCGGTCAGCTTGCCTCTTCCACCGGTTTCAACATCGATGGCATGTCATCCAAGAACTCTATCTCCGGCGGTGCTGCCAATACCAGAAAAGGCAGTCCTTACGCCATGACCATGGAGGCCGTGAGAGAATTTAAGGTGGTAACCAATGCCTATGATGTAACCTATGGCCGTGCAGGTGGCGGACTCATCAACGCCGTAACCCAATCGGGTACCAACACCCTCAAGGGTTCGGCATTCTCCTATCTCCGCACCGACTGGCTCGCCAGCCAGTACGACATCCTCGGCAACAAGCGTACCTCTGATTTCTCCACCTATCAGTATGGTTTCTCGCTGGGTGGACCTATCATCAAAGACCGCCTGCATTTCTTCGTGGCATGGGATCATCAGCAGGACACCAAGCCATTGCGCATCGCCGACATTCATGGAGTATCGGATGAAAGCAGATACAATCTGTCGCAAGCTACACTTGATGCCTTCACCCAGATAGCAAAAGATAAATACGGGCTGCCTAACCAGCCGGAGTACGGTTCGTTTGACAAGAAATCAAACACCAACTCCGTGTTCGCACGCATCGACTGGCAGATCAACCCAACCAATCTGCTCAGTGTTCGCAACAACCTGAACATCAACAAGCAGCCATATAGCCAGGGTGACAATACCACCATCAACTTCCTGGAGTCTTACTCCGACTGCAACACCTCAGATAACAGCTTGATGGCATCTCTCCGCAGCGTATTCGGACCAAAGATTACCAACGAGGCGAAAGTGCAATGGATGTATTCGATGGAAGAGACCAAGGCAAACAGTCTCCTGCCTAACGGCACCATCCCACGTGCCATCGTGCAGAACGTAGCATCGGAAGTAGATGGAAAGACCTTGATGACCAACATCCAGATAGGCGGACAGCGATTCACCCCAGAGAATTTCCACGACAACGTATATCAGTTTGTAGATAACCTGTTCATCAATGCAGGCAAGATCAACTATACCCTGGGCTTGGACGTGATGTATTCTCACCTCTCCTCACTCTATGGCAGCGAAACCAACGGACGTTTCTACTTCAAGGGACTCGACAGTTTCAACAACATGACCCCTTACCGATATGCCCGCGACGTATATATGGTAGAAGGCGAAAAGAACCAGAAGGTAACCCAGCGCATCGTAAACGCAGGTATCTACGGTCAGTTGCACACCCAGCTCTTCGAGGGCTTCGACCTCACAGCCGGCGTACGCATCGACAACGCTTCCTATCTTGACCATGGCAACTACTACGCACCAGCCGACCGTCTTCTCGGTGTAAGAACCGACAAGGGCATCGGCCTCTTCCTGGTACAGCCAAGATTGCAGTTGCAGTGGGATATCAACAACAAGCATACCGATATTCTGAAGCTTGGTGGCGGTATCTTCGCATCAGACATCAACAACTACGCCACGGTAAACAGTCAGGTGTTCGACGGAAGCCGCATCGTAACCATCGATACCCAGGATGCGAGCCTCATCCCTACTCCTAACTTCCCAAGCTATCGTCAGAACCCAGCCACAGCTCCGGGTGCTGATCTGCTGAAGAATCCAAATGTAGAGAAGCTCGTCACCATCAACTGCAACAAGGAGGGCTCCAAGGTGCCAACCATCTACAAGGCAAACCTATCGTATACCCACTACTTCAGCGACCGATTCAAGATGGGCGTAGCAGGATACATGACTCTGGCTCGCCACAACTATCTCTATATCGACAAGAACATGGTGGATGAGCCTTACTTCAGATTGGAAAACGAAGGTGGACGTGGCGTCTATGTGCCTGCCAACACCATCGATGCCAAGGGCAACACCAACTGGCTGGAAGGCAGAAAGACCAAGGAGATAGGTCGTGTACTGGAGCTTAACACCATCGGAAAGGTAAACCAGTTTGCCTTCGTCATCGACGGTAGCTGGAGATACTTCAAGGATGGATTCCTCTCATTCAGCTATACATGGAACAGCGTAAAGGACAACAACACCTATAATGGCGACGTGGCAAACACCTCAACACTGGTAAAGATGGTGAAGGATGACCCACGCGACATGAGTCAGCTGAGCTATGGTAACGGGCAGTTCCGCCACAAGCTGGTGGTTTACGGAACAGCACCAACCTTCTGGGGCATCCAGGCAGGTATCCGCTTCTCTGGCATAGGCGGCACCCGCTACTCTACCATCGTAGGCGGCAACGTGAATGGTGACTTCGTGGCAACCAACGACCTCGCCTACATCTTCGACCCTAACGACCCTAACACCGATGCAGGCATCCGCAAGGGCTTCGAAACCCTGATGGCTAACCCTAAGGTGGAGAAGAAGTTCAAGGAGTATTTGCAGAACAACTATGGCAAGATGGCTGAGCGCAATGGCGGCGTAAACGGTTTCTACGGCACCTTCGACCTCCACTTGGAGAAGGCATTCAAGCTTTACAAGACCCATGCCCTGGAAGTTTCACTGGATGTATTCAACGTGGCAAACCTTCTCAACAAAGACTGGGGTGTAGGCAAGAACCTTTCTACCGTTCCTCTCTATTACATCACAGGTTTCGACCAGGAGAAGAAGCTGTATAAGTATGCCGTAAATACCAACGCCGGCGTAGCTGGTGGCAATGGTAATCCTTACCAGTGCCAGTTGGGTATAAGATACAGATTTTAAATAGATTTTTAGAAGTTATCTCAGACGTTTTCAGACGTTATTAGAAGTTTTTTTAAGAAGAATATGAAGAAGACTAGTATGATATTGTGCGGAATGATGCTGTTGGCATCTTCCGCCATGGCTCAAGTAAAGGTGATAGCCCATCGTGGCCATTGGAACAGTCAGGGTGCAGCCCAAAACTCCATCGCTGCCATGCAGAATGCCAAGAAGGCTGATGTTTGGGGAAGCGAGTTTGACGTACACATCACCACAGACGGCACCGTGGTGGTAAACCATGACGACGACATCCATGGCATCATCATCGAGGATGCCAAGTATGCCGACATCAAGAATCTGAAACTTGCCAACGGTGAGCCTATCGCCACGCTGAAGAGCTACCTGGAGGCTGGCAAGAAGCTTGCTCCCATGCAGCTGATTTTAGAAATCAAGCCACATCAGACTCCTGAGCGTGAAGACAGATGCGTAAAGGCTTGCCTTGATTTAGTAAAGGCAACCGGCATGGAGAAGCAGGTGGATTACATCTCTTTCAGCATGCATGCCTGCGAGGAACTCGTAAAGCTGAACCCACAAGCCCGGGTTTACTATCTGGGCAGCGACGTGGCTCCCAAAGTCATCAAGCAGAAAGGCTTTGCCGGCATCGACTACTATGGTGGTGCTCTCCTCAAAAATCCGAACTGGATTAAAGAGAGTCACGACCTGGGCATGAAGGTGAATGTATGGACCATCGACCAGATGAAGGAGATTCAGAAATGCGTAGATTCCGGCGTTGACTTCGTTACTACCAACAAGCCAGAGGAAGCCAAGAAGATTGCCGAAGGCAAGCTCAGCTTCAAGTAAAGAATAAAAAGGAAAAATAGAATATGAATTGAGAAGTTTTTTGCTTTTGTTGCAAATCAGTGGCAAAAAAAGGTCGTTTTTGTTGCAAATCAGGGGCAACTAGACCAAAGTTTGTTGCAAATCAGCGGCAACAAGGCATATCATATAAAAAAGTGGCGCATCAAATGAGATGCGTCACCTTTATTTTCTTATACGGTTTACCGCCCAAACCAAGGGCAGCCATCGTATGATCCTTGATAATCAACTCGCCTTTCTGCAAACCAGCTATCGCCGACTTGATTTCCTGGAAATCTTTACCCGATACACCAAAGAGATCCTTGATGATACTGTCCGAAATAGTCTGCTGCTTCATGATGAGCGGATACTGCGCATTGGCATAGAAATCAAAGAACCTACTCTTATAGCTATCCATGTTTTGAGTGGCAAAGATAATGCTCAACCCCTTATTTCTACCCACAGCAATCAGATTACGAAGCGGCTGATTATCGAAGTCCAGCATATAGTGAGCCTCATCGATAATCGTGAAGTGGCGAATCTGTACATAATCCTCATTCACAGCCTGCTTCGGCAACTGCTCATAGATATTATTGAGCTTTGAAATGATGAAATACACGATAGCCCTGGCTATCGGACCATCTTTCGGGAAAGCATCCATCTTCACGATAAAACACTCATCTACCAAATTCACCTTATCTTCCGATGCAAACAGATGATTGCGAATCAACTGCTTCAAAACCGAAGTGATGCTGTCATCCTTATCCGGATTCTGCATTCTCTGCTGATATTTCATCAGCATCAACTCAAAAGTGATAGGCTTGCCTGCCGTCTGCTTATAAGCCTCAACAATGGCTTCACTCAGTCGATTACTCATGGATGCGCTCACCGTTGCACGATCTACAGCGCAGAGAGCACCAGCCATCTCCGTGGAATAGAGATTAATTTCGTTGATGGTCCTGCCCGTAAAATCCTTGAACGGCGTAAAAGGCAACGGCGCAACCACGGGGTCGAGAATACAACTCCTATCTACATCGAAATGAATAAGCCAGTTGGCATTCGAGGGGTCAGAGAACTCACCCTTGTAATCGAACAAGAGGAAATTGACGGGATAAGGCGTCTCGGTGGAGAGATTACGAAACTGCTGAATCAACACCGCCAGCAGATTGGTCTTACCCGAACCCGTGGTACCAGCCACCAGAATCTGTGCATTCGATACCGAACGTCCGTTGATATTCAATTTTGCTTCCATATCCTCTGCATACTCGCCTATCAGCAACTCCAAGGCAGGAATTCCACTTCCACCATGTCGCCTGTCGCTTGCCGCAAAGAGGAAAGCATTCAGATTCTCATCTTCCGAAAGATAAGCGATACCCCGATAGATTTCCTTCGCCACGATGCGATCCACGATACTGGCATTCTGCCAATCCACCTCACAATCTCTATATCTCAACTTCAACAAAGCCGAAAAAAGCGACTTTTTATTGTCCTTGGTAAAGAAACTAGGCATGATGCGCTGAGAAGATTTCGATAATCCGATATCTCCCAAACCATCCACACTTCTCTTCTCCGTTAAGCTCAAACTGGCTATCAGGCAGATTCGCATCACCTTATTCAGGGTTAGCATGGCATCCCTCTCCCCTTCCACTTGCCGCGAAAGGTTCAAACGCTTCTCCAGTTTCTCCTTCAAAGGCATGATGGCTTCTACCATACCTTCTGCCTGTCGTATATTCTCTAATGCTACTTCCATATATATATTGCTCCGTCAATAAGAAACATTATTCATTACACATTACTCCAAAGTATCCTTCCTCCACGTGGGTGCTCTGACTTTCCACATCTCTTACCAGTGTATAAGAACGGGAGAGGAATGGTTCCAGCTTCATGTAATCCTTATCCTTTCTGATTTCCGAAGTGGTGCAAAGCAGGATGGTTTGCTCGGCAAGTCCCGGGAAGTATTCTTCCATCAGCACATCACGGCTCTCCTCATCCAATACTCCCATCACGGTGTCTATCATCACAGGTGGATTATAATCGCCCAGATTTCGAAGCACCTTCAGCAACACCTGGATAAAGATTTGCTTGGATGCCGCATTCAGTTGGTTGAGCGAGATTTCATTTCCTGCCTTGTGATAGAGACGGATGGTGAAATTCTCCATACTGTCTGATAGCTCCACCTTGGCGATGCAGCCCTTGTAGGAAATGAGGAGTTTGTTGAGTTGCTCCTTCATATCCTCCTCTATCTTCTCCTTCTTGCGCTTAAGCAGAGTGTCGGCAACATCCTCAAAGAAAGGTTTCAGTTTCACCAGCATGTCATATTTCACATCAGGTTCCTGCTGTATCTGCACATCAAACTGGTGAATCTTCCGCTCCAGTTTCTCTATGCTCATCTTTCTGTCATTCGCCTCCTTCTTCAAGATTTCGAGTTCACGGCTAGCCTCCTCGTATGCCTTGATGATTTCGGTATTACCGCTTACCATGCTACGACGGAGCAGAGCAATCTGACTCTGCTGATTATCATAGTTCTCCAACCGCTTTTCCAAATCATAACGACTGTCATTAAGGGCGATAAACTCATTCACAGCATTGGCACCCAGCAGATTCTTGAGCGCATCAAACTCGCTTTCATCCAGGAAAGCATAGTCGTCCTTGCGCTGCAAAGCTTCCTGCTGACTCTTCAGGTAAGCCACCACATCGTCATCCTCCACGGAATCCGGACAGAGGCACTTCGATTTCAGATAACCAAGAATCTTGGTAGTTACCTCACGCATCTGCTCCAGAGAGAGCACCCCTTCACGTTCCTGCTTCAAGGCTTCTTTCTGTCGGATGATGTCATTCACCTCGTTTGTGATTCCCTGTGCAAGTTTCGGAAAGAACACGTTGATTTCCAAGGTATCCACCACCTGCTTCAATTGGGCATTATATCGCTTTGACAACTCCTGCGTATCCTTCACGCTGGCCTCCAGATCCTGAATCTTCCGTGCAGTCTCGGCAGAATCCTTGGCACCTTCCTTGGCGGCATCATATTCAGCCTGAATGGAAACCAGATATTTATACTTATCATCCTGGTGCTTGGTATTCTCCTCCTGCAAAGCCACCAGTTGGTTGCGCTGTTCGCAAAGCCCATTATATTCTTCAGCCTCCTTCTGCGCCTCCAGTCTCCTTGCCGCCCATTCCTGCTGCTGATGCTCGGCAGCATTCTTTAATTACAGATACTTGTTGAATCCCATCACATTCTGGATATTATCCTTGATGATTTGGGCAAAGACATTCTCCTTCAAGAGCTCGCTCGACTGCATGGCATCAAAGAGGAAATACTTGCTGAGTTCCTGCGGCAGGTTTGCCTTGATGATTTTGTTCACCTGCTGCTCGTTGACGGCACGCTGCTGCGGAGGCGTAGCCGTGCCATAGGAGAAAGGCGTGCCATCCATATTGAGCAGCACATTCTCCACAGGCTTGTTGGCAGGATTAAGCTTATAAGTGCGACGCAGCAGATACTGCTGCTTGCGTCCGAGCACCATACCTTCGAAAGAGAGTTCAAGCACGATAGTAGGCTCCACCTTTCCCAAGGCACCATTGTTCAGGAGTTCCTGAAAATGCGCCTTGTTCTGAATCTTCAGTCCATAAAGAGCCCCACAGATAGCCTCGAACAGCGTGGTCTTACCACCACCGTTCATACCACCTATCAGGATGATGGGCTGATCGGATCTCACCGACAAATCCAAGTCAAGACTCAGATAAGTCTTATAGTTCTTGATTTTGATTCTTTTGATAATCATAATCTTTTCTTCACTCTTCGTTCTTCATTCTTGGTTCTTTACTTGATCTGAGAAATCGCCTCGGCGATAATCTTCTCAGTATCCTCGTCATTCATTTCAATCTTATCAACCTTGGCTGCATGATATTTGCGGAGAATCTCCTCGCTCATCCAGCCGAAGTCAATCTCATGCTTCTCGCATAGCGTCCTGATCAGGTCGAGGTCTTCCTTTCGGATGCCATAGTGCAAGAATTTTCCATCTAGTCCCTTTGCCATCGTTATTACACCTTATTATATATGTAGCGTTTATGACTTATTTATATTTATCTGGGAAGAAAGCATCCCAACCTGTTAAATCTGTTGTATTCTCTATTGGCAACGAAGAATAATACCAGTTATCATCCGATTGCTGATGTATAATAATACCACCTTTCAGATGCTTGTCCTTGTTCTCTTCACTCGCCATATAGTCGATGAGGGCATTATGCTTTTCTTGACCATTCTCATCACTTCCAACTCCCTTTGTATCAAAAAGAAAAATTTGACCATTCTTCATACGAATCACATAATCAACATAAAAGAGAGATTTCTCGCCCGTCTTTTTGGTATAAGGAATCGCATAATGCTGTCTTCCCTCATCACCATTCTTATACCACCAATCAATGCAATCAGCATATTCTTCCAAGAACGTCTCGAAATCACGCTCCTGGAACGAGTCATCGTTAAACTGCATATATGGCAGCATGGCATGATTCTTTCTTGCATCATTCTCGGAATAAGTGGTTTCATTATACTCTCGTATCTCTGGCACATTCCAAGTATATTGCTTGAAAGAACGTTCCTTGCGTTTCTTTTTGCGCTCGCTGATAATCTTGGTATATTTGGCAACTGCACGATTGATGATGGCAGCAAACTTGCCCTTGTTTCTGTTATACAAGATTATACTTGGCACGTCTGTTTCGAAGATACCTAAGTACTCACCCATCAATTCATCCATGTTACCATGAAGTACTTTGACGGCTCCCTTTTCATAACCAGCCAGCAAATCTTTATAGAATTTATCTAATGCCAAACTCAACTCATACTGATTCCTGGTGAAAGAAATACGCTTGTTTTCATCAACCATAGTAGTTCCCATTTCACCAGTAATCTCAACATCACGGAGTATATTCACCTTTATAGTATGTTTGTCAAAACAGATACTGTCGATACGCTCAGCTTGCTTCCTGTTTTTATCAACATCTATCATAAAGCCACCATTATCAGAACCAGCTTTATCTTCATTATCATCATCATCAAATGGATCTGAATCAAAGAAGCTCAACTGAATAGGTTGTTTAAACCAAGCATTATTGAACGTCTCCACCAACAAAGGATAAAAATCAGGACCTAAACGATTGCGGTCAGCACTGAGATACTGACTATAGGTAGAAGTCAAAGCCACATTGTTCAGATGCTCACGACGATAAGACAACAATGCTTTGGTGATATAACTCATGTCATCAGCAACTATCTCTATTCGATCACGACTTAAATTGGTATATACCCAACCATGGTTCAAGATACCATCCGTATAATAATGTTGTTCTGGCATTCTCATGATTCGTCCTACCGTTTGTGTACCAAACTCCGTACTTTTGATGTCTCGAAAAATCAGGAGAACAGCAGCACGAGGACAATCCCATCCTAAGGCGATAGCTTGCTTAAAAAGTAAGACATCGGTAAGATTATAGTTTTTCTCTAATCCCCCAAGATTCTTCTTTTCCGTAGATAGCCATATTGCCAACTTAGCATTATCCGTTGTGATGTCGTATTCTGTTTCCAGTCTATTCTTTACCATATCCACAATAGCACGTTCTCCTTCATTCAAGGTTTCAGAGTTATCATTCGGCAACTGAATAAGCAACAACGGATTGATTCTAACTCCTTCTTTCTCGTATGCCTCTTTGAGTTCCTTCCGTTTGGCTAATGCTAAATCCAGCAGATAAGCATTCTCGCCCACCATTTCGTCGCCCTCTTTCACATTAGCGTTGATAGTAATGCCGTCCTTAATCATTTCCTCCTTGATAACTTCTTCACGAGGAACATTATATATATCATCGGCAGAACTCAACGAAGAAGGCAAAGGTGTTGCTGAAATACGAATCTCGACCTTCGGATTGAGATTCTTCAACACCTTTTCCGATTGCTTGGCATTGCGACTACCAAACATATGCTCTTCATCTACAACTACTATGAGAGGCAAATGATGATCTTCCTTGGTTCGCTGAACTATATCATAAATAGATGAAGAGTTCTCAGTATCTCGCACCAGGATATTTCGATCTTTATTAATACTTTCCCAATTAACAAAGAACACCTCACCCGATTTGATGTAACCGTCCACAGAATGATCTAACTCATCATACATCACAGGAGTCAAGACATGAGTTTCGGAAAAGAAGTTCTTCATACTCATATAACTCTGCTGATGTAATTTATTAGGAGCAATCCAAATAACGGCCACTTCTTTACCCTCTTCTGCCAGTTGCGAGGTAAGGTCATCCAACATCTTGCTAGCCATCACGGTCTTGCCAGAGCCCGTAGGAGCCTTGAACACCAGCTTTTTTCTATCTTCTGGCGCCTCCAACAGTTTGATGGTTTTCTTAACCAAAGCCTCAACTGCCTCTATCTGATATTTCTTTTCCTGTATCATAATTTCATACCTCCTTCTTCTCTATTTAAAATCAAAAGACAACTGAGTATCATGTTCCGAAGATGCCATCTGCTCAGAAGAATTATCTGATGTAACTTCGTTATCGGTGTCATTCTCGCTCTCAGTCATTGGATCTTCAAACTTCATTTCCTGCTCAGGCAAGATATTTCTGTATGCATCGTAGATAGCAGCAGGCAAAGCACACAGTTCAACCTTATCAAGCACATCCTCAAAGTTATCATCATAAGCATAACGGGTGTTGGAAAATACATAGATGAGTATCTTTCCGTCCACCTCCATATGGTAGATGGTCTCAGCAAAGGCATTCACCGTTAACTCATTATAAATAACCAACATCTTAGTCTGACCATTGTCGAAATAGCGTGCACAAGAAGGTTTCAACTTTTTGCCAGCAAAATAGGTTTGCTCCTTATAGACATCATTCTTAATGCAAAGCAAATCGGTAGATGCAGCCACCAAGGCTCTCTTGTTCTTGATGGTTTGTTCACGAGGAAGGAGATGAGTTTTGTAATAACGAAGATTATTGGACTTTAATCCAGGAACCTCCTCTCCCTTAGGAGTGGTATAGCCTTGGATAACCTTGCGATTTCGTTCGTAAGTTACTTTTTCACAAATGCCATTTTCGTTGTTATTTGACAAAAAACAACGTCGGTGTCCACCATCTTCTTCATTTAAAAGCATTAATGCGTGAAGAGTTGTACCTGTTCCAGCAAAGAAATCTAGTACAATAGAGTCTTTATTTGGAATAATAGACATCAAGTATTCAATCATTCTAACATTCTTTGGATTATTAAATCCTGTATCATACCCCATAACTTCTACAAAAGAATCTGTTCCTTCATTAGTTGAATATTCCAAAATACTCTTTGAATTCGAATAAACATCTTCCTCATAGACATAAGTTTCATTAGTAATTTGCTCTACTTTTTCTTTTGGAACAAAAGTTCTTTTATGTATATTATAGCGACTTTTTGTCTTTTTTACATAAAGAAGATTCTTATCTTTTGTTGCCTTCTTAAAATCCCAAGTCCAACACCCAAGTTTTCCCCTTACCTTAGGAGGACGAATCACGACAAATCCCTTCATAAGCAATTCTTCTTTTGAAGTGTATATAGCAGATTCATCATTAGATGTTTTTGCCATATTCACATCATAATCAACAATTGGCAACAACTCTTTTGTAGATGGATGATAATAAAAAGAATAGCCCAAATTAGGTCGAGCATTTAATGTTCCACCTTCACCTCGTGTTGTTATACTATCATTTAAATAAAAGAACTTTTCATCTTCCTTAATTAAAGGTTTATATATTTTGTTACTAATAAGTATATTAGGAGCAACCTTGGTTTGACTATCATCAATGTACTTAACCATTTTTCTATAACAAAGAATATACTCATGATTTCTCTGTATATTCAATGTGTCATTTTTAGCATTTAGTTTATTTTGGATAAATGGCCCTATACAATTTGACTCCATAAAGATACTATCACATAATAATTTTAAAGGTGCATATTCTCTATCATCTATCTGTATATATATCACACCCGTTGCAGCCAAAAGTTTTTTAGCAATTTTCAAACGCTTTTCCATAAAGGATAACCAAGTACTATGACTATAATCATCCTCTGGGTCAACATATGTATCATTATATTTAAAATCTTTTTTACGAGTATTGTAAGGAGGATCAATATAAATGACATCAATCTTCCCGGCATGGGTATAACTAAGGACTGTAAGGGCTTCGAGGTTATCGCCTTCAATAAGAATATGGTTTGGAGCCTCAGCGTCATCGCTGAGGATGGCACGTTCAGGCACTTCAACAAGCACAGGCTGCTCGTTGACCATTCTTTGCTCAGCATCCTCAGGCTTGTCCTCCCAAACAAGACCATACTTCTTTTGCGAACGAAGCAACTTCAGTAGCTCTGATTTCTCTTCGTTCGTAAGCCCATCGAGTTCGTTTATCTTCTTTGCGAGTTCGTATTTGTTCATAAGCGGAATGGAACGAAGCTAGTTTCGTTCCTAACTGCTGCCCATCCCCAAAGCATTTGATTTAATTGTTTTCGTTTGTGTTAGTTATCATCTTACTAAAGTTACTTTTATCAAGTAATTAGCAGACATTCTATTCTAAAAGAATTGGCGTAGGGGATGTGTCATTACTTCCTTTAACGTCCTTGCGCATTGAGGGATTAGGAGCCCTAGAAAAACAAGAACAGAAGCAAGAGGACACGCCTACGCCAACATGGTATATATGTATGTAGCACAAGGCACACCCTCTCCTATCGAAAAGGGCGCACTTGTGCCGTGCATATACTACACGTTATAGTAGACGTCCACCGCCATCTCTCTCTGACTTTTCATTTGAAGTTCCTAATTTCCAATGCATCAGAAGCGAAACGTAGTAAACGTCTTTTCTCAAAAAATAGAGCCAAGCCTAGGATTATCGCCAGCAACTCATTGCCGCCATCCAAGGAATGACGCTACAAAATTAACGAAAAGAATTGGAAATGCCAAAGAAAAGAACAACTTTCTTCATTTTAAGACACAAAAAAGCCTTTCAGCATCTGAAATACTAAAAGGCAATCCTCGTTATGAAATACAATAAAGTTCCACAATCACATAATCTACAAATTCCTTAATCCTCGATAAGGAGTTCTTTCATGCAATGTCTCAAAGCTCTTCAGTTTTTCTTCTGTCATTTCCCCACGCTCCCACATTGCATCTAATTCTTCCTGTCCCTTCTTGGCAAAGAAATCAGAAATAACCTGCTTCAATTCAGCTAATACCTCCGGGCTTTTTACCCATTGCATCATATCTAAAAGTTCAAGCTGTGCTTGATTAAAAACAGTTGCTGCCATATTCTTTTTTCCAGATTCCTTTTCTGCACATTATCCATTTTCACGTTTATCAAGCAAAAAGCTGATAAACTCATCAGAGATATTAGAGATTTCTCCTTTATCATAGATTGTCAACAAATCAATGATAATGGAATCTCCTTCCTGGTAAAGATTATAAGTGATGACCCTTGCACCACCACTCTTACCTTTACCCTTACTAGCTATTGCCATTCTTACCTTTCTAACACCTTTGCCAAGACTAGTACCTTGAAAAGGATTAATTACAAGAGAGTCTTTCAAATCTTTAATATCGCTTTTTAAAGAACGATATTTTTTAGAAAGACGCTTAAACTGTATTAAGAACTCATTCCCAACACGTATTTCAACTTCCATAACTAATCCTCCTCATCAAGTTTAGCCATAAAATCATCAAAACTCATCGGCTTAGTCCCATTCTTATTATGAGCTTCCATTTCATCAAGAGCACGGTTGAGGCTTTCTGCCACATAGACTTCCTGCTCTGCCTGGCTCATATAAGTTTCCTGGTAACTGTTTCCTGACTTGGAGATAGAACTGGCTAATTTTTCAGCATAGTCTTTGAGCTTGGCGACAAATTCGTCAAGCGTATATTGACCTGTAGAAGGTACTTGAAACTGAATGTTAATCGTTTCCATCTTATTCCTTTCTTTTAAATTAACGCCACAAAATTAACGAAAAGAATTGGAAATGCCAAAGAAAAGAACAACATTCTTCGCTTTAAGACACAAAAAAGCCTTTCTGTATCAGATAATACTGAAAGACAATAAGAGCATAGGCTTATGCTGAAGGCTTTTGCAGGTGATCCGTTTTTTGTTAGATATCGCAAACTAAATGGGGATTTCTTTGTAGCTATGAATATTTTTTTGTATCTTTGCCCCAGATATAAGTACTTAAAGCATATTGTAAGATGGCTGCATTGAAATTATACCCTGTGGGTATCCAAACTTTTGAGCGAATTCGCAAAGAAGATAAGCTCTATGTTGATAAGACGGAATACATTTACAGAATGACGCATTCTGGTGGATGTTATTTCTTCTTGAGCCGACCACGCCGTTTCGGAAAGTCGTTGCTGGCTTCTACATTCCAAAGTTATTTCGAGGGTAAGAAGGATTTGTTTAAAGGGCTTGCCATCGAAAAACTGGAGCAGGAGTGGACGGAATATCCAGTGCTGCATTTTGATATGTCGGGTGGCAAGCATATGGAAAAGAAGGAGTTGGAAGAATATTTGGGCTATCAATTGGCTAAGAAAGAGGCTACGTATGGTATTGCAACACCTCAGAATGGAGCAAATAATCGTCTGACCGATTTGATTCTGACTGCTTATCAAAAGACAGGCAAGCAAGTGGTTGTGCTTATAGATGAGTATGATGCTCCTTTGCTGGATGTAGTACACGAGGATACTTCCTTGCAGGTTCTTTGCAACGTTATGCGCAATTTCTATAGTCCATTGAAAATGTGCGAGCCTTATCTCCGCTTTGTCTTCTTGACCGGTATCACCAAGTTCTCGCAGATGAGCATCTTTAGTGAACTGAATAATATCACGAATGTGAGCATGCTGCCTCAGTATGCGGGAATTTGTGGTATTACCAAGGAAGAACTGATGACTCAAATGTCAGCAGATGTTGATGCCCTGGGGGAGAAGTTGGGCAAGACGAGAGAGGAGACGTTGGCGGCTCTCGGGGAGTACTATGATGGTTATCATTTTGCAGATGTCTCGCCTGACGTATATAATCCATTCAGCTTGCTCAATGCCATGACAAATGGCAATTTGGATTACTATTGGTTTGCCTCTGGCACACCTACTTATTTGATCAACATGCTCAACAAGTTCCAGGTGATGCCATCTGAAATTGGCGGTTGTGAGGCTGATAAGTCAGAGTTTGATGCTCCAACCGAGAAGATGACCACCATCATGCCGTTGCTCTATCAGAGTGGCTACATCACCATCAAGGGCTATGACCCAGAGACGGAGCTCTATCTCTTGGACATTCCGAACAAGGAGATTCGTGTAGGCTTGTATCGTTGTCTTTTACCTTATTATATAGGTATGAATACGGTGAAGGGTACCACCACAATCGCCAAGATGTCTGCTGCCATCCGCCGCAACAACATCGATGGTGCTCTTGAAATGCTCCAGACTTATCTCGGCACGATTCCTTATTGCGACAATACGGATTATGAGGGACATTATCAGCAGATGATGTATGTCATCTTCTCCATCCTCGACAATTACGTGGATGTGGAGGTTCACACGCCAAAGGGACGTGTCGATATGGTGCTCCGTACTGCCACCCATCTCTACCTCTTTGAGTTGAAACTAAACCAAAGTGCTGATGTGGCAATGAAACAGATAGACTTGAAGGAGTATGCGAAGCGTTTCGCCCTCTGCGGTCTGCCAATCGTTAAGGTAGGTATCAACTTTGATGTGGAGACGCATACCATCAAGGATTGGAAGGTAGAAGATAAATGATAGAATGCTTATGTCCTTCCCCACTTATCGTGCCTTGAACACAATTCAAGGCACGATTTTTTAAATGATGAGAATTCATACTTTATCTTATTTTTTTCTTCTCACCCAAACTTTGTGACTATGCTGCCCCACAGAGCGGATGGGAACAGTCTCATCATGGGCTATCTCCTTCAACTCCAATGAGGCGGCGGTGCGGCTCAGGTTGTTGATGTAGGCATAGTCGGTAAGACCGATGAAGCCATTCTCATCGATGACATCCAGGGCTCGGGCGATGCGCTCCTCTCGGGTATATTTCTTTTTCAATATCAGCTTCACGCCACCCATATCTCGCTCCAGATCGTGGTCGGTTTCCTGCTTCACAGCCTTGATGAAGTCGGGAGAAGCCTTGAAGTTGACGTCTCTTACGCCTACCTTGCGATAGGTCATCTTGTCGTCATCGCCCTGCATCTCCGTAGGCTTGTCATCCTCGAAACCTAGGGATAGAGAGAAGGTACCAAGGCCCTCCAGATTCACATTATAGCCCATAGAGAGCATCTCAACCAGTATTTCTTCCACATCCATCAGCACAGCCTCCGTGGTGCTTGGCGAGATGCCACGATGATACCCCTGCATCCTTTCGATGAATTCCTTGCGAGATAGAGTGCGGTTGACTACCATCTTGGGATAAACCTTACGCTTGCCGGTATGATGAACATCCGACATCTCCTGCAACTTGTACTTTGCCATATCGATTCCTTTCCTTATTAAGTTCTACATCATCATTTATAAAGAGAGACCGTAGTCCTGGAAGAGATGGTTTGCATCCTTAAATGCATTCACCTGTACTCTTAAGGATAATAGTCTTTATCATTAGAGGAAATCTCCGTTCAGCGATGCTGAATCTATGTTCAGCAGTGTTGAACTTAAGTTCAGCAGTGTTGAATATAAGTTCAGCAGTACTGAACATAGCTTTCTCCACGGCAAAGATACAATTTTACCTAGATATAAACAAGAATTGTTCAGGATTTAAACTAAATTAAACAAGTCGCCCTGAAAAGACAAAAGCATATCATTAAAGCTTCTGCCTTTTCAGGGCGACATAACTTGTTATATATTAACCCAGGGCGTATTATTTCACGATAACTTCATCCACAAACAGCCAGCCGCCGAAACTACTTGGCTTCGCCTGAACACGGATGTAGCGGGCTGTCTTGCCGCCCTTCCAGATAAGCGTCTTGAAATTCAGAATCGGCTCCTTGCTCGACTCATATTTCTTGTCGAATACCTGGGTGAAGTTCTTGCCATCCTCACTAACTGATACTGTATATTGAGATGGATAGAAAATCTCAGGACCGCTGCTCTGCATAAAATCGGTGCCTACGCTGCTAATCTTGGTAGATTTGCCGAGGTCGATGGTTACATCGAAGCAATCCTTGCCGATAAAGCCCTGCCAGCGACCGTCGCCATGAGCCCAACCGCCCATATTGCCATCCACCAGCGTCTTTTCGCCAGCCGCAGGATAGTAGCGGTTGTAATTATGGTTATAGGTAACCTTGGCACCCACAGCCTTGTGCTGCACCGGCTTCATCTTCTCCTTACGCTCACCAATCTCCTTCTTCAGGTCGAATGGGTTCACGCCCTCAGCCTTCAGATGTTCCACCTGCGCCAGGGCACGGGTCTTGAACTCAGGATAGTTCTTGGTCTTGGTTCCGTTCCATCCTATCTCAGCCAGAGCCAAGGCACGAGGATAAAGCATGTACTCGGCATACTCTGGAGTAGGAATATGCTCGGTCCAGAGGTTCGCCTGAACACCGGTAATCATATTGCGCTCTGCCTCAGGAAGATCGCTTCCCGGCACGTAGCTGTACACCTTCTCGGTAGGAATGAAACCGCCATTTGCCACAGGCTGGGTGCCCGGCGCATCCTGATACATATCGAAGTAGCAGTAAGCACCCGGCGACATCACTACGTCGTAGCCATGCTTGATCGCCTCGTGTGCCAGTTCGGTGCCACGCCAAACCATCACGGTGGTATTCTTGGAGAGATTTCCGGCAATCACCTCATCCCAGCCCACGAGCTGTCTGCCATGCTCGTTCAGGAACTTGCCCATGTGAGAAATGAGATGAGCCTGCAATCCATCCACGTTGTCGATGCCCAGCTCCTTCATCTTCTTCTGGCAGAGTGCACAACTTCCCCATGACTTCTTGGCAGCCTCATCGCCACCCACATGGATGTAATGAGAAGGGAAGATATCCATCACCTCTTTCAAGACATTCTCCAGGAAATCGTAGGTACCGATGTTGCCCGGACAGAAATCTGCCTGCTTGTAAGGCTCATGGGTACAGGATAACTCTGGATAGGCGGTAAGCACTTCCTCAGAATGACCCGGCATTTCGATTTCCGGAACGATGGTGATGCCACGCTCGGCAGCATATTTCACCAGGTCGCGGAGTTCATCCTGAGTATAGTAACCACCCTCGGCCCCCTCGCTGCCCTGTTCCAGATACTTGTTGCCATTGGCATTCCAGTCTTTCCATAACTTACCTGAACGCCAGGCTGCAAAGTTGTTGAGTCGAGGATAACGCTTGATTTCGATGCGCCATCCGGCAGCATCAGTCAGATGGATATGGAGACGATTGAACTTATACTCCGACATCACATCAATCTGCTTCTTGAGGAAGGAGATAGGGAAATAATGACGCGAAACATCGAGCATCAATCCTCGCCACTTGTAGGCAGGTGCATCCACGATGTCGCAGCATGCGATGCCCTTCTTGGTAGTAAGCTGCTCCATAGTCTGCCAGGCACGGAGGAAACCCTCGCTGCTGGCGGCACTGATTTCAATGGCATCAGGTGCCACATGAAGCTTGTATGCTTCCGGCGAAGAGGCGTTGGCAAGCTTGGTGAACTTCACCACCCGCTTGGCAGCATCATTCACCTTGGCATTCCATGCCTTGGTATAGATATTCTCGGCATCAGCGCCTACCTGGTTTTCTACTTTCACACCTCCTGCTGTGCTGAACACGCCCTTGCCCATCGTAACCTGCTGCGGTTTTGGCAACAGATTCTGAGCCTGAATCGGAGATGCAAGCAATAATGCCCCGAAAAGGGATAATAGATAGTTGGATTTTTTAGTCATACGGCTTATCTATAAATGATTAATATCAGTCCGCTAAGCTATCGACCTATTGTCTCTAACTTAGCGTACTATTTTAAAACTTATCGTTCTACTTTCTCGATAATTTTCATACCCTCTTCCACAGCCTTCATATTCAGTGGAATCAGGTTATGATGGCGCTCTGGCAACGACTTGAAGAGTGCCTTGTTCAAACCATCGGTGCTCACCACAGGGCAAACCTTCAGCAGTCCGCCCAAAACAATCATGTTAAACACCTTAGAGTTTTTCATCTCGGCAGCCTTGTCCATCGCATCGATGCGATAAACGGTGATGTCCTTGCGCTGAGGTGGATTCATGATGCCATAACCATCATAAATCAGGATGCCGCCTGGCTTGATCTTCGGCTCAAACTTATCGAGCGATGGCTGGTTGAGCACGATGGCTACATCGTAATGGCTCAGGATAGGCGAAGAGATGCGGCTGTCGCTCACGATGACCGTTACATTGGCTGTACCACCACGCTGTTCCGGACCATAAGCAGGCATCCAGGTCACCTCCTTGTCCTCCATCAGTCCTGAGTAAGCCAGGATCTTTCCCATCGAAAGGACGCCCTGACCACCAAAACCGGATATAATGATTTCTGTCTTCATTGTTCTTACAAATTTGTTGTATCCTTCAGGTCGCCCTTAGGATACTGCTTAAACATGTTCTCTTCCATCCACTTGTTAGCCTCAACAGGTGAGAGTTTCCAACCGCTGTTGCAGGTAGAAACAATCTCTACCAGGCTGGAGCCCTTGCCCTGCATGCTTGCCTCGAACGCCTTGCGGATAGCCTTCTTTGCCTTCTTGATGCTTGCCACGGTCTCCACACTCTGGCGGGTTACATAGCAGGTACCCTGCAGATGGCTGGCAAGTTCGGTGATGTTCAGTGGATAACCATGAAGATCAGCCTCTCGTCCGTAAGGACAGGTAGCGGTCTTCTGACCCAACAGGGTGGTTGGAGCCATCTGTCCACCCGTCATACCATAGATGGCATTGTTGATGAAGATAATGGCAATATGCTCGCCACGGTTCAGGGCGTGGATGGTCTCGCAGGTACCGATGCACGCCAAGTCGCCATCACCCTGATAGGTGAAGACGAGACGGTCTGGCCACATACGCTTGATACCCGTAGCTACAGCAGGGGCACGGCCATGGGCAGCCTCCTGCCAGTCGATATCCAAATAGCGGTAAGCGAAGACGGCACAGCCCACCGGACAAACGCCCACAGTCTTATCCTCCATGCCCATCTCCTCGATGACCTCGGCAACGAGCTTATGAACTACGCCATGCGAACAGCCCGGGCAATAGTGCATCGGGGTATCGTTCATCAGCGTAGGCTTCTTATATACCAGATTCTCTGGTGAAATTATATCATTCATTTTATTAACTTCTTTAATGCTTCAACGATTTCCTCCGGCTCCGGCACAATGCCGCCCAGGCGACCGAAGTGCTCTACTGGAGCCTGTCCATTCACAGCCAGGCGCACATCCTGAACCATCTGACCGGCATTGATCTCGGCAACCAGAATGCCCTTCTTGGTCTTTGCCAGCTCATGGAGTTCCTTCTCAGGGAAAGGCCAGAGGGTGATAGGACGGAAGAGACCCACCTTGATGCCCTGCTCTCGGGCATTCTCGATGCTCTTCTCGGCGATGCGTGCCGCACTACCGAAGGCTACGATTACATAGTCGGCATCCTCCATCTGCTCCATCTCATATCTTACTTCGTTGTCACGAATCTTCTGATACTTCTCCTGGAGGGCAAGATTGCGCTCCTCCATTACCTCTGGCTTGAGTTCGAGAGAGGTCATAATGTTGACCGGGCGACTCTTTGGACGACCGATGGTAGCCCAAGGACACTCCTTGGCAATCTCTTCCTCGGTACGGCGAGGCTTTACCGGTGGCAGCACCACCTTCTCCATCATCTGTCCGATCACACCATCGCTCAGAATCATCGCCGGGTTACGGTACTTGAAGGCGAGGGTGAAGGCAAGATCCACAAAATCTGCCATCTCCTGAACAGAAGCAGGAGCCAGCACGATGACGTTGTAGTCGCCGTTACCACCACCACGGGTAGCCTGGAAATAGTCACTCTGAGATGGCTGGATGGTACCCAGTCCCGGACCGCCACGCTGCACGTTGACGAAGACACCCGGAATCTCAGCACCAGCCATATAGGAGATACCCTCCTGCATCAAAGCCACACCCGGACTGGATGAGGTAGTGATGACACGCTTACCGGCGCCGGCGCCACCATATACCATATTGATAGCCGCCACCTCACTCTCAGCCTGCAGAACCACCATTCCCGATGTCTCCCAAGGCTTGAGCAGAGCCAGCGTCTCTATAATCTCACTCTGAGGTGTGATAGGATAGCCGAAGAAGCCATCCGCACCACATCTGATACAGGCATGGGCTATCGCCTCATTGCCTTTCATTA
>ERZ834722.1447-NODE-1447-length-22445-cov-10.103350_pt1 | contig 22445 bp, 20 predicted proteins | sample MGYA00519576_ERZ834722 | MGnify/ENA primary metagenome ERZ834722 (study PRJEB31850, sample SAMEA3708759) | human gut metagenome | biome: human gut; feature: human-associated habitat; material: faeces | place: China | collected 2014 ...
ACAAGGGACTTGACAGCCCCTCTCCCTGTCCCTTAGGTTTTCTCCCTCTTGCTCCCACTTTCCTTACCCATGCCCACACCCCGTCGGGGTGTTGGCGAAACTCGTAAAACTGCCGAACATTGTATATCCTGTAAGTTCAGGAACGCTTAACGCTACACGTCCGCAGTTTAGTACATATATCTAAGGTTAGTAGCGTTTTTTTGAAAGGTTAATGTTAGCGCAGTTGCACAGATACACTCACGAAATTATTAACTACATCGTTATACTGAAATTACCGGCAACAAAGTTACTGCGTGAATAATTATACTGCCTGACAGGAATTAAGCATTGCCTTTGACAAACGGTACTGACCTTACAAAAATGTAAGACGGACGCACTTATCGTAAGACGGATAAATGGCACACTTCCGTTATTTCAGCTATAATATTGTCATAGCTTAAAGGAGGTACAATATGAATTTACTTGAAGTAACGGGACTTAAAAAGGTCTACACACAGCGGCTCGGTGCAAAGCCGAATGTCGCACTGCGAAACGTCAGCTTCTCTGCCGCAAAGGGCGAATATATCGCTATTATGGGCGAAAGCGGCTCCGGCAAGACTACCCTGCTCAACATCCTCGCAACGCTTGACAAGGCGACCGCAGGTGTTGTAATGCTCTCGGGAGTTGACATAACAAAGATAAAGGACAGCGACTCTGCGCTTTTCAGACGTGAGCATCTCGGATTTGTGTTTCAGGACTTCAACCTGCTCGATACATTCTCCGTGCGTGACAATATTTTTCTGCCGCTCGTGCTTATGGGCAAAAGCTACGATGAGATGAACTCAAGGCTTCTCCCTCTTGCCGCAAAACTCGGTATAAGCGACCTGCTCGACAGATACCCTTATGAAATATCGGGCGGTCAGAAGCAACGTACCGCTGTCGCCCGTGCGCTTATAACAAACCCCGATATTCTGCTTGCGGACGAGCCTACAGGCGCACTCGATTCAAAAGCATCGGAGGAGCTTCTCAATCTGTTCGGTGAAATAAACCGTGACGGTCAGACTATCCTTATGGTAACACATTCGGTAAAGGCGGCAAGCAGTGCCTCACGGGTGCTTTTCATAAAGGACGGCGAGGTTTACCACCAGATATATAAGGGCATTTCCGCAACGGAAGAATTCTATGCAAAGATAAACGATACGCTGACGGTGCTTGTGGCAGGCGGTGACCGCAGATGAAAACACTGTTCTACCCGAAGCTCGCCGTGAACGGCATGAAGAAAAACAAACGGCTTTATCTGCCGTATATCCTAACCTTAGTTGCAATGGTGATGATGATGTACATCACGGCATACCTTGCAAGAAGCGAAAACATCGCAAACACAAACAGAGGTGTTTACGCACAGTGGTGTCTTTGGCTCGGAATAATCGTAATCGGCATTTTTTCCCTGATTTTTCTTTTCTACAGCTACTTTGTGCTTATCAAAAACCGAGGCAAAGAGTTCGGCTTATACAATATTCTCGGAATGAACAAACGCAACATAGCACGCATACTCCTTTGTGAAAGCCTTTTCACGCTTATTATATCGCTTCTTTGCGGACTTGCCGCAGGAATACTCCTGTCACGTCTTGCGGAGCTGTGTATGTTCAGACTTCTCAGCATTGACCCTGTCGGCAATCTGTCAGTCGATGCAGGCGCAATAGCTATCACCGCCGCAGTATTCACAGCCATAACGATAATTCTTCTGCTGAGCGCCTTTGTCCGCATAGGCAGACTAAGCGCAATTAATCTGCTTCAAAGCGAAAAGCAGGGCGAAAAACCGCCACGGGCAAATTTCGTATTCGCCTTAGTCGGCTTGATACTGCTTGCTATCGCTTATTACATTGCCGTCACAACACAGGCGGGCATTGAAATTGTCGGATATTTCTTCCTTGCGGTGCTTCTTGTAATAATCGGCACTTATATGCTGTTTGTCAGCGGCTCTGTCGCACTTTGCCGACTACTGATGAAAAACAAAAGATATTACTACAAAGCGAATCACTTTGTATCCGTTTCCGGAATGACATACCGTATGAAAAGAAACGGCGCAGGACTTGCTTCTGTCTGCATACTGTCAACTATGGTGCTTGTAATGCTTTCGTCCACGATAAGTCTTTTTTCGGGGATACAGACAAGCACGTTTATCCGCAGCCGTGACATCTCGGTAACGCTCGCTTACAACAGCTTTGAAGATAAGACGATTCGCAATATTTCCGACCTGTGTGGCACAGCGCTTGACACGGCGAAAAGTAATGATTATAACCCTGTAAACGCTCTTTCGTATGATTATCTTGAAGTCGGCGGTTATTTTTCAGATAATACCGTCCACTTAGCCCCTGCGACAGATTCCGCAGATGTAAGCCAATCTGAAATAAAGGATTTTTTCTTCATCACGCTTGAAGACTATAACAAAACGAGCGGCAGGAACGAAACGCTCTCCGAGGGCGAAATACTGACGGCAAGCTCCGACAGCACCGACGGCGAAATAATATTAAACGGCAAGAAATATAAGTCACGGGCAGTTCCTATGCCGAAAAATATTTCCTATGGCGAAACGGTTTACAGTGCATTTTTCGTTATTCTCCCCGATAATAACACCCTTTACGATATATTCCTGCTGAACCGTCAGGCTTACGGCGAAAACGCATCGTGGTTAAGGCATTATTTCGGCTTTGACATTGACGGAAGCAACGCCGATAAGCAAGCCCTGTGCGACAGCCTCACGGACATTCTGGCAAAAAACTCACGGAATATGGAGAATATCTTCCCCTTTGCCGAAAGCAGAACCCAAAACCTTGATGTGATGATAGCGACCTACGGCGGACTTCTCTTTCTCGGAATATTCTTAGGACTTGTCTTTGTCTTTGCCACCGTGCTTATAATCTACTATAAGCAGGTTTCGGAGGGCTACGAGGACAGAGAACGCTTTGCAACAATGAGAAGTGTCGGAATGACGGAAAAGGAAATAAAGAAAAGCATAAACTCGCAGGTGCTGACCGTGTTCTTTGCTCCTCTTATCTTTGCAGGGATACACCTTGCATTCGCTTTTCCGATAATACTTAAAGCAGTTAAAATGTTCGGCTTTGCCGACAGCACACTTCTTCTTATTGCAAACGTGATATGCTTTGCCGTATTTGCCCTGTTCTACATTTTCGCCTATAAAATAACCTCGGGAATTTACCTGAAGATTATAGGAAGAAAATAACCCGTTTATAACCGATGCCCGTCCTCAACGGACGGGCATTTTCTCACCCCAACGTACAATCAAGCACCATCATAACAACAAACCCAGCCGCCGCACCTATCGTTCCTATGTTGCTATGCTCTTTGCCCTGCGCCTCAGGTATAAGCTCTTCTATCACAACATACATCATAGCCCCTGCCGCAAACGACAGCATATACGGCAAAAGCGGAGCGATGAATGAAGCGAGCAGTATCATCACCGCCGCACCTATCGGCTCAACAACGCCAGACAGCACTCCCATCACAAACGCTTTTCCCTTTTTCATTCCCTCGCTTTTAAGCGGCATTGAAACCACCGCTCCTTCGGGGAAGTTCTGTATTGCGATACCCAGCGCCAGCGCAAATGTGCTTGCAAGAGTAACGCTGTCGCCGCCCGTGCCGGTTGACCCGGCTACAGCCGCACCGACAGCCATTCCCTCCGGCACGTTATGGATGGTCACCGCAAGAAGCATCATAGTAGTTTTTGAAAGCCCCGACCGCACGCCCTCAGGCTTATCGCTGTCAAGATGCAGATGCGGCACAAAGCTGTCTATCCCAAGCAGGAACAGTATTCCCGCCGCAAAGCCGACCACAGCAGGCACCCAGTTCATTTTCCCGTAGCCCTGTTCGGACAGTTCCATTGACGGTATCAGAAGCGACCATACCGAAGCCGCTATCATTACTCCCGATGCAAACCCAAGCAGCAGCTTCTCCGTCCCAACCCTCACCTTGTCACGCATAAGGAACACCATAAGCGAGCCGAGCGTTGTTCCCATAAGCGGTATCATCAGTATCAGAAATATCTCCAATTGCGTCACCTCAATATAAGTTAGTTTAGACTTACCACTTATATTTTACCACAAACAAAAGAAAAAGCCAAGCGTTACACTTGACTTTTCCCGTAATATTTACTTTTTGCGTTTCTCACAGCGTGCATAAGCATTGCTTCCTTTACTGATTCTTTGTTCTGATTTTTATCAGTTCATCTATTGTGTAAATTCCTTCCGTTACAGCAGAACCTTCTATAGAAAACATTTTTTCTTTTTTACGCTATCATTAATTCACAAAAAAATCTCCGCAGCCAAAAGCCACGGAGATAAAACCGTTATATGTAACGCCGTATTACTTGATAACCTCGACCATCATGCCGGGAGCGGCCATTACAGCGTTTGATTCGTCTGTATCAATGTGCATAGCGTCTGCAAAATTCTCGCTTACTCTGATAACAACATCACCGAGAATTGCCTTTCTTCCGTCAGAATCAACCTTTACGCTTACAACGTCCTTGTTCTTCACGCCCCACTTTTCAGCGGTTTCGGGAACAAGGTGGATGTGACGCTTTGCAACGATAACGCCCTCGCTGATTTCGATCTCGCCCTCAGGACCTGTTATCTTGCAGCCGGGTGTGCCTGCAATATCGCCCGATTCTCTTACGAATATAGGACATCCGATAGAACGTGCGTCCGTAGCCGAAAGCTCAACCTGTGTAGCAGGACGAACAGGGCCTAAAATAGATACGTTTGCAAGCGATCTCTTGGGGCCTGTTATAGTAACTCTTTCCTCGCAAGCGAACTGACCGGGCTGAGAAAGATCCTTCTTCTTTGTAAGCTCGTGACCCTTGCCGAACAGTGTTTCGAGAGCCTCCTGCGTAACGTGGATGTGACGTGCAGAGGTTTCCAGTAATACTTCCATTTTTTCCATAATGTTATCCTTCTTTCATGCCAAAGGCAATTTTTACTGTTAACATTATACACCCGTGAAACGAAAATTTCAAGTGTTTCATATAACGAATATCGGGCGGAACAAAAAAGTTATAACAGCGTCCGCTATCCCCAGCAGAAAGCACCCGATACAGCATACCGCAAACCGCTCAAGATATATCTTATAATAGTGCGGAGCCTCGTCACGCCTGCCTTTAAGCACAGCCAGCACACTGTTTGAGCACAACACGGACAGACGGCACTGATAACAGCAGATTACCGTTCCTATAAATGCAGACGGAAGAACAAACACCGCAAAAGCCGGTATCCCGTTTGCCCCATATGTATTCACAAGCGCTGCAAACGTCATTCCCACGCCTATACCCTTGAATGCCGGTATAAGCGCTCCCACAGGCTGTCCCACTGCGCAAAGCCCTGCTAAAAACGGCACAATGCACCATATAAGCGCCGATATGAACGAAGCGGCGGCATTCCCGAAAAATCCGCCGTGTATCCTTCCTTCGAGAAAGCCCTTCAGCATCTCATCAGGCACGGTCACCGTTGCCTTCCCGTAAAACACCGCCCCGACAACAGCCCCGGCAACCGCCGTTATAAAGAGTATCAGCCCTGCATACTGCCTGTTGCGCCTGCCTTTAACCACTACTTCCGATACGGTTATACCGTCGGCACTCAGCTTCTCGTTTTCCTCCGTCATAACCGCCGTATCCGCATCCTGCCCCTTGCAAACATCGTCCCCGCCCGCCACAGCGTCAGACTCGCACACCGCATTTCGTTCCTTTAAAAATTCTTCCCTTGTCATAATTTCGTTCATACTGCACGTCCTTTCCTTTCGGGTACTCTACAGTAAATCTATGAAATGAGAAGAAAATTTATGACCGTTTTGCAATAAAACACAACCGCCATGCCTCAGCACAGCGGTTCAGACTGTCGATAAACCCACGCACCGCAAAAATGCAGATAAATTATCTGACACAAAATTAAAATAGGATAAGTAAAAGAATTTCACCCAGCCGTAAAAACGGCTGGGTGAAAGCATTTTTGCTTACTGCGTCAACCGCCCCTCAACGTACCTTTGTACGCCTGTCGGAGCGGTTTCCTTGTCTGCGTGTGTTTCTCAACGTCTTCAGCGTGTCGAAAAATACTTTTTCGACACGCAACAACCGCCATGCCTCAGCACAGCGGTTGTTTCCTGTTATCCGTTAAATTTCATATCAATATCCTAAATCCGGCAGACCGCTGAGATAATATCTCGGATTCAGTCTTTCCGAACCGTATCTTACTTCAAAGTGGCAGTGACAGCCGTACGCAAGGCCGGTTTCGCCTACTGCGGCTATGCAGTCGCCCTGATTTACCTCCTGACCTGCACTGACGAATATCTCACTGTTGTGGGCATATACCGTTGTGTATCCGTCGGGATGAAGTATCATCACGGCATTACCGAGTCCGCCGTTGTCCCAGCCTGCAAATATTACAGTACCGCTTGCTCCGGCGTATACATCCGTACCGTAAGGTGCGCCTATATCAACGCCTCTGTGTCCGGCATAACCGCCGTCCCACCAGCCCCACTCCCAGAATGTGCCGCCGTCAACAGGCCATATATACTTCTTGCCCGTATCGGCAGAAGCGTTTGAATAATGTGATGACTGCGGAGGCAGTGTACCCTGAAGGATTATCTCCGTTACAGGCTCTTTCACTCTTTCTGTTTTCTTTATGGTACGCTTGACCTCTTCGCCGTTTACATAATACACCTTTGCCGTGATTTTGTTCGTACCGGTCTCGCCCTCCTGGTAAACCGTTTCAACGCCCTCATAGCGTGTATCGTCGTCCTCATATTTCGTTTCATACGGAACTTCAACGTTGTATGTTTCCGTTCTTGAAATACTTACCGACAGGAAAGGCACCTCCTGCGTTTTAAGGAGCTTTTCGCCGGCTCTCAGCACATAGTCCTCATCCATAATGCCGGGATTCAATGCCTCAAGCTCCTCCATGCTTATTCCGAGCTTTGAGCATATTCCCGAATGGCTGTCGCCGTCAACCACAGTGTAATAGGACGCTTCTTCCTTTTTGGAATTTATCAGCTTGATAATCTCATCACTCGACACAATACTGTCCGACAGATAAAGACCGGGAACATACTCTATATCCTTCTCAAAGGCAACGTCCTCGTCCTTTGCATTTGTGCGGTAGCCGTCAAGTATCTTCTCAAGCTCAGCCTCAACCGCGGTGTTGTCAACAAGCGCACCATAGAACTTTCCGCCTATGTACATTCCGTATGCATACTCGATAGGAGTATCGCTCAGCTCAAGCAGCTTGTTTGCAAGCTGATATTTCGTCAGATATTCCTGGTCACCGAGCATTTCGAGCGAATATTCCGGGTCCATGCTTATCTTCTTCTCGTTGCCGATATATGTGATACGCTCCTGCATTATACGCTCTGCGTCATTGAACACCTGCTCGCTTTCGACATATCCTACAAACTTTCCGTCAACCGTCAGCTTTATCGCATAGTCTGTACCCGTCGCATATCCGACAACGCTCATAAGAAATACTATTGCGATGATCGGTGCGGCATAGTTGAACAGCGTTACCGCAAGACCCTGCTTGCCGAATACTGCGTCCTTCGCTATACTTCCGTACAGCTTTGCCGCCTTCTTGTTGTCGCCCTGCTCCTTTGCGGTCCTTATCTGCCTGTTTGTACGCTGAAGCACACGCTTTGACTTTAACAAAGGTGCAAAGAAGAAGTTGCCTATTTCGCAGAACGTCCTCTTTACTGCATCCCTGAAAAGCGCCGTATGCTTCCATATAAACACGGCGGCATAAGCCACATATACAGCAGGCTTTGAAAATACATCGGCTATGATATGACAGAAATACTGCCCTGCCATAACCAGAAAATCAAAAATTCTGTCGGCAACAGCCGATATACCGTTTTTGCCTTTGTCTTTTTCTTCGTTGTTTTCTTCATTCCGATTCTCCGACGTATCGGCAACCGCAGGCTTTACATCAGCCTCCTGCGCTTCCTTTTCACTGTCGCTGTCAGGAAGTATAGTTTCCTCAATATCGTCACGATAATCGGGTATCATCAGTTTTCCCATTATCAATCCTTTTCCGTATAAACCAAATCAAACGGGCATACGCCCCAAACAATCAATATATTTATATAATAACCCGGCGTTGTGAACGACAGGTGATAAATCAACGCTTTTTCCGTTAAAAGCAGGAACGGGCATAACGCCCGCTCCACACCTTTAAGGTTGCTTTTCCTTCCGTCATGAAAGACAGCAAATCTTTTCCGTCACCGCCATTATAACATAAAAGATTACAAACCCGCAACAATTTGTAACTATTTTGTTACCGTTTTGTAACCATTTCGCCCTTTTATACAAAAATACATCTACTTTCGCTTTTATAACAGTGCATTTTTAACAGACTTATTTTATTGTGATTTTACATAAACGCCACACGTTAATTTGTGCAATCCTTACAAATATTTTCTGGCAATTTCAGTATCTGTTGACACGCTCAACGCATTTGTGCTAAAATATAGATGTGAAATTATGCTTACCGTTAAGTTCAGGCAAAAGGCAGGTGATACCCATGAACACGAACGAAGAAAACAAAACCGAAAACCCGGAAAGCGGGATTCAGACATACGACAGGAAAAAGAAGTCACACGGCAATTTTCTGAAAATCGGCTGTGCGTCATGCGGTTTTGTCGCCGTAGTCGCTCTTTGCGTTCTTTCGAGCCGTTACTCATGGTTCGGAGTCAAAGCCGATGACGAGGGTATCAGCTACAACAACGGTTTAGCATCATCATATTCCACTACTGCACCTGTCGAGGAACAAAAGGTTCCCACCAAAGCCATCAAGCATAACGAGGCACAGGAAACCACCGCTGCAGCATCGGCAGCAACATCGGTAACTACATCGGCAGCCACAACCGCCAAGGCTACATCGGCAACCACAACAGCAAAAACCACTCAGACCACAGCGGCCACAACCAAGGCTACAGCTCCTGCGACAACCGCCGCACCAAAGCCCGCATGGACAGAAAAGAAGTGCAGCGGCACAATGTACATAAACATTTCAAGCTGTTCTGCAAGAAAAGAGGGCTTACAAGGCTCTGAGGTCGTTTCCTATAAATATTACGGAGATGCGGTAAATATCACCGCACTGACAGACACCGACTACTATAAGCTAGATGACGGCACATATATCCACAGCGACTATCTTTCCGAAAGTAAGCCTGTCGCAACTACCGTTCCCGCAGCGGCAAAGCCCGCCGTGCAGGACAACACAACACCCACATCGGCTATAACCGACAGCCCCGTAAACTGCACCGCAGAGGAGGCGGAGGTTTTCCGTATCGTAAATGAGATCCGTGTTTCCTACGGCCTTAAGCCTTATAAATGGGATACAAACGCATACAAGGCGGCAAAGGCACGTTGCAGTGAAATTGAACAGAATTTCAGCCATCTGCGACCTGACGGTTCAAACTTTAAGACCATATACGGCTACAGTGACGATGAGTTATGGTATAAGTTCTGCTCCGTCGGAGAAAATCTCGGCTCAGGTCAGCCCACCGCACAGAGAGTAGTTGACAGCTGGATGGCTTCCACCAAGGGTCACCGTGAAAATATACTCAATCCCGATTTTGAAAATCTCGCCGTAGCATTCGGCACATATAACGATGTTTATAAGTATTACTGGGTACAGGAATTCACAACCTACAGATAAGCATAATAGCACTTTTTAAAAGCACAAACGCACAGGCTGTTCGCCTGTGCGTTATTTTTATGCTATATTTTCGTAAGATCCTCCGCTCTTACCGCCGCAGTGACCTGCCCGCCCTGCCCGATGACGATATAGTCCTCTCTGTCACCCGAGCCTGCCTGCATAACCTCGTACACATTCGTGTACACGAACAACGCAAGCGAACCGCCGCTGTACGTCTTTGCGCCGTAATTCACCTTGACCTTATCGCCTACAGCGAATTTCTGCGCTATCTCGTCACTTTCCGCCTTGTACAGATCTTCGGTATAAAGCCAGCCGGTAGGCACCGAGCCGATGCCAATAAGCGTTTCCTTACCGCTTGCCGATACCTGCTGAACGGTATAGATTGTATCATATACATAAGAATACGGCTCTACTCCGTTTGTAAACCTTGCGCCACGCTTCACCCTTACGCTGTCGCCTTTTTTGAACAGATTCACAGGCTTTTCGGGCTTTTCCGGCACATCACCGCAGTTTTCTTTGTACCATTTTGCCGTTATCGCAGGATAATCTACAAAGCAAATATCCCCGTCAACATCCTTGCCTGCGATACTGTCAATACCCCACTGCCACATTTTTTGCCCGTAATCGTATCTGCTTGCATAATCCGGGCTTTCGGTCCAGTGTGCAAGCCATATATCACGCTTTCCTACAATACGTTCCTTCTGATAGTAGCTTTCAAGCCACGCAGGATTTGCATACACTCCCGAGGGAAGCCCTGCCTTATTCAGCCTGTCGCAGAACTCAAGCGCCATATCGGTTCTTTCCTTGCTTGTGAGGTTGTCGATCTGACGCTGTTCCTCCATGTCGCAGAACACGGGATATGACGGCTTTTCATCGCCTATCGCCTTTATGCACGCATTTATCTGCCTGTCAAGCTCCTCGCTGTCAGTCGCCGTAACATACCAGTAACAGCCGAACTCTATTCCGAGTTTCTGGCACTCGGAGAGATTGCGTCTGAAATAAGTGTCCTCGTCCCTGCCTATACCGGTACGGATAATCACAAACTTCACTCCTGCCGACACAGCCGCCGTAAAATCGAACTGCTCCTGTGCCCTGCTTATATCAATGCCCTTTGTTCTCACTGTCGTCCTCCCCGCTTTTACTTTTTATCTGCCTTAATACGTTCTTTATTTTCTGCGGCACCGGCAGTCCCAGCGCCGATGCGTTTTCGACAATGCTGATTCCCTCGTTAGCAATATAGAACAGCATTACCGCCGTCATAGCGACAGGCACACCGCCAAGCACATAGGTGTCTGCGATATGACCTACCGACAGGAACACAAGTATCAGCAGCTTTTTTGCTATCCCCTTGAAGCCTACCGCACTTGACAGTTTCTTCTGCGCAATCGCCACAAGCACACCGCTCACATAGTCCAGGATCATAAAAGCGATAAGCGCACGGAACAAGCCGTTTACCTCGCCGTACATAAATCCCAGCACCGCTCCGACAGCACCTGCTATGCTGTCTATAATTATCTGTATCCTGCTCATATTTCCCCTCCTTTGCTTTGACTTTTTTACTTTTTTGTCATCCCCTGATTCAACCACCAGAAGCTCTGGGAATGAGGAGGCGTAGCTCCGCCGCCTGTTGCGGTTTTTCTTATAAGCTCGTCATCAGGCATACCCATTTTCTTAAACGTTGTCGGCTTAAGTTCCGGATGTATCTCATACAACAGCTCAAGATACGTTGTGCCCTTTGTGTCACCGGGTATCTCCATCTGCTCCACCCAGTCAAAGAAGCCCTCCTTATCACCGTAAAGCTGATATAGCGCCTCGATATATTCCTCGTCCGTATAGATTTTATCCCCGTACTTGCTGATAAAATCATAAGCGTCTCTCGGCGAAAATTTCGTACTGCCGGTTTCCTCATTCTCCACAGCGTCTTTCAGCGAGCTGTTCAGTTTTATCTGATAATTGCGGTCGCTGTCATACACCTTCTGAGCATAATCCCTGTCATTTTCGCTCACCCTACGGTTATAATCCCTGTTGTTTTCATATACCCTGCGGTTATAATCCCTGTCGTTCTCGTAATTATCCCGTTCAAACTGTGCCTGTAAATTACGCTGTGCCAGAGCGTCCTTACTTTTATTATATTCAAAATTTCTGTTTGTGTTATAATCGTCAACGCTGTCACGGTATCTTCCGTAGTCCGACTTCTCAAGCCCTATAAGCGTGTTAAGCCGTTTATAAGCACTTTCCTCATCGTCCTTATAGCGTTCATACGCCCTTTGTTCAAGTTCGGGTATCTTATCGCTGAGCTTTGACATATAGCTGTTGTACGCTTGCTGACCTGCAGTAACCGCATAGCTGTTGCCGTATCCGCCCGTAAGCGATGCCGCATTTCCCATCGTGTCACGCATAGCCGTTCTGCCCGACTTTTCATAGCTGTTCTTATACTGTGAGAACAGCTTGTCCTTATCTGCGTCATAGCTGAAATTCTTCTTTTCCATAACCTTTGCAAGATTGTTTTTCAGTGCGTCGCCGTATCCGCTCTTATATACCGGAGCGCTGTCCTTATCCTTGTTTTTCTGTTTTTCGCTCATATAACCTCCTCGTAAATTTCCGTATTATCCGCCTCATTCATCTTTGCTTCATACTCATTCATCTCCTCATCAAACCTCGCAATATCCTCCGCCGTTATCCTGTCACGGCTGTAATGATTGCCAAGCTGCATAGCCGCCCAAGCCCTGTCAAAACTGCCGCTTTTAACGCCGTTCACAGCAACCTCGACTATCCATCTGCCAAAATCCAACATTATACCTCACCTCCCGATACTGCCGCCGCTTCAAGCGCCGCAACTCTCGCCTCAAGGCTTGCGATACGCTCCGTGTCCTCTTCGACCGCAGGCGACCAGTCTGTAGCCTTAGTGCCTTTTTCGAGCTTGATGTTGCAAGCCTCGATCATGCCGTTTTTATCAAGCGCAAGAGCCACGCATTCGAGCTTTGCTATGTCGCTGTCGTCTATCGTCCAAGTCTTTTCGCAGTAGAGCCACTCGTCCTTTTTGGATTTGTTGTTGACGGTAAGCGGTAAAATATGCAGCTTCGTATTATCAGCGGAACGGAATCTTGCCATTACATAGCCGCTTGCGTCAAGCTCGACATCGCTTCTGACCTTTATCCACGCCGACAGAGTATAGCTTGTGCCAACCTTGAAATCCGTCAGAAAGTGCCTCTTGCTCGTGCCAAAATATCGTGCATTGCCGGAATAGCCGGTTCTGGATATTGCAAGGCTATTTCCTGATATTCCGCCATCAACCGTTATTATAGTGTTACCGCTCCAGCCTTTTTTAAGATTTCCGGTGCTGTCATACAGCAGATTTCTTCCGCCGATCTCGACAGCATTCACCGCCGCAGTAATATCTGCCGCTGTTGCCGCTCCGACTTCATTTGCCGTATAAGCAGGCTTATTTTCTGCCTTCGCCCAGTCCGATATTTCGTCTGATTTCAGATACGCCGACAGATTCACCGAGATAACCCCGTCAACCGTTACCGATATGTTATCGCCTATCATCACACCGCCGAGCGTGTCGGCTGTCGCAGGCGACAAGGTATAACCTCCGCTGCCACCGCCGCACTTTATACTGCCTGCCACCCAAAGATTTCCACCATCGTCAAGCACCAGTGCATCGCTTTCGTAATTTCCTTGAGGCGAGCCGTTTCCGATAACAAAAAGTGCGTTTTTGGTTTTGTTGCTGATGCCGAAAGCCGCACCGCCTCGATAATTGGATACTGCATGCTCGCCGTGAGCGAAGGATGCTTCCGCTTTCGCTTCGCTGTTAATACCGCCTGCGTGGCTGTACCAACCGCTTGCAACGGCATTATACCCTTCTGCATGGCTGTATCCGCCGCTCGCAACGGCATTGTATCCTTCTGCGTGGCTACAATAACCGCTTGCTGTGGTGTTTTCTCCCTCAGCGTGCGAGCTCGTTCCGCTCGCTGTGGTGCCGTATCCTTCAGCGTGTGCGTATGTGCTGCTTGCTGTGGTGCTGTTTCCTTCTGCGTGTGTGCTTGGTGCTGTTGCCTTCGTGCCGTTTCCTTCAGCGTGTGCGTAAAGCGAGCTTGCGATATTATTTTCATAGTCGTTGAATATCTCACAGCCGATGCCGGTAGCGGTGAGCTGTCCCACTTCGTCTGCAATCGTACTGTAAATAAGCTGTTTTTCCTCTTTGCCGTCCGACTTCTGCGCAATATTCTCATCAATGCCGTTAAAACAGAATTTTATCCTTTCGGTAAGGAGTGACAGATAATCCTCAACCGCATTTATCCGCCCTTTGTCCTCCGCCGATTTATCGGGAGCAAAGCTCATATTCAGATTATCCACTTATCTCACTTCCCTTTTCACTGTCAAGATATATGCCGTACAGCGTCGCATAAGCGTCACCGCTTACTTCGCCGCATATCTTTATTTTTATCTTTCTGCATCTGAGCGGTATTACAGGAGCGACAGCTATTTCTTCGCCATTCCCCTTTTCACTGCAAAGCTCATATACCTTCCTCCATTCTCCGCCGTCAGTGCTTATATATGCCGACAGCTCAAGCGTTTCGTTGTCCTGCTTTTTGTGATACAGCGACATTCTCAGCTTTTTATATATTCTGAATATGCTTCCCCTGCCAAGCTCGCCGCTGACCGCAGAAAATTCGCTCCTGTCACTGTCCGTATAACCGCTGTCGTTTCCGACAAGCGTTACAAGCCTCATCTTTTTATTGCTGTCACGGGTAACGGCATACAGCCTGCCGTTTATCTCGTGCGCCGAGATTACATCCGAAAGCCGCCTCGTGTACCACGCCGAGTAGCGCTTGTCATAATAATACACCGTTTTGTCAGCCGCACACATAACGACATATCTTCCGTTTGCCGTCATCACCGCCGTATCGGTAATATCATCACCCAGCTTTGCGTCGATCCTCACCGATGCAGAGCCGTTAAAGCTGAATATCCCCTCTGGCGCCTTATAATAAAGCAGTCCGTCCGATATGCACAGCGAGCCGTCACTGCCCTTCTGAACGCCTCTCAGCTTTACAGTGCTTAGCGTAAAGTTTGACGCTCTTGTGCCATAGACAATATGAACGACATTTTCCTTAAAGAACAGTACACCGCCCCCGTAAACGCATACTCCGGTGAAATCCCCGTCAGACCCTACCGTTGCCGCCCATGCGTCAGTTGAGATGCCGTCATAGCTTCCCCACTCCGTAGCACTTCCGAGCTTTGAACAGTATATTTCACGATTTGCCGACGAACACCCCCACAGCCTGTTGTTATGCTCTGTTATAAAATCCATCTTCGGTATCGGACAGCTTAAGACCGCATTCTTTATATTAAGCACCCTGAATTTGTCCATCTTCCGCTTTTCCGTATAAAAATAGTAGGTATCGCTGTATGCACTCGTGTCGAAGTTAATCGACACACACCCGTCCATACTGTAGCTTTCCTTTCCCACCGAGCTTATCACTACAGACAGGTACTGTTTCTTTCCGCCGTATTCATAATCTATCCTGGCCATATCGCCAACGCTGTAGCTTGACAGCGCCTCGCTTTCCTCAGGCACATCAAGATACAACAGCTTATATATAGAAACCGTAGGCCGTGTCTGGTTCTGGTTATATTCGAACAGCGTGCCTGAAAGCGAGGGCTTCGCCGTATACTGCACGCTTGCAGGCGTGTCTGCGGTATTTACAAGCACCTCGTCCGGCATTATCAGTATGTATGCTCCAAGTGACACAAGATGTTTTTCCCCTGCACTGAGATTTACCGCCGTTTTCACTCCCGAAATATATATACCGTCCGCCTTTGTGTATACTATCTCTCCGTTTTTTATGATATACCCAGTTATACCGTCAGCCAACGCCTTGTACGAAAACGGCTTTACCGTTTTAAGCGCAGGAAAAGCGGTAAAATCCATACCGTACAGCTCCTGCCAGTATCCAAGCGGCGTACCGTTCGAGCGATCGATACCGCCGAACTTTACGGCACTTTCCGTACCACCCGTTATTTCTCTTACCGCCAAGTTCTTCCTCCTATCCCGTGATTTTGGTTCTCACGCACGAAATATGCCTGCTGTTCCAGAAACGGCAGCAGCTTTCATACAAAGCGTCAAACAGAGCGTTGTCATTGGCATATCTCTCATACTCCGCATGGTAAAAATCTATCAGCGAGCAAAGATAAAGAATGTATATCTCATCGTGCGGAGCCTTTATGAAAAGCTCCGTTGTACCGTCGCTCGTGATCTTTTCCGTATCGGTAAACTCAATCCCCTCATGCTCGTGTGTAACATACAGATCCTCATATATTCTGCTTTCAAGCTCATAAAGCCACTTTCTCTTGTCCTCTGCGGCGATTTCGTTCGGTCGCAGTGCGTCAACCGTTTCAATGACTTCCTTTACCGTCATCACTTGCCCTCCTGCACTATCAGCGACTGCTTCCAGCCTTCATCACGGTAGTACTCCGCTCTCTTTCTCTGAAGCTCAGCTCTGTCCAGTTCCTTTTTTATGAACAACGGCACCATCACCGTTTCACCTCTGCGTATAAGATAATTGTTGCAGTTCACCGATACAAACACATCCGAGTTGTACTTGTCATTGTCCTTGAACAGCCTTACCGCCACAAGCTCAGTTAAGTTTTCTTTCATATACTTCTCCTTTACAATATTATTCCCCTTACCCTCCCGCACTGCCGTTGCTGTCACCACGCCTTGCAGTGACCCTGTGCCGCTTATTCCGGTTGTCCTTTACCGGCTTTAATTTGCGCTCGTCTTTTCCGAATAAACAGGAGAACAGCTCTCTATTCTCACCATATACTCGTCAGTAAGTATCTCGGCAGTGCGTACCGCCTTCCAGCCCACGCTCGCTCTCTGGTTCAGAGGATCGTCACCGTAGCCCAGCTGCTTTACTATGTGCTGAAGACCGCCGCCGGCAACGTCCGTCACCGCATAAGCGTGCGCTCCTATAACCAGAGTAGAGAACACCGCAAGTGCCTTCTTCTCGTAATATGTCGAGGCTGTGACCTGTCCGCCCGCCGTAACACTTGCCTTCTGATAGCTGTCGCCCGACTTCGTATAATAGTCCTTTCCCTCAAGGAAATTTGCGTCGGAGGTCAGCTGATAGAACTGCGGACAGCTTTCATCGGCAAATATCTTCGCTTCCGTGCTTTTTACAAATCTCACATTGCCGAGCGAGCCTATCTCCCCCTTGAATATGCTTTCGGGATCGGCATACTTATGCACATCGACCCACTCCGCACTTCTCATAAGGTCATAAGCGGCATAAGGGTGTATTATCGCAACATAGCTCTCCCCGTCTATTCCGTCGGCATTCATGCTCTCAAGCTGTGCGGCGGCACGGAATACCGTATCCACCGATAAAACGCAGTCTTTGCTCAGTTCATCTCTTGACAGCACCTCGCCCCCGTCCTTGCCGCAGGCATATATAACATTCGTTCCTGCGTTAACTATCTCTCTTGTTATCGTGTCAAGCGTTCTTCCCGACTGACTGCCGAGCAGCTTTGTTGACTGTACTACATTGTTGTCGATTGCGGTAAGTTCCAGCATATCCGACAGCTTGATATAGTCGCCGTACTGATTCACTGTTGCCGTCTTAGCTGTTACCGACAGCATATTTCCCGCAGGTGTAACGCCCTCGACAAGCGGCGTTGTCGCCTTTGCAAGCGAGCTGTACTTTCTCAGCTCTATCGTCTTGCCGTTATTCTTGGGTATCGGATATTTGTCTGCAAAGCGGTCATGCACCAGCTTAGGCTCAGCCATATCTATCAGCGTATTCTCATAGAACGTTTTCATCTCGGCGGACAGACTTGCCTGTCCTGTTGTCTGTACATCGAACAGATTTAATTTAACTTCTCTCATCTTCATATAGATTTCCTTTCCCGACGGCTGATGCCGTCATCTTTCTATTTTCTTATCGGTTTTCTTATCGTTTCTGCCTGCCGCAAAACTTTCCCCGTGCGGCTGCGGCTTTTTTAATTTCCCGCCTGCCCTCCCGTTGCAGTCTTCATATCTCACCACCTTCCTTCTCATTCATAAACGATCAAAGCACCACTCTTTCCCCTCTCTCCGTCCGTCTGATAAGCTCCTTCCGCTCATTTTTAGACAGGCTTTTCTCACTTTTCGTAACCTCTCCCGCAGGCGACAGCGTACCTTCCTTAATTCTGCCGCTTTTACAGAATGCACCGCTTCTCATAAGCTCAGATGCCGCATATTCCATTGCGGCGGTAAAAAGCTCGTCCTTATGCACGATAAGATAAGCCTCCTCAAGTCCCACGCCCTTATAGCACAGCGAAAAGAATCTTCTGTCGCTCATTTCTTTAGCAAGGTCAAACTGAGGATATGTCTGCTTTACCTCCTCGCTTTCCTTTTGCCACCGCTCCAGTCTATACTCCATATCGTTTCTTCTGCAGCGTTCGAAATTCCTCTCTGAAACCGCATTTTCTATTCCGTCATAGTCGCATTTATCCGCTCCGCAAAACTGCGCCACAAGGTCCAATATCCGTTCAGCCCTTGCCGCCCTCTCACGCTTCGACTTAAGCACCGCCTGCCTGAAAAGCTCCGCCTTATCCTCGTTTTGCTCTCCCTCGGCTTTATCCGGTTTATTGTTTTCGCTCAGGCTTTCATCACTCTTTTGTACCTTTACTTCTTCGCTTGTTTCAGCGTTTTCTATACCGTTATCTGTCGCCTGCACATTCTCTGTCGCTTCCATATTTACCTCTCACTTCTGTAGCAGGATACATATTCCGGATAGTTTTCCTCCAGCATATCAAACCCCTTGCATATCCCGTCAACCGCCGTGTTCAGTCCGTCGTCGTCCGTCACATAGCTTATGACCGCCTGACCGCTTCTCAGCGTAACATCAATAATATCGGTATCCCCCGTGTCCTCGCTGTCAAAAACATTCTGCGCTATCGTCTGCGCAAGCGTTGTCATTGCCGCACATACAAGCGTAGCCTCTGCCGACCCGCTGTTTTCGTTCGCACAGTGTCCCGTGATATAAATATCTCTGCCAAGACCCGACTTGTCTATTCTTACTCTTGTCATATGTTCACCTCGTTCATTCCTGCGTTATCCCTTATCACACGCTCAATTTCTTCTTTTCCCTCAAAGTCCATCATTGCAAGACAGCCCAGTGCCTGCACCGCCGTTTCCGGATTGAAAAATCCAAGCTGAAAAAGCTGCTTTGCAAGCTCATTCTGTGATGCTTTGGAAAACGGCGATTTCTTCGATGCCGTACACACTATATCAAAAACAGGCTTCTTTGTCCCAAGCTGTACGCCGAAAAGCTCCCTGCTCTGCTCCTTTATGGCAGAGTTGTCAAAAGCGTCATATCCCCCGGTTATCCTGAAGCTCCTCGGCGTATCATAAAACTGCCTTATCAGTTCTATTATCAGATAGCACACCTGCTGGAACGCAAAATACGTTCCCTTTATCATATCCCTCGACAGCTTGCTTCCTGCCTCCTGTAAAGCCGCAATGGCGCTTGCCGCCGTAACGCCGTTTGAAACCGACCCCTGAGAAAAATCCCTGTTTCCGCTCGTTTCCTTCAGTTCGTCTATTTTAAAACTCAGTGCATTCATCACCGAGCTGTCCAGCGGCTCTGCCTTTATCTCCCTTATATCCTCATCGCCGAGATTTCCCGCAACGTGAACAAACCTGTTTTTTAAGTCGGCAAATTCGGCTTCGTTCACCGCACTGTTCTGTCGGATGAAATATCTCTTTCTGCTCATCATCACCGTATGCTCAAGAACGACCTGCGACAGCTTATCTATATACATCTGTGCGTCACGCATAACATCTATGTAGCCGAATCCGCACGGAGTTCCCTCCTGCACAAACAGCGTATCCATAACAAAGGGATAACGGCTGTGTTTATAGAATCCGTCGGCACAGCTTTCATCGTCCTCGCTCGAATATATCACCCTGTCGCCGCAGAATTTACAGTAACAGAGCTGTTTTCTGCCGTTTATCGTTTTCTTGTAGTACCAGTCAATGACTTCGACCTTCGCACTGTCGTCAGTCTTATCCTCCGTTTTGTACTTTTCCACGTTTTCAGTACCGCCCGCAACGCTTTCGGTATCTTCCCCCAAAAGTTCAGGGTACATCAGATTCAGCCGTTCACGGTCAACAAGCGTCACATAAAAAAGGTTTGCGCTCTCCTCAATATCCTTTATGCCCGGCTCCCAGAACAGATTCAGAATATCAACGTTTCTTATCGCTATATCCCCCATACCGCCGTCAGCGTCAGGGTCCCATACAACAGCCGTACACATACTGCCGTTCTTGAGCTTGTACCACCAGCCGTCGCTGTACAGCTTTTCGTAGCCACAGCGCTCAAGTATCGCAGGAAGTATCAGCGATAACTGCTTTGCGACCTCCTCGTCGCTTTTTTCTCTCGGAAGCACCGCAGGCTCAGGTATATTGTCCATAGCGTCTGCGTGCTTATTTGCCAACGAGTTGAACAGCCACGCCGATGCCGGCATAGGCCTTGTATCGTCCTTGTCATAACCTATTTCGCCCCAGTGCCGTAATTTCCACCACTGCTCGTTTGACACGATCCTCTTGTTGAGTACCGCCTTCCCCTCCTTATACTTTGCGAGCGTCTGCCTTGCCTTACGCACCTGCTCCTTACCGATTTTCTTCATATTTCTCCTTTCATAATCACATCATATAGAACGATTCCGCCCTTTCGGGCTTTCTCTGTTCGAGAGGATCGTCGCCTGCAGGAATCTCCCCACGCTTTACCGGTGCGGCAATAGGATGCTCCATAAGGACATACCTGCATTCGTCATATATGTGATCCTCCATCGTTGTGTCAATATCCTCCACGTTCTTTTCGTCATACATAAGCGCAGGAATAGTTCTGATAAACTCTCTGCAGGTGTTGAAGCAATAGAACATCGCCTCCCCGTCACTGTTGAACGCCAGCCTGTTGTGGTACTGCATCTTACCCGATATTCTTGCGTTGTCCCCCGGCGACCAGATTATAAAGTCAGGCGACCGTGCCATAAGGTCTGCGACGCTCTCTCCACGGCTTTTATCGAATATTGAAGGATCTGCGACCCCGTACACATTTCTCCCTCTTATATTCGGATCGTCACGCTCTATTTTTCTGATATTCTCGGCAATTACCGACGGCTCGAGCCTTATACCCTCATTCGCCTTATCCGTGCAGCCGTAGTATTCTCTTATCCTGTAGATGCACCCTTTAGTATCCACCGCATACCACCCAACCGAGAACGGCCTTGTATACCCGAAATCAAATCCCCTCACTATCTCCCAGTGGCGAGGTATCTCAAACGGTGCTATGACGTGCGTCCATCTTCTGTCGCAATAATGCTCCGGGTCATCTCTCCATTCGGTGAAAACCTGCCCCGTAAAGCTGTTCCAATCCCCGTACAGAAGCGCCTTTCTCTCGGCGGTCGGAAGCATAGACAGGCTCGCAAGATATTCCGGATCGTTTCGCAGCAGCTCCTTATTGTCAAATACGCTCGCCGGGATGAACACTCTCGATTTTCTTATGATTATCTCCGCCCCGTCGGGCTTTTTCACCTTATGTTCTTCTATTATCGGTTTCATCGGCTCGCCTGCCGTTATAAACCTTTGCTTTACCCACGAATGACCCGGTCCGCCCGGATTCGCCGTAGCCCTGATGTACACCCTCGTGCCTTTTCCGCCCGGCCTGTTTCTCGAAAACATATAACTGTATTCATCAAAGGAAAACTGCGTCAGTTCATCGAACCCCACAAAGTCATAATGCTTGCCCTGATAGTTAAGCCTGTCTTTCTTATGCTGCATTGCCCCGAAATAGATTTTTGCCCCGGACGGAAAGCTCCAGCAGTGCTTGGTCTTGTTGTACCTCGCCGCAGGATATGCGCCTTTATAAAGCGTCTGCGACCTGTCCTCAAGCTCCGTCAGCTGCGGATACGTTTTCCTGAAAATTATCCCCCTGTAGCAAGCCTTATCCGCCTGCCTGAGCGCCTCTGCCAAAAGTGCGTCGGACTTACCTCCGCCGGCGGCACCCCCGTACAAAGCCTCATACTCTCCCCTTTGCATAAACTCCGCCTGCCTTTCCTGCGGCGACCATACCACCCTCCTTCCGCCTTTTACATCGTTATCTTTCATCTCAGCAACACCTCCCGTTTTTCTGTAAATCCATCGCCATCCCAACCTGCCCGCCATCCCACCTGCCCGCCATTCCAACTTCCCACCATCCCCACACATCTGCCATCCCCACAACCCTCTCAAAACCCCATCCCCCCTCGCTCAGCACCATGTCCTTGCCTCCCTTGTCAAAGGTGAAGTGCTGTCGCCCGAAAAAATTCGGGCGACTACCGGAGGGATTGTTTTACGTTCCCACAACCCTTCCAAAACCACATCCACCCCTCGCCCCGCACCACCACACTTGGCTCCCTTGTCAAAGGGAGCTGGATTGCGACAAGGCTATTTCTTACTATAAATTGCAACATTCTGCGATTTCATCAACATTAATATCATCTCTGCCCTATCTGTCGCAAGACTGAGGGATTGTCACACCCCCTCTCTCCGCCCCAACCCTTCCAAATCCGCACTATCACACCCACTTTTCGTAGGGCGAGCATCTATGTGTGCTTATACGCTTTCACATCCGCACCATCCTTCGCCTCACACCAACATCCTTGCCTCCCCAGCTTGTCAAGCCAAGTGCAACATATTTTTATATTTTTTGATAA